>Ga0209226_10001084_pt1 | contig 12946 bp, 8 predicted proteins | sample BarGraNGADG00212_2_FD_184497 | JGI IMG/M metagenome (GOLD analysis project Ga0209226, IMG submission 184497) | Arctic peat soil microbial communities from Barrow, Alaska, USA - Barrow Graham LP Ref core NGADG0011-212 (SPAdes) (version 2) | ecosystem: Environmental > Terrestrial > Soil > Wetlands...
CGACCACTGCCGATCCTAAAACTACAGGCACAACAGCAACCGGAGATTTTGTAAGCAATCTTACAGGGTTACTTCCTGGTACTGCATATCATGTGCGTGCATACGCTACAAACAGTGCGGGTACTGCTTATGGAACTGATGTTCCATTTACGACCACGGTAGCTATTCCTACTCTAACGACTACTGCAGTTACCTCAATTACTTTAACAACAGCGGTTTCTGGAGGAAATATCACCGCTAATGGTGGTGGAGTAATCAGCGCAAGCGGTGTTTGCTGGTCAACAGCAGCAAACCCGACCACTGCCGATCCTAAAACTACAGGCACAACAGCAACCGGAGATTTTGTAAGCAATCTTACAGGGTTACTTCCTGGTACTGCATATCATGTGCGTGCATACGCTACAAACAGTGCGGGTACTGCGTATGGAAGTGATGTTCCATTTACAACAAGTTCGATAGGAGTTGCTACCCTCTCAACGACCGCAGTTACTGTAATTACTCAAACAACAGCGATTTCTGGAGGAAATATCACCGCTAATGGTGGTGGAGTAATCAGCGCAAGCGGTGTTTGCTGGTCAACAGCAGCAAACCCGACCACTGCCGATCCTAAAACTACAGGAACAATAGTAACCGGGACTTTTGTAAGCAATCTTACAGGGTTACTTCCTGGTACTGCATATCATGTACGTGCTTACGCTACCAATAGTGCCGGTACTGCTTATGGAGCTGATGTTCCGTTTACAACCCTGGTAGCTATTCCTACTCTTACTACTGCTGCAGTTTCTTCAATTACTACAACAACAGCAGTTTCCGGAGGAAATATCACCGCTAATGGTGGTGGAGTAATCAGCGCAAGCGGTGTTTGCTGGTCCACAGCAGCAAACCCGACCATAGCCGATCCTAAAACTACAGGAACAACAGTAACCGGGACTTTTGTAAGCAATCTTACAGGGTTACTTCCTGGTACTGCATATCATGTGCGTGCATACGCGACTAACGGTGCCGGTACTGCATATGGAAGTGATGTTCCATTTACAACAACAGCGGCAGGAATTCCTACGCTTACAACAACTGCAGTTACTTCAATTACTCTAACAACAGCGGTTTCCGGTGGAAGTATTTCTTCTAATGGAGGTGCTTTAATAACAGTCAGTGGTATCTGTTGGAGTACAATTACAAACCCCACCATTGGAGTTTTAAATACAACAACAGATGGCACAACCACAGGTAGTTTTTCCAGCACTATGACCGGATTGTCAGCAGGCACAACTTACTATGTACGCGCTTACGCTACCAACAGTGCAGGTACAGCTTACGGAAACCAACAAAGTTTTATAACAAATCATGAATCAGGCACTCTAACTGATAATGACGGGCATACATATAATACTGTCAAAATAGGAAGTGATTGGTGGATGGCAGAAGACCTGAAAACCACAAAGTACAGAAATGGGGACCCAATAGGCACGACCACTCCTGCAACATTGGATGTTTCAGGTGAAAGTACACCAAGTTACCAATGGCCTGTTGATGGTAATGAGGGCAATGTAGCTACTTATGGCAGATTATATACATGGTTTACAGTAATTGACGCCCGTAATATATGTCCCACAGGCTGGCACGTACCTGCAGATGGAGAATGGGAAACACTAAAAACAAATATTGGAGGTGACCTCGTTGCTGGTGGAAAACTAAAAGAAGCCGGTACAACCCATTGGCAAACTCCAAACACCGGAGCGACTAACGAAACGGGTTTTACAGCCCTTCCTGGTGGCTATCGTAATCTTAATGGAGCATTCGTCAGCCTTCAAATAAGCTCTTACCATTGGAGTTCTACCCAGAACCCTACTCCTGCCTGGGGCTGGGGGCAGCATATGTACTACAATGACGGGGTCCTATTAAGGGGGGGTTATGAAAAGAAGGATGGCGTAGCTGTTCGTTGCCTCATGAATTAATGATTTAGATATATTAATTAAAAATAGTTGATAGAATTATCTGCTTACTCAATTAATTAAAGCAATAACACAAAAGAAGTATAAAACATTTTATATTTCGGTTAAAAAATGAATAAAAAGCTGTTACATATGTAGCAGCTTTTTTTTGCATCCGGCACGGGCGATAACTATAAGGTGAAACAAGAGGAGGAAATCCGGGGCCAGGCATCATACCATGACACGGCAGGCGTCTCAAAAGATAAAGTATGGAAGTTTACTAATACAAGAAAGGGCTACTGACGAATAGCCGGTAGCCCAATCCTAAACTGTACGTTGCCCTTGTTCGACTTAACCATAAGAACCTTTCATAAATAACTTTCAATTATTTCTTTTGTTTCCTGAATATGAGATTTTGAGGATGCTCCAAACAACACAGATTCAATTTTAGGGAATTTACTAAGGTATTCAATTGCTTCTTTGGGACGTAAAGCGCCTGCAGCTAACACTTGCATAGCTATCGGACGAAATGTTTTTTCGGTTAAATATTTTTCATAAATATCTTTTCCACCCGACATTCTGAATCCAATTTTATTAATTGAACTGCAAATAATAGGATTTTCAATACCAATCGAATTCAGGGAATCAAGCAAGGCTGGTAAATTCATGGTTATATATCCGGGTTCAGCATTGTACTTTTTACGGATATATAGATCATACTCTTTAAAAACCTCTAACATTTTAAGTCCTAGAATCATGTCGACCAGAACATTTTGAATAAAAATTACAGGAGTATTAATTCCTTTAAACATTTTCATCTCCGCATCAATAAATATTTCCATAAGCTTAATAAAATCTTTATTCATATAAGCCATCCCTCCCTTAGCAAATGTGCTGAAAATATTACCCGGAACATATTGCTTAATTGTACCAACTATGCCAAGCTCTGTTACCGCATTTGCGTATTTATGAGCATAAGGCAAACAAGGGAATATTTTAAAATCCCTGTACTTTTCAGAATTCGCACGAAGATAATCACAGATATTAGCAATACGATCGTGTGTTGTGCACATAAAAGTGTTTATTCCAATCTCCCTTGCCTGATCTAAAACACGAATAATTGCAGTATCATCTTTAAACCTTATAGCCTGTTCTCTTGATTTTTCATCAGACAGATGGCTAACTGCAAAGAACTGGTTATCCCCTAATAATACTTTGTCCATCATTTTTTATTTTTTTGAATCTGCAATTATTAATTCAATCACTTTGTCCGTAAATAAACCCTGCTTAAAAGAGTTTATTTCAGTTTGCTTTCCTCTTATGATACAATCGACAAAATTATCAATCTGTGCGCTATATTCCTCGCCTCTTAGGTAGAAATTAACAGGTATCGCAAAATCAGTGATATATTTTATCGTCCAACCTTTGCCCAGTTTTTCCCTGAGATCTGCCTCTTTTAGATAGATTTTTATTTCAGTGGCATCGCAGATAATTTTACCCTTCTTGCCCAGAATGGTAAGTGATGTTGCCATTTTGCGATAGGTTTCATCACTCCAGTTAACTGATAAAACACCACTTAATCCATTTTCAAGGGTTAAGATTGAATATACTGCATCTTCCACCTCTTTTGAATAGATTCTTTTTAATTGTGAACCATTAGCTTTTGCAGGGCGTCCTATTATCTCCTGCAATAAATTTATGACATGCGAAGCATAGTCAAAAAGGCAGCCACCGCCCTCTTCAGGATCCGAACGCCAGGTTCCCCCTTTTTCTTTAGTGACCACCGGGCCGTAGGCTTCACCGGTAAAATGTACCAGATTGCCTAAAATACCGGCATCTAACAGCCTTTTCAATTCACGGAAAGTTCCGATAAAATGATTATGGTAGCCTACCTGGTTGACAAGCTTTTTCTGACCAGCCAACTCTACCAGGTCTTCTCCCTCCAATGAAGTGAGACTAAAAGGTTTTTCACAGAATGTGTGAATTCCCTTTTCGAGAGCATATCTGACCATTTTATAATGAAATCGTGTAGGTGTAGCAACAACAACAAAGTCGAGATTCTCTGTGTCAATCATCCTTATGTAGTCCGTATAAACATTGACTTTACTGAATTTTTTAAAGGCATCCAATACTATTGAAGAGGTGTCACATACTGCAACCATTTCGACGGATGGATGAGGACCAACGATAGCAGCATGGGAAAGTCCCATTTTACCTAATCCTATTATTCCAGCTTTGAGTTTCATTTTAAATGGTTAAGTTTTCGTAAATATTATTTGTTTCTATGGCAATTTTGTCCCAATTAAATTTAATGGAAAGGATTTCATCAAAAGAGCGTTTTTTAAATTCCGATAATTTCTTCAAAATATTTCCTTTCAGGTTATCTTCATCACCAACCTTATAATAATCATCTTTAGCAAGACCAATCTGCAGGTTTGCAGGTATGTCGCTTACCAAAACATCAATATTATAACTCATTGCTTCGAGTAATGCAATTGGAAGACCTTCTTCGAAGGAGGACATAATAAACAACCTTGCAAAAGAAAATATCTGATTTAATTTTTCACCTTTTATAAATCCTGTAAGAATAATGTTATTTTCTTTTGCTATTGATTTCAGTTTATTTGAGTAAGAGGTTGGATAATCCGTATCACCAACCAGTACTAATTTATAATCTGTAATATTTGTTTTTCTGAAAGCCCTGATCAGGTAATCAAATCCTTTCTCTTCTAAAAATCTGCCTACCCCAATTATATATTTTTGCTTTTCTAAACCCAAATACTCCAGATAATCTGATTGAATAGATTTGTTGGGCAAGCATACACCATTAAAAATAACTTTATACTTATTGATATTGTATTTCTTTACCATTTCCGATTTAATTACCTCTGAAATGAAAATGATAAAATCAGAATTTTTAATGCTTATTTTTTCGGATAAAGATAAAAAGCTTCTGGCTGCAAAATTCCATTTTTTTTGTGTATAACTTATATTATGATATGTAAAAACCACTTTCGCTTTTGAAAGTTTCATAATAGGAATAAAAAAACCTGGTCCGGTATTATGAAAATGTACAATATCATAGTTTTGAAACAATGCATGTACTGTTGAGAGAAAAGAATGCAAAAAAGTCTCAAAAAATTTACTCCGGGGAACACTCAAATCTATAAACTTAATGTTTTTATACTTTGCGTCCTTATTTTTTGAATTGATATATGGTTTTCTTCGATATACTGTGATTTTATTGTCACCACTGCATGTAATTCGAGTGTAAAGTTCCATACAATGGGTCTCTATGCCTCCCTGAATTTCCGGGAAACCTCTTGATCCAATAATTCCGATCTTCATAAATATACTTTTGATTTTTTTTATCTTCCTGACAGCGACATTTTTGAAAATAACTTAAAGTAATTCTCAAATAGTTTCTCTTCTGAAAATTCATTTTCAATTATGAGATGGCTGTTATTTCCAAATTCGTTTCTGATATTTTCAAAGTCAGTTAAGTATTGTAATTTTTCAACAATTAAGTTAATATCCCCGCATGGAACAATAAAACCGTTGTATGCATCTTTAATTAAATATCGGTTATCACCAACATTTGTAGCTATAATTGGTAATCCGGCAACCATTGCTTCCATAATTGAGTTTGATAGTCCCTCGTAAAGAGACGTGCTGAGATAGATGTTGCAGTTTTTAAGAATGTCAGGAATATTTGGTGGATTAATTAGGATTTCTACTTCATTTTGTAAATTAAGATTTCTGGTTAATGATCTGATTCTATTTTCCAGGGGACCATATCCAACAATATAATATTTTATTTTTTTATCTCTATTTTTTTCTACTAACTGCTTAAAAGCATATAAAGCAGTTCGAAAATCTTTTGACCTGACAAAACGGCATACAGAAATAATGTTTATCACATCTTTAGGTCTATCGATTTTTTCAAGAGGCGTAACAAGAATAGTATTATGAATTATATATATTTTCTCAGGATTAAATCCCCTCTTTTCGAACTTATTTTTTCCAGAAAAATTATTAAAAATAGTTGCATCATTCAGGTAGTTATGTACCAACTTTTCGATAAAGAACTTGTAGTAAGGTAATTTCTCAGTTCTTATTCCCCCAATTGTTGTAAGTTTTCTGTGAAACAGTTTACTAATACCTGCAATAGAATTAGCTTTGGTGAGATAAGATAAAATAATTGAGATTCTTTCATTTTTTATAATCTGAAGGAAATGAATCAATTTTTTTAATGAGTTCCCTCTTAAACCAATATATTTTATAGATTTATTTTTAATATAGTCCAGGTTTGCAGCATCAATTTTGGTTCCACACCAGATAATCAAAATAATGCTTATTTCTTTCTCAGTTAATAATTTTGAAAGAGTCAAAGCTTGTTTTTCAGCTCCCCCTTTTAATAGTGTTTTACAGAAGATTAAAATGGAAGGCATTTAATATGTCTAATTTATTTTTCTAAGAATTTTTATCTTAGTCAAAGTAAGTAATTTATTATCAAAAATCATTTAAATTATCATTTAACTTTTAAACGTTTTCGAAATGAATATACATCTATTATTGTAAAATCTTTTTCAAAGTTAAAAGTATGCGTTCCTTTTAGTTTTTCATCCCATACGGGTTCCACTTCAGAAAGTACAGTTTCATTATATTCAGTTTCAGTCAATTTTGTCACATGGTTTAGATTAAATCCTTTCCCATATCGTCCGGAACAATCCTGAGAGGGGCGATAAATTTTACCCTCATGAATAAACAATTTCCCAGCCGGCCTTGCGGTTCTTACATCAGAGACTATAGGATTATCAGGATGACTTACCCAATCATCAGAAAATATATCGTCAGTAAAAAATAAGAATAGTTCTGTACTACAACCTGAAATATTATCAGTCTGATCAAGTGATGTAAAAAGCCACCATTTATTATTATAATAAAATAATGTTGTGTCGACAGCAGATAAATTTCCCATTATATTCCTGTCAAATTCCCATTTATAAGGAAAGTCTATACATTTATAAAGCTCAATAGTCTTGTTTTTGCATGTTTCCGGGATCATGTAATAGGTGGTATCTATTCTGAAGATAAATGGATAAGACATATGATAAGGTCTTTCAATTATTTTCTCAGAACTTAACAAATTCCCATTATTATCCAATTTTAAAACGGAAATATGAGCTTTATTTGTTTTGTAAATAAATTCTTCCACAAAAATATAATAGTTGTCATTTTTAGCTACCACGAAAGGATCTGCCCAAAAAATTCCTTTTGGGGACAATATTTTTTGAAAACTACTAAAATCAGGCAAGTAACTATTATTACCATTTTTAATATCAAATAAAAGTTGCCAGTTGAAAGCATCAGTGTAGAATAATTTCTTACGAATTGTTTTGGCTGCAATCGCAAAATAATTAAATATATTCCTTGCTGTAGTTAAGAAAGATGGAGTTTGTAAAAGTTTATCCTTATTTATGCTCACTGATTTGAATTTATTCTTCAGTCTGTTTAAATAATTATCCCCATATTTATGTAACCCATTCATAATTCTTGGCATAAACAATGAAGTGCGCCAGTATACATTATTCCTGTTTACATTAATAGAAAATGGACACGTTAATTCCCATGAATTAAAAATGACTTCCTTTTCCTCGGCATCCTCTTTTAAGATTACTAAGGCTGAATTTGTTACCGGACAGTTTCTGACCACCTCCCAAAACCCTGAATTAATTTCGTTAATAAATTTGTGATTGTCAATTGAATTTGCCCAGATGCCATATTTGGCTATTTTTAAAATATCTCCATTTAAAATATGGAATCCAAATTTTATAATAATATCCAAATTAAATTTTGCAATTTCATTGAACGTATGCTTGAAAAAGCTCTCACTGTATGAATCGTTTCCGGAATTCATATCTAATTGAGGAATATCTTGAAACAAATCAGACACATCCTTTTTCAGGTCATAATCAAGCCTTCTCTTAAATATTACCCTATCGGTTTTTTCAAGTAGTTTAATTACAGCATGGGCTAAACTTTTTTCCCTTTTTCCTGCAAATGAGTATCCAGATTTATTTCTAATCACAATTACAATTTTTGCAAAATCAGAATTATGGAGATCTTTAAGTATTTGATACTCCCATGAAGGAATTAAATAATTATTTAACAATATCCCTGTTTTTAGCTTTTCCTTCATCTGAAAATGTAATTTGGTATTTGCATGGTCATAAATAATATCAAGGTGTGAACGGAAGGGAAACTACAACCCTTTTGGAAAAACCGATATTATGATTAAAATTATCAGGCCACAAAATGAGAAAAACAATAACTGTTATTCTTGATAGCGTAAAGTAATATAATCATTTAGTGCTCGTGAAAACTCTTCTTCCAAATCTGATGCTCCTTCATATTTGGTCCACTTAGCATCATGAAACTCATGCCAGAATTTTGATCTATGAAGTGCAGAAGTACCTAAATGGATCATTTGAAACTCTAATAAATGATATTCCTTTCCATCAAACCCTATATCAATTCCAAAAATCGGGAAATCTATCTCGGCGGTAATTTTTTTAGCAAAATTTAAAAGCCCTTCATGGTCCTTTTCCGGAACCTCATAAAACTTTCCGCTTCCACTAGCTCTGAAATCATTGTCTCTGTTTTTTCTATACATACTATAATATTTTCTGCCAAATATTAAAACCTTATAATCACCATATAAATCTTCAATGAACGTCTGAACAACTATTGATGTGCTTACAGGTGTTGTATTATATTGCACATATTTTGATTTTGAGGGGAAAAAGTATTTTATTAATTTCTTAACAGCTTTTTTAAAATAATCAGTGTAAAGATCCATCAGACTCGTCGCAATAAGTATATTCCCGGCCTTTTTAATATTTTTACTATATTCTTTTCTATTTTTTGCCAAAAAAACGCCAGCACCGCCTGAGCTTGAAGTTCTTTTTATTACAACCGGAAAGTTAGAATTATAATTTTGGGCATCTACCCAGGAACCATAGCACATGCTTTTTATCGTCTTTAACGATTTATCAACAAACTTTGATCTCAGTAGCTCCATAAAGATTTTATCGTGATGAGCTTTTAACAACTCATGTTTTGGCATCACAATAGCTCCTTGTTTTTCAAGGAAATAAATCAGATCTTCAATGTATCGTTTATAGAAGGAGCCCGGAGCTTCAGAGGTTTGATATAATATATAAACCCCATTATAGTCTTCACTCAAATCAAGTTCACTGAACTTACGAACATTTACATTGTAATCCTTAGTGAAAAAATATGTTTTTATTTTATCAATATCCATGGAAGTAAAATTTTTAAAATCTGCCTTGGATACTAAAAACTCTGATTCCTCATCTGTTAGTATAATAAGTCTTTTCATTCAGGTCAATTATTATTTTTCTTTCCTTTTTACATGCAAGTATCTCAAAAACAATTCTCTATGTGCTTCGCATTCAATAAAATTCTGAAGCATGTTTAATTTGTTCAATGAATAAATTTGCCTTGTAATTATGCCATTTAGTAACCCATCAATCTTGCGCGGGATTTTGCCGAAACCTGCAAAAGTGCTCAGATAATATAATCCATTGTTAATACAGAATTTCTCATATTCAGTTTCAACAAAACCAGATAAGGATATATTTCTTGAACGCTCATAAAAAGCCTCTAAAATAACCTCTATCATATTTGATTCAGGTAGTCCAATACCAATCCCCTTCTTACAAAACGGAATATAATCAACAGACATCTTATCTCCAAATGTAGCTTTTATTATAAGACTAGTGTTCCAAAATTCATTATCCGTGAGATCAAAAAGAAAATTACCTTGTCCATATACAATTACGCTATTGAAATATTTTTCAAATGCACCAATACAATGGCTGTGTTGGCAAACAACGATGTCGGCTCCCTTTTCGACCATCTTTCTGCACACCTTTTGAAGGTAAGGTGATGGATATCGATAGAGCTCCTTACCTCCATGATATAACACAATAACAAAATCACATTTTGATTTTAGACCAGCAATATGATCAAGACTTTCAAGGGGATCAAAAGGATTTGCACCTGCTTTGCTTTCCTCCGCAATTGAAAATTCGTTTTCAGCACAGGCATAAATTCCAACTTTTAGCCCATCCTTTTCAATAATCTCAGGTTTTGCAGCGTTTTTAAGATCCTGCCCTGCCCCCACATAATTAATTTTATTTTTTGACAATTGTTCCATTGTCTGATAAAGACCCTGCTCATCCTGATCCAGAATATGGTTGTTTGCAAGGCCAAGTACTGTTGGATTGAGTAACTTAATACCATTTAAGGTTGAAATAGGAGCTATCAGGTTAGGTCCATCTTTTCTAATTGGTTTTTCTGCATCAGTTAATGGTACCTCTAAATTAAAAATTCTATAATCAACTGAATAAAGCAAAGCAAGCAGCTTGTCATCAATTAAAGCTTTCATATTTCCTTCCGCAAAAACAGAATAATTTGATTTTGTCGGAGCTATGTCACCTCCGATAATGATTATAATAGGGTTCATATGTTTAAATTTTACTTTTTATAGGTCACATTGCATTCGCGATGAATTTGAGCATGCCTATTTGTGAATATAAGCATTTTAAATTCATGCTCGTTTCATAAAAATATATTATCAATTATCAATAATTAACCATTTTAGATTAAGATAACGAATTTAAAGACCAGACTATCAAAATCATTTTGTAATAATTAAAATTATCCAAATATAAAAAAGTTAAAAATAATGATTATTTTTTTTGATACGTCAAATTAATATAATCATTAATTGCTTGCGAAAACTCTTCTTCCAGATCTGATATTCCTTCATATTTGATCCACTTACCATCATGAAACTCATGCCAGAATTTTGATCTATGAAGTGCAGAAGTACCTAAATGGATCATTTGAAACTCTAATAAATGATATTCCTTTCCATCAAACCCTATATCAATTCCAAAAATCGGGAAATCTATTTCGGTGGTAATTTTTTTAGAAAAATTTAAAAGCCCTTCATGTTCCTTTTCCGGAACTTCATAAAACCTTCCACTTCCACTTGCTCTGAAATCATTGTCTCTGTTTTTTCTATACAGAATGTAATATTTCCTGCCAAAGATTAAAACCTTATAATCACCTTTTAAACCTTCTATAAACGTTTGAACAACTATTGATGTGCTTACAGGTGCTGTATTATATTGCACATATTTTGATTTTGAGGGGAAAAAGTATTTTATTAATTTCTTAACAGCTTTTTTAAAATAATCAATATTTAGATCCATCAAGTTCGGTGCAATAAGTATACTCCCCGCAGTTTTAATTTTTTTATGGTATTCTTTTCTATTTTTTGCTAAATAGACACCATCACCACTAGAGTTTGATATTTGTTTTATTACAACCGGAAAGTGAGAATTATAATTTTGGGCATCTATCCAGGAACCATAACATATGCTTTTTATCGTCTTTAACGACTTATCAACAAACTTTGATCTCAGTAGCTCCATAAAGATTTTATCGTGATGAGCTTTTAATAACTCATGATTTGGCATCACAATAGCTCCTTGTTTTTCAAGGAAATAAATCAGATTTTCAATGTATCGTTTATAGAAGGTGCCCGGAGCTTCAGAGGTTTGATATAATATGTAAACCCCATGATAATCTTCACTCCAATCAAACTCACTGAACTTATAAACACTTACATTATAATCCTTGGCAAGAAAATATGTTTTTATTTTTTCAATATCCATGGAAGTGTAATTCCTTAAATCTGCAATGGATATTAAAAACTTAGATTCCTCATCTGTGAGTATAATAAGTCTTTTCATTCAGGATAATGTTTATTTATAACTATTAGTCTATTATGAAAGTCACTCTTTCCAAAAGTATATAATATTATGTTTCCAATTTACAGATTCTTTTTCAGGCTTCTTGAAGGGCATGAATTATATAAAGCTATTCGCAAGTCTAATTGGAGTCAAGAAAATTAATCAATCTATTTACTGAATTTTTATACTCCAACAATTGGTAAGCTCTATCATAACCCCTTCGTGATATCAAATCTAATTCTTTATTATTTTTAAGCATCCAGATAATTTTTAGTGCGATTGATTCAGGATTTCCGCATTCTGCCATTATAATGTCCAGGCCATCGGTAAAATACTTATCCATATCGCCAAAATTAGTAGCTAATACCGGTCTCTTAGTGGCAAAATACTCTCCTAATTTTGTCGGGAAACCTGCTTTGGTTTGAATAGTTGAAGGACGGGTTATTGCAAGAATCTTACATTCTGACAAGTATTGTTTCACCAAAGATGACTCCACCAATCCTGTAAAAGTAACTTTTTCTGATAGGCCAAGTCTCTTGCATTCAACTTTTAGCATCGGTATCAGGCTTTCTCCAAAAATAGCATCGCCGATTACCAGCAAAGTTACATTTATATTCTTATCATGCAGAAAGCTAATAGCTTTAAACAAATCATATAAGCCATCTTTTAAATAGGGGGCTCCACTGTATCCCAGGGTATACTTTATTTCTGTTTTAGTCGGTTTCCAGAACTCAAAATCAGTCAGATTTGGCTGAACAATAATGCTTTTTTCATCATAACCCATCTTAATGTATTCATTTTTTAAATAAAAACTAAATAAGATTAGTTTATCAGACATTTTGTTTAAATATTTAAAATTAAAAATAAATCCATATCTTTTTAATTTCCGGAAAAATGAACCGCTGAATTCAGACTTATCGATAAACTCTGCAACAAATTTTGAAGTCTTGATACTGAAAATTTTAGCAATTAGATAGATTGGAATATTATATTGTATTTCACTATTAAATACCAGAATGTTTATTGATTTACGTTTATTTATCAATGATAACAGAAAAATAATCAGACGTGAAATACTGATGATTTCGTCAAATACCTTAAGTAAATGATTTTGGGGTCGTTGTTTAAAACCCAGATAAGTATAAGGAATACCATCCTCAGAAA
>Ga0209226_10001085_pt1 | contig 12945 bp, 11 predicted proteins | sample BarGraNGADG00212_2_FD_184497 | JGI IMG/M metagenome (GOLD analysis project Ga0209226, IMG submission 184497) | Arctic peat soil microbial communities from Barrow, Alaska, USA - Barrow Graham LP Ref core NGADG0011-212 (SPAdes) (version 2) | ecosystem: Environmental > Terrestrial > Soil >...
ATGCGGAGTTCATTTCGCTGACGGGGGGTCAGCACTTTAGAATCATTGAGGATATCATTCCTGAATCTTTTTGGCAGGATCACGGCTGCGGCGAATACCGGGCCTGCGAGGCAACCCCTTCCGGCTTCATCGCATCCTGCTTCAATGAGTTCAGGGGAGTAATGACTTTTGAGCATTGGGAAACAAAATTTGTTTTATAACAAACCCGACAACAGATTATTCAGCAACAAAATAACCAGGAACCCAACAAAGATCACATCAGACCAGAAAGTTTTCCTGATTTTTAAAAGGTACATACTTAACAATCCTGATAAAGTGATAAATGAGATCAGGAAGTGATATTTAAGAAGGCTTGCGGAAAAGAAGGTGGAAAGAATCATCACAGGAATAAGCCAGATGAGGAGGATCGTCTTCTTCCTGATTTCAATGGTTTTTTCCGATAACCCCGAAAGCCCGGTGACCAGCCCGAAAATCAGCAGGACGAGAACAATGCCGCTCAAAATGAGAAAAGTCGGTTCCCGGAATGGGGCCGGGTCGAAAGAGATCATAAAAAAGTGTTGGTATTCATATGCTTTGATCATCCATTTATCAAACCAGAAATAGTATACTGACAGAAAGATATAGGGAGTAACCAGTCCAATGAAGGAGCCAACCCATTCGTGCCAGTCGATGTTCCGGAAAATGATGAAAGCGATCAGGAGGAACAGGAAAAATAGGATAAATGGCAAGTAGAATAACGACGCGATACCAATCAGGAATCCTGCAACATAGGTAAGTTCGAGCGATTCCGATTTATTGTAGGATTGATAAAGCCGTTCAAGGATCATCAGCAGTATGAATGTGGCAATGCTTAGCTGGTGCAAAGTCAGCAGGAACGGGAAATAACTCATCAACGCTATAAAGATCAATGCAGAAAGAGATGAATTCTTCAGGACAACTTCATTTCGTGTTAGTAACCGGTTTAACAGAAACGCAGACAGGAGCGTCAGGATGAACCCGATGAGAGAAGCGGCATATGGCGATGTGTTAAGAAGGGCATAGATCAGGTCATAGAGTGGAACAGGGCCATCGGGAACCGGCATGCCGGGTGGCTCATAAAATGCACGACTCCACAACAGGATACTAATGATCCCTATCGCAATGTACTGTGTAGCGAAGCCGGAGCGGAAGAAGCGGAGGAACATGGTGGCTGTTTGGTATTAGGTATTGGGTATTAGGTTTTAGGTATTGGACGTTAATCTGTTGATGCTGGATGCTGGATACTGGATGCTGGATGTGATAGAAAATATAGTGTCATTGGATCTTATAGATCAAAACCGATATCCTTCCGGTATTGCTTCCCTTCAAACTCAATTTTTGTTGCATTTTTGTATGATGCATTGAGCGCTTCCTTCATCGAATTCCCAAAGGAAGTGATTGCTATCACCCTTCCCCCGTTTGTAACAGTATTTCCTGATGCTGTATCTGTTTTTGTGCCGGCATGAAAGAGTATACTGTCCTTTATATTTTCCTGCTTGGTAATCACTTTTCCTTTTTCATACTGATCCGGATAACCTTTGGAAACCAGCATCACCGTGCCAGTGAACCTTGGGTCTGTAAGGATCACTTCTTTCTCCAGCTGCTGCGATGAAACTGCCAGGAAAAGATCAACAAGGTCGTTTTGTATTCGCGGAATGACTGATTCCGCTTCGGGGTCGCCCATCCTGCAGTTGTATTCAATAACATAGGGATCTCCATCTACCTTGATCAGTCCGAAAAAAATAAATCCCCGGTAATCGAGGTTCTCGTTTTTCAACCCTTCAATGGTAGGAATGATGATCCTTTTCTCCACCTTGTCCATAAACTGTTTATCAGCGAATGATACCGGAGAAACCGAACCCATTCCACCGGTGTTGGGGCCTGTATCGCCTTCCCCGATCTTCTTATAATCTTTTGCTTCCGGAAGGAGCTTATAGGTTTTACCGTCGCTGAGGACGAACACGGAAAGTTCGATCCCAATAAGGAATTCTTCAATAATAACAATGGCTGATGCAGCGCCGAATTTCGATTCCATCAGCATGGAATGCAGCTCCAGTCGTGCTTCATCCGCTGTCGGGCAAATCACGACTCCTTTCCCGGCGGCCAATCCATCGGCTTTTAATACATAGGGAGGGTGGGAGCGGTTGATGAAGGCAATTCCTTCATCCAGGTTATCTTTCGTGAAGGTTTTGTAAGCGGCAGTAGGGATACCGTGCCGGCTCATGAACTGTTTGCCAAATTCCTTGGATCCTTCGAGCATGGCGGCCTGTTTGACAGGGCCGATAACCGGAACATTTTTCAGTTGTTTATCTTCAAGAAAAAAATCGTGAATCCCATTAACCAGTGGATCTTCGGGCCCCACAATGACCATGACGATCTTGTTGTCCAGTACAAATTGCCGGATGCCAGGAAAGTCATTTGGGGAGAGGGGTACATTTTTTCCGATATCGGAAGTTCCGGCATTTCCCGGTGCTATGAACAGGTTATCCACCTTCGGGCTCTGTGAAACTTTCCATCCGATGGCATGTTCCCGACCTCCGGAACCAAGCAGGAGTATATTCATTGGATTCAGCTTGATTTTATGGCAATTTCGATCGATTCCCAAAGCAGGTCGGCGGTTTTTTGCCAGGTAAATTCATTTTTCCGGTCATGGCCTTTCCGGATCAGATCCTGCCGGAGACTTACATCTTCTGCAACACGTTTCATCGCTCCAGCAATTGAAAGAGGCTGGAATGGATTCACCAGCAGGGCAGCATCACCGGCAACTTCGGGCATGGAGGTGACATTGGATGTGATGACCGGAACACCGCAACGGAATGCTTCAACGATGGGGATCCCAAATCCTTCAAAATACGAAACATAGGTAAGAGCCAGGGAACTACCCAGCACATGCACCAATTCATCGGAGTTCAGCCGGCCGCTAAAGACCACATCGTTTGCATATTGCATCTCTACGAAGGCTTTGCTGATCTCTTTTGTCCACCATTTCCGGGCTCCTACGATCAGTAGTTTGACGACCCCGGGATGATCCTGGCGGAAAAGGTCGTATGCCTTAAACAGGTTCACCAGGTTTTTCCTCGGATGAAGAGAACCGATAAAAATAAAGTAAGGGCAGCCGGAGGTGTATTTTTCCCTTGTATTTGAAATCATTTCAGGGGTAAGAGGTTCGTATGATTCATTCGCCCCGTCGTAAACAACATCGATCAGTTGATGCGACTTCCCATATTGCCTGATGATATCCTGCCTGGAGAATTCAGAGACCGTGGCTATCCGGATTGCTTTTTTGGCAAACTTGGGAAAAAAATGACGGTAATAGCTGCGGAAGAAGAAAGGCAGATCCTTTGGGTAGTGCTCGAAATTTAGGTCATGGAATACGGCCAGCGACTTTGTGCCGGTTTTCAGTGAGAGGTACCCGTCGGGTGAAAGGAACAGATCGGGGTTCAGTTGTTTCAGCAATCGCGGTAATCTGCATTCGAACCAGAACCAGAAAAGCAAAGGATGCCTGGCTTGTGGGGAAAGCACAATTGGAGTAATGTTGGAAGAAAAGATAAAATCGGGATCGTATGGCCGGTCGAAGATGAAATAAAAATGATGTTCGGGATGCTGCGTCGTGATCCGTTTCAGCGACTCATAAGTAAACCACCCGATTCCTTCAAGTTTATCTTTGATCAGCAAACGGGTATTGATAGCAATGTTCATCAGGTGCCAAAATATAGGATTATTGTTGTTAAACCAAAAGTTTAATTTTTAACTTTGTAGCAAATATCTGAATTATTTTTCATGTTTTGATGAAAAGTTTCTGATCCCTGAAGCTTTTACTTTTTTATATGCAGCGAAAATTTCTGACGAACCTGGGGTTGATGCTTTTACTCAACCTTTTAATTAAACCGATCTGGATTTTTGCGATCGACAGGAACGTTCAGAACATGGTGGGCGCCCTGGATTACGGGTTCTATTTTGAAGTCCTGAATTTTTCTTTCCTTTTCAATATTTTCCTGGATCTGGGCATCACCAATTTTAACAACCGGAACATTGCGCAGAACCATCATTTGCTCAACAAGCATTTTTCCGCCATCGTGGTTTTGAAATTCATGCTTGCCATGGTATATATTTTCATTGCCTTTACCGTGGCCCTGCTCATGAATTACAAGGCCGACCAGATGAAACTCCTCGCCTGGCTTGCTTTTAACCAGATACTGACCTCTTTTATCCTTTACCTGAGGTCGAATGTTTCAGGTTTGCTGATGTTTAAAACCGACAGCATCCTCTCTGTGCTCGACCGTCTCCTGATGATCCTTTTCTGCAGTGTATTGTTGTGGGGACATCTTACCGCTTCCAGTTTCAGGATCGAATGGTTTGTTTACTCGCAAACGGCAGCTTATGGAGTAACCGCTCTGGTAGCATCCTTCATCGTAATCAAAAAAGCCAGTTTCCGTAAACTCAGTGTCAACTGGCCGTTCTTCCTGATGATTATAAAGCGGAGCCTTCCATTTGCCTCTCTGGTATTGCTGATGACCTTGTACAACCGGCTTGATCCGGTCATGCTGGGAAAGCTGCTCCCGGATAAGCCCATTTTCCCTCAAAGTGGCGACATTAACACAGCCCATGTCCAGGTTGGGATATATGCCAATGGATTCCGTCTGCTCGATGCGGCAAACATGATCGCTTACCTTTTTTCCGTATTGCTGATTCCGGTATTTTCCCGGATGATCAAACGGAAAGAGTCGGTAGAGAAAATGGTGAAACTTTCGTTCACCTTGCTGATCACTATAGCAGTCATCGTGGCATTCGGTTGCATCTTTTACAGCGATGAACTCATGAAACTACTTTACAAGGAGCACTTCGACAAATCAGCAGAGGTTTTCAAATTGCTGATGGGCGGATTTGTGGCGGTTTCCACTACTTACATCTTCGGGACCTTGCTGACTGCAAACGGAAATCTGAAACAACTGAACATCATTTCCCTCATCGGGTTGCTGATCAACTTCAGCATGAACCTTATCCTGATCCCGCGCCTGCTGGCTGTCGGTTCGGCATATGCAAGCCTGGTAACGCAGTTTTTCATTGCCATCCTGGAAGTAATCATCGTACAAAAGATCTTTAAATTCAAAATAAATTACCGTTACCTTCTCACCCTTCTTTTCTTCGTCATCGGGGTAATCCTTTTGAATTTCATTTCAAAGGCTGTGGATCTTCGTCAGTTGGGCATCGGACCCTCAGGCAATTCCTGGCTCCTGAACTTTTTCCTGATGATCATTCTATCCATAGTGTTTGCTGCAGCGTTAAAACTTCTTAACCTGAAATCCCTTCTCCTGATTATCCGTGAAGATCGTTAAACCCTTTTCTTTCTTCCATTACCTTCACTTTTTGCGGTTTCATGAAAAAACAATAATTTTGGACAATATTTGATCTTTGATCCTATGATAAATGAAATGAAAAGGAATGAGGATTTTGATTCTAGCAGTCTGGTTATCTTTTTATACAAATGGAGAAAACCGCTTCTAATTGTCATTATCATTGCTGCTTTCGGTTCATGGTTTTTTTCTTGCCCATGGTTTATAACACCGAAATTCCAATCAACCGTAATTCTGTATCCTGCCAGTACAAGTTCTGTTTCAAAAGCCCTGCTGAGTGACCAATCGGCAAAAGGACAGGATCTTATGGCCTTTGGCGAAGACGAACAGGCGGAACAACTGCTTCAGATATTGAATTCCAATAAAATTCGCGACAGGATCATTCAAAAGTTCAATCTTCTTCAACATTACAGGATCGATTCTACTTCCAAATATAAAAATGAATCCCTTTACAAAGAATACGACCGGAACATTACCTTCCGTCGCACAGAATTCATGGCCGTACAGATTTCCGTTTTGGATAAAGATCCGCAGATGGCGGCCGACATAGCCAATAAGATTGCCGACCTTCTCGACTCCACGAAGAACCAAATGCAACGGCAAAGGGCCTATAGCGGCTACAGGATTGTAGAAGCAGAATACAATTCATTAAAGGTGGAAGTGGACAAGGTTGCAGATTCACTGGTAGCCATCGGGAAACTTGGCGTGAATGATGTGGAATACCAGTCGCAGGCGCTGAATACACAAATGGCCATTGCCACCATGAACAACAACAAACCGGCCATGGCTGCTTTGCAAAAACGGCTTGATGTTCTTGGGAAATACGGAGGTATTTATATGTCGTTGAAGAATGCGCTCGAGTTTAAAACCCATCAATTGACATTACTGCAGGCGAAGTTCAAGGAAGCCAAGGTGGATGCAGAAGAAGACCTGGCCCAGAAGTTCATCGTGAACAATGCTTACAAAGCCGAACGGAAATCCTATCCTGTGCAATGGCTGATCGTGCTGGTAACAACATTTTCTGCTTTCTTTTTCACCATCATCGTCATCATCATGATGGAGAAGATCAGCGGTTACGAATCACACAAGAAATTTCATCTATCCTGAACCCAGACAGTAAAAATCAAATTCCTAAATAATACAGTTATGGAAGATTATTTTAAGAGTAAAAGTTTAATCAATATTCTTTTTCGCTGGAAGCTTCATCTTGCGGTGATTGTGGTGGCAGCTGCGATTCTCGCTGCATTTTTCTCCAGTTCGATTTTCATAACACCGCTGTTTAAGTCATTTGCAGTTATATATCCTTCCAACATAACCGCCTATGCAGATGAAAGCCTCAGTGAACAAATGATGCAGATACTGCAATCGAAAGATATCCGTGACAGTGTTGTTGCAAAATTTGATCTCCCGAGGCATTATGGGCTAGACCCGAATTATGAATTTTATACGAGTACATTGTTGATGGAATACAGCAAAAATGTGAAAATCTCGAAGACGCCCTATGATGCGGTAACCATCGAGGTTTGGGATAAAGGTCCAAAGATCGCCTGCGACATGGTAAATGAGATCATGAACCAGTACAACCTTAAACTCCGCGGACTTCATAAGGAAAAATTCAGGGAGGTTGTAATTAACCTTAAAGCGTATACCGATTATAAAATAAAGGAACTGGATTCCATTCAGCAGCGTTCGCAGGAACTTGGTGTTAAGTACGGTTTGCTGGATTATTCCAGCCAGACCCGCGAAGTAATGCGGGCTTACCTTTCAGGAGGAGGTTCCGGCAGCAGTGGCAGTGATGTGAACCGGCTGAAAAAGAACCTCGAGGAAAAAGGCGGAGAACGGCAAATGATTTCGGACTTAATGGTTTCCTTAGCGAATAATTACAGCACAATTAGACTGGATTACGACCGGGCTGTTCTAAACATGAACCGGAACTATACCTATGTTAATGTGCTGAACAAGCCTTTCGTGGCCGATAAAAAGGGATATCCCGTAAGATGGGTCATCGTGGTGGTTTCTGCACTGGCCTCCTTATTCCTGGCTGTCATCGTAATCGGCATCATCGAAAGCCGCCGGAAACGGCCGGCGACACAAGCAACCATATAACCAAAATCATCCTTTAGAGAATTGCTTGAAAGAACGAAAATAAGATGGGTATATGTCATTAGTGTGATTTTTATCGCACTCAATGTGTACTTTATGCTTCGGGATATCTACTGGACACTCCTGATCCCGGTTCTTGCCATGATCCTGTACCTGTATTTTTATTCCATGGACAAGATCCTCCTGTTGATTGCATTTTTCACGCCGATTGCGATCAATATGACGGATGCCCAATTCGGATTGGGCATCTCACTCCCCACCGAGCCGCTGATGGCAGGGGTACTGGCATTATTCATCATCAAGCTTTTTTATTCAAACGATTACGACCGGAAGATCCTTAAGCACCCGCTGACCATTGTTATTTTGCTGAGCCTGGCCTGGATGTTCATTACCAGCCTTACCAGCCAGATCCCCCTGGTTTCCATAAAAGCGCTGACAGCAAAGTTATGGTTCGTTGTTCCTTTTTATTTCCTTGGGATCCTGTTGTTCCGGAAGTTGAAGAATATCCGTTCATTTATCTGGCTTTATGCCATTCCCCTGGTCGGGGTGATCGGCTATACAACCTATAACCATTATTTATGGGGATTTTCCGAACAGTCGGGTCATTGGGTGATGGAGCCATTCTATAATGATCATACCGCTTACGGCGCCATCCTGGCATTTTTTATCCCTGTATTTGTTGGTTTCTCTTTTACAAGAACCTATTCGAAGACCCTGCGGTTTTTCTCATTTCTCGTTCTTGCAATACTCATCATGGCCCTGGTCCTTTCCTTCAGCCGGGCTGCCTGGGTAAGCCTTGCATTCGCTGTTCTGGTTTACCTTGTCATTGCCTTGAAGATAAAACTGAAGTGGATCCTGCTTACCTTCGGTATCCTGCTAAGCTTTTTCTTTCTTTTTCAAAACAACATCTGGGAAAAACTTGAAAAAAACAAACAGGGAACTTCTGCCAATTTCCTTGAACATGTGCAGTCTATCTCCAATGTTACAACCGATGATTCAAACCTGGAACGTCTGAACCGCTGGGCATCTGCCCTTCGTATGTTCCGGGAACGGCCGGTGCTGGGTTTCGGGCCGGGAACCTACCAGTTTGAATATGCTCCTTTCCAGCGATACAGCGAGAAGACCCGGATCAGTACCAATGCCGGGGATAAAGGAAATGCTCACAGTGAGTACATCGGTCCCCTGGCAGAATCAGGAGTGCTGGGAGCGTTCTGGGTTGTATGTATCCTTGTCTTTGTCGTCCTCACCGGGTTAAGGGTTTATAAGAAGACCGATTCAAGGGAGATCAAAATGCTGAGCTTATCGGTTCTGCTGGGTTTGATCACCTATTACTTCCATGGAACCATGAATGATTTCCTCGACACTGATAAAGCTTCTGTTCCCTTCTGGGGATTCATTGCCATATTGGTCGCACTGGATTTGTATTACTTGCCAAAGAACAATCCGAATAGTGAGTTTCCCGACACTAAAGAAAAATAATTACGATTGGACGATTTTTGATTTTCGATTGAATTGCGAGATTTCCGATTGACGATTAATTTTTCGAATAATCATAAATCAACAGATCGTAAATTCAATCTACGATCGTAAATCGTAAAATCGTAAATCGAGTCTGCTGGGTGGGTTATCGGAGTAAAAACCTCCAAGTGTTATTTCAGTTTCTGCAGGATATCCGGCAACATCTTCAAAGCAGCGACTTCACGCCATTTTTTCCGGGCTTCAATTGCTGGTATACCCCAATAGGTTTTCCCTCCTTCAAGAGACTTTTCGGTTCCGGAACCGGCAAGAACAATAGCGCCTTTCCCGATCACAAGGTCTTTGTTGACAAGTACGCTGGCCCAAAGAATAACATCATCCTCAATCCTTGTTACTCCTGCAATGGCGCAAAATGCCCCGATGAGGCAATTTCTGCCGATGTACGTATCGTGGCCAACCTGGACATGGTTATCAAACTTAGTCCCGAAGGAAATATAGGTATCTCCTGAAACACCTTTGTCGATAGTGGTCATTGCACCTACTTCAACATTGTCTTCCAGTACGGCCCGGCCACAGGTTTCCAGCTTTTTATACCCTTCGGGCCTGCGTTGAAAGTAAAAGGCATCTGCGCCGATCACAGCACCTGAATGAATGATGACATTGTTGCCGATGACACAATGGTCATAAATGCTGGCATTGGCATGGATGATGCAATTCTTTCCGATCTTCACATGATTCCCCACAAAAGCACCTGGCTGGATAATGGTTCCTTCGCCGATCCCGGCAGAAGGACTGATGGCAGATACAGCCTTTTCAAAAGGACGGAATGTTGTTACCAGGAAAACATAATCATCAAAGGGATGATCGGAGATAATCAGTGCCTTGCCTGCAGGAGGATCCACATCCTTGTTGATCACGATTGTGGTAGCTTCTGACTTTAAAGCCTTGTCGTAGTATTTGGGGTGGTCAACAAAGGTGAGGTCACCGGGTTCCACCATATGGATCTCATTGATCCCGGAAACTAAAAAATCAGGGTCACCGACAAAGCGTGCATGAATCAGGCCGGCAATTTTTTTCAGTGTTTGAGGAGAATCAAATTTCATCGTCAGTAATTTACAGTTATGTTAATCCAACCATTCCGTGCTTTACACGGCATCCGTTCCTTATGCCTTCACCCTTTCGGAATAATCACCCGTACGTGTATCCACCCTGATCAGTTCACCTGATTCGATGAAGAGGGGTATTTTTACTGTTGCTCCGGTTTCAACGGTACCGTTCTTCATGGAGTTAGTTGCAGTGTTGCCTTTCATACCGGGTTCGGTATAGGTCACTTTCAGCACCACATAGGTTGGAAGTTCGCAGGTCAGCGGGGTTTCGGTATCGGCATGGAAAAGGATTTCAACTTCCTGGCCCTCCTTGAGAAAAGCAGGAGCATTGATCATCTCTGAGGGGATAAACGTCTGTTCAAAGGATTCGGTGTTCATGAAATGATAACCTGAATCGTCCTTGTACAGGTATTGATATTTCCTTCTTTCAACCCTTGCCACGTTAATCCTTACGCCGGAATCAAAGGTGTTTGGGATGACCCTGCCGGTCTTGAGGTTCTTGAGTTTTGTACGGATGAATGCAGGCCCTTTGCCCGGTTTCACATGTTGAAATTCTACAATTGAAAAAAGATCATCATTGTATTCAATTACTAAACCATTCCTGATATCAGCGGTTGTTGCCATAAAAATTTTTATTGATAATGAAATAATTGGGGTGCAAAAGTAAGAATAATTTTTGAATTTACTGAGGAAAAGAGATGGAAAATCATCTGGCAGATAGCGTTTTCCATTGTCATGACGCCCTTTGCGGTTTATAGTCTTCGATAAATAATTTTTCCTTGCAGAATGCGGTTTCCTGGTGCTGAAGGTTGGAGCAGACGAGGATGATCCTGTTTTTCGCCATTTCATTGACCAGCTGTAGATACCAGTTCGTACCGGTCTCGTCGAGGTTCATCGTAGGTTCGTCAAGCAACACCACAGAAACTTCACTGAACAATGCAAGGATCAGTTTGACCCGCTGTTTCATCCCGGAAGAAAAGAACCGGATCGTTTTCCTGCCGGGATCCTTAAACCCGATCCTGTCGATGATACCCGGAATGGTGTATCCCGGAACCGGCGACTTAAAAAAGAAATGGAAATCCAGCATCTCCCTCAGGGTAAATTCCTCGATCAGCTCCTGGTATGGCGCTACGATGGTCAAGTGTTGAAAGATCTTTTCCACGGGGATTTCCTCGCCTCCTATGCTGTAGTTTACTTGCCCGGATGTAGGATGAATGCTTCCTGCGATGACCTGCAATAAGGTTGATTTCCCTGAGCCATTTCTTCCAAGGATCGCATATGCATGATCTTTCTCGAAGGAATAGTTGAGTTCCCTGAAGATCCATTCGGTGTTATACTTTTTGCCGGTACCGGTAAGAATAATTTTCACAGGGAAATGATGATTTCGGCAGGAGAAACCCGCCACCGTTTATTTTGCAGTGAGTTTGGAATATCCCTTCATGATACCCCGGCTTGAATTAGTGATAAACGAAAGGATCTCATCACGTTCCGGAGTGGCCTCAACATCGGCTTCAATGATTTCTAAAGCCTGGGTAACATTGTATCCCTTCAAGTAGATGATGCGGTAGATGGCCTGGATGTGGTTGATCGTATCCATGCTGAATCCCCGTCGGCGGAGCCCGATGGAATTGATACCCACATAAGACAGCGGTTCTCTTGCTGCTTTCGTGTAGGGGGGAACATCTTTTCTTACCAGCGATCCCCCAGAGATCATGCAATGGGTTCCGATATGACTGAACTGGTGAACGGCTGCCATCCCGCCCAGGATTGCCCAGTCGTCGATCACGATATGGCCGGCCAGGTTGGTTGCATTGCCAAGTACTACGTTGTTCCCGATGATGCAATCGTGGGCCACATGAGTATAAGCCATCAGAAGCGTGTTATCGCCGACGACGGTTTCGTAACTGGCTTTGGTTCCACGGTTAATGGTCACATACTCACGAATGGTCACATTGTTGCCGATCTTGACAATGGTATCTTCGCCTGAAAATTTCAGGTCCTGCGGAATAGCGGAGATCACTGCCCCGGGGAAGATCCTGCAGTTTTTACCGATCCGGGCACCTTCCTGGATGGTGACATTGGATCCGATCCATGTGCCTTCTTCGATGATCACATTTTTATCGATGCTGACAAAAGGTTCAATAACTACATTCGGAGCTACTTTTGCCTGGGGATTGACGTATGCCAGAGGTTGATTCATAAATTTTTATTTTTTTTGAATTTGTGCCATCAGTTCGGCTTCCATTACGATTTTGTTGCCCACATAGGCCTGTCCTTGCATATGACAGATCCCGCGCCGCATGGGACCGATCAGTTTGTTCTGGAAGATCACGGTATCTCCCGGAACTACCTTTTGGCGAAACTTCACATTCTCGATCTTGAGGAAATAGGTGACGTAATTTTCCGGATCCGGAACAAAGCTCAGTGCAAAAATGCCACCGGTCTGTGCCATGGCCTCTATCATAAGAACGCCCGGCATGACCGGTTCACCCGGGAAATGGCCAACAAAAAAGGATTCATTCATTGTTACATTCTTCATCCCGACCACATGGTGGTCGCTGAGTTCAAGGATCCGGTCGATCAGGAGGAAGGGTGGGCGATGGGGAAGGATCTTCTGGATCTGGATGATATCGTAAACCGGTTTTTTGTTGAGGTCATAGTGCGGAACCGATTCTGTTCGTTTCTGTATCAACAGTTGTTTTTTGAGCAGTTTCGCAAATTCAACATTTGAAAAATGACCAGGGCGGCTGGCGATCACATGTGCCTTGATGGGCATCCCAACCAGGGCAAGGTCGCCGATCATATCGAGCAATTTATGCCGGGCAGGTTCATTCGGGAATTTCAGTTCCAGGTTATTCAGGATGCCTTCCTTCAGGACTTCGACGCGG
>Ga0209226_10001087_pt1 | contig 12939 bp, 12 predicted proteins | sample BarGraNGADG00212_2_FD_184497 | JGI IMG/M metagenome (GOLD analysis project Ga0209226, IMG submission 184497) | Arctic peat soil microbial communities from Barrow, Alaska, USA - Barrow Graham LP Ref core NGADG0011-212 (SPAdes) (version 2) | ecosystem: Environmental > Terrestrial > Soil >...
ATCAAGCCATCTGAGGTCAAAAAAGCGGACGTCGTTGTCATCGCCACTCCTACTTATCATGAAAAACCGCCGTCTAGCGTGCGCTATTTTATGAAGAATTTTGATAATTTCGATTTCAGTAACAAAACAGCGTTTATTGTAGGTTCATATGAATTCCTGGGTGAAGCCATGGATCAGACAATGGACTTTCTTCGCTCGAAAGGCGCAACTGTTTTAGTCCCGCCTATCAGAGTGAAGGGAAAACCGTCTAAAGCTGATCTCGAATCGTGCCAGAAAAAAGGAGCGGAAATAGCAACGCTACAGCACAAATAACTCAGCCTTTGCGCCATATGGGCCATATATCAACTAACGGAATGAAATCGGAATACGTGTTCATTCGACACGACAAGAACGCAGCAGACGTTTGAACTCTTTAAGCACAGCTGCTTTACATCCCAAAGAGAAGCTGTCGGTTATATTAGTGCAATTTCTTGTCCGTCAGCAAAAACTCGAGGTTTGCGAATTATCGCGTCAAGGTGCACGCCTGCAACAACGTTCCCGCCAATCGTACTATTGTCGCCTAACGCAATATGAGCCGTTCCCCTTACCTTCTCATCCTCCAAAATAACGCCGATTATTCGCGCTCGCGGATTGGTGCCTATCCCAATCTCCGCAATATTCCTCGCTTCGTCCCCAAGCGGGTTAATAATCTTGAGAACCTCGTTCGCGCGGTCGCCTTGGACGTCAACAGCGACGCCTTTTTCAACTCGAATTTTCATTGGATGTTTTAAAAGCTCGAGCCCGGCCATTGAGCCATCGATCACAACGGTGCCTTTGCAGCTTTCCGGAGCCGTGTAGATTTCCCCTGCCGGCAGATTGGTACTACTACCTTTTTCTCGACAACATCCTAAGTCAAGGTTCCACTTCGAGTCTTTCACATCAAAACAGATATCAGTTCCAACCTCTGACGTGATCCTGACCTGCGACACGCCTTTAAAGGTTTCTGCGAGGCGGCGGGTGTGGTCCATCACGTCTTGAGGGTTGGCAGTCAACCCGCCTTCAATCATCATTCGCTCCGTGACGCCGGGCATACTTGCAGTTCGCACACCAGCTTCATTCGCCCGTTTTCGCGCCTGCGTATGTGTTATTGACATAGTTGTAGGGGCAATGACAACGTCAACGCTGCGCATCGCTTCCGCGACAGCTCGAGGAGGCTCTTCTCCGTGACGGGACCTAGGCGGCATGGTCATCATTATCGCATCGCAGTCCATTTCACGTGCCGTGTCGTATAACGACTTTGCAATTCTAAGTCGCAACGTGTCTGTGACAATGAGCACGGTCTCGGTTTGTTTCAAGCCGAGATATGTGTGCAGAATGGTCCACGAGCTTTGGTACCCACTAATAATGCCCACTTCCTTCGGAGTCCTTGAAGTGCTCCATCCTTATATAATTATTTTATTTCGTTTAGAAAAACGAGACCAAGCAAACGTTAACTGTTCGCGAGCGCCTTATATTTGATTTAATTTACAAAAACATTAAATTAGGAACACTACGATTAATACGTGTTTCTATGAGACAAACTGAGGGAGAAGCAGCCAATACAGTGCAGATTGAACGTATCAATGATCTGTGGGCGTATGTGCTTCCAGATGATGCTCTCGTGACAGGCAGTAGCTATGGCAACAAGAAATGCTTCGTAAACTCAAAGGCGACCGGGGCTATTGAGAACTTATTTTCGCTGGATCTCGGCAGAAACGTTATTGGCTCAACACTCATCCGCTACTATGACGCAGAATCTGGCATTTTGCTCGAACAAACGGGCTCGGGAGATTTCGTAATTCATCCTGCTTACCAGAAACACAAGTTCAAACTTACTCGAGGCCTGCGCATTTCAGAAATTTTTTATGTTCCAAACGCGCCGCAGGACAATCTCGACAAGTGCACGGCTGCCTATTTGGGACTAAAAATCGTGAATAAAACCTCTGAAGTTCAGAAAATAGCAGTCGTTGCGTACGCTGACCTGCGTCCGACGTACCTCGCGACAACAACTGACGTCGAGGTTCGTTTTGCCTACAAAAATAAGGCAATTATCGCTAACAATCGAAGTAATGAGCAATGGACGAGGTTTTTTGGCACGACAGCCAAAAACGCTGTCTGTTCCTATACAACTGATATTTCGGCGGTTACCGACAACTTCAACATCACTCCGCGTTTGGTTTCCTCCTGTGGGAAATACGTAGGAATCGATTTTTCAACAGAACACTGTTCAGTTCAATATATTCCGCTGACAACCGAATCAGCAAAAACGAATGTAACGACAGGAAGCGCTGACGATCGCACGATCATAGGAAGGATCCAAGTAGATATTGAGGTGCCCCCAGAAGGGGAAGAACAGTTCACTTTCATGATAGGGTTCTCTCCTTCTGGGCGCGACAATGCCCTGCATACGTTTGAACTATTGGAAGATTACGAAAAGGTGTACAGACTAACTATCAACAATTTCGTTCAAGAAGCAAGTTATTCTGTAGTAACAACGCCGGATCCGGTCATAAACAGGGGGGTGCAGTGGGCTAAGGCAAACATGGCTCGTGTGAAGGCAGAGTACCCCCAAGGTTGGGGGTTTACGAACGATCCAAGCCTGTCGAGTAACATCGTCGCCCGTGATACTGCATGGTTCTCATTTGGATGCGACTACGTAGCTCCCGATTTTTCCAAAGAGGCTTTAAAAGTCTTCAAACGACTTCAGTCGGCAGACGGCCTCATCGCCGAATACTATAACGGCGTAACAGGGGACGTGGACGACTATCAGCTCAACGTCAATGACGGTACACCGCTTTATATTCTCGCTGTCGCTCATACGTTCCAGATAAGCGACGATCGTGCTTTTCTCGAAGAGATGTACCCTTCTGTCGAAAAAGCCGCTGACTATGTCATCTCTCAAAAAGACGAACATGGACTCGTTTTCTGTCGATCTAATGGAGTAGGCGTTTATGGCATATGTGGCTGGCGTAATATCATTCCAAACTACGCTATCAACGGTGCGGTAACAGAAGTTAATGCTGAATGCTTCGCTGCTTTGCGAGCCACTGCACTATTGGCCGACTTCATGGGACGTGATGAGAAGGCAGCTTATTTCAGAGCAGAAGCAACAAAACTTAAGACCGCGATCAACAAACACTTGATAGATCCAAAGAGCGGCCTTTACTACCTAAACGTTGATTTAAACGGCAATGAGCATCCAGACGTCACGTGCGATTTGATATTTCCAGTAATTTTTAACGTAGCCACACCTGCGACGTCGCACCTGATCATTGACCGGCTTAATCGTCCAGATTTCCTGACAACGGCAGGTCTGCGGACCGTGCCGCGAACTGCTCTGAACTACCATCCCGAACGAGGATGGGGTTTGACAGGCGGGATTTGGCCTGATGTTGCATTCATGTTTGCTTATTCGTGCTCAACGCATCAGCCCGATGTTATGATAAACATCATGCGTGGAACGTTTCGCCAGTACGAGCTAGACCCAACGAACCAAAACACCGTTCCAGGACAGTTCTCGGAGTGGTATCACGGTGAGTCTCTTGTGAACAACGGCATGAAACTATCGCCATGGTTTCCGCCGAAATACTTGTGGACCGCTGTAGAAGGAGTGTGCGGCATTGGGCTATACCGCGGGCTGCATATAAATCCAAACCTTCCACTTATATGGAAATGGGTAAGCCTCTCAAATATGCCCTATCACGGGAGTGCTGTGACCTACTTTGCGTGCTGGGTCAAAGGGCGCTTGAATATATACGCAAACTACCCGTTTAGTACAAGTTTGCAAAACGCACAATTTGAACTCGATGATGACGTTTCAGCGTTGATTCACGAGAGACTCGAAGAAGTTCACCTAATCGCGCTCGCGACAAGGAGTCACGTGGTCATCTGTATTGGCAATATGGCCACTAGTTCGACTTCGTTCACCTTCAATGTAAGCGAGATCACTGAAACCTATATGACGCCTGGTCGTTACCGAATAAGGGTATTCCACAGCGAGATTGATGACTGGTACGATCAGGGAGTGCGAGAGAGCAGTAACATTCATGGTTTTTCCGTTGGACTCGAAGTCGGGGGTTTCAAGCTGATAGAGATGACACAGCAGGTCACCTAGCGCCAATATCAAGAGTCTCGAGCCATTTTTGAAGAGTGTTTTCTTGCGCTACAGCAGTGTTATCAAGCGTAAGCGGTGTTACGGAGACAAATCCATTGTAAAGTGCATAGACATCGCTGTCGGTCCGCTTGCTCTTTTTTAAGTCGATACCAAGCCAAAAATATGCGTTACCAAGCGGATCGAGTCGTTCTATGGTCCTGAAGTCAAAAATGTTTCTTTGGAGCTTGGTCACTCTAAATCGCGGATTACCCATATCCATCGGAACGTTGACGTTTAAAACGTCGACCTTCTCTGGCATGCCATAGCTGAGAACGTGTGACGCGAGTGCACTAGCAACTTTGGCTGCTAAGCCAAAATCCACTTCCGAACGTGCCTCAAAGACGTGCGCGCCTTTAGCCTGTAAAGAAATGGCAATGGACGGAATATCCTGGCTTGCTCCGGTAAGCGCAGCACCTATGGTCCCAGAGGTATTACAGAATCTGTACTGAGATTCTCTCCGACATTAATGCCTGATACCAGCAAATCCGGTTTCCGTTTGAGGACTGCGTGCTCAGCTAAGAGCACCGCATCAGAAGGTGTTCCGGCGACTGCATACGCTTCATGTTCCTTAATTCGAACGCCTGAAACTCGTACGGGTTCGAACAGTGACAATGATCGACCGACGCCACTTTTTTGAACTGAGGACGCAACGATAACAACTTTCCCAAGGTCTTTAAGTGCGTTGGCTGCTGCGATTAAGCCATAGGAACGTATACCATCGTCGTTCGTTACTAAAATCGTTTTTTCCTGTGTCATCAAACACCTTAACTGCTGTGACGCATCCCGAACTCGTGGCAACAAGCGACCAATGATTCGGTGCGAAACGGGGACTTATTGATTTTTATACCAAATGTTGCAAGCGCCCTCAGCTGACACCATGCACGGCCCTACAGCTTTGTGAGGGGCGCAAACCTTCGCAAAGAGCCTGCAATCCGTCGGCGCTTTGAGACCCTGTAATATAAGATTGCAGATGCATCCTGTTTTCACTTCTCTGCTTGTGAAATCGAGAGAGTAACGACGTTGAGCGTCGTGAAGCTCAAAATCGTGCTTTATGGCATAGCCGGAATCAGAGATGACTGGGAAACCGCGCCATTCGAGATCAACTACGTCGAATGTGCGACGCATTAGCGCCTGCGCTTTAACGTTGCCCTCGTAATGGACGACACGAGGATAGGCGTTTTCAACTTTATGTTCACCATTTACAATCTGCTTCACAATTAGATAGAGCCCGTAGAGCACGTCATTAGGTTCAAATCCCGCAACGACCTGAGGAACCGGGAATTCTTCAAAGGGACGCAATCCGATAATCGTGCAAACGTGTCCTGGTAGCAAGAAGCCATCTATTTGCGCTTTGGACTCACTCACGCGCTCTAGCAGCCAGCGTAGTGCGGGAGGTATGAGTCGATGGGAGCACATTATTGAAAAATTGTTCGGCAACTTTTGCAAGAGCGCAACTGACGTCGTAGGGGCTGTGGTTTCGAAGCCGACGCCGATGAAAACCACGTCCTCGATCGTCTTTTTTGCGAGCTCTATTGCGTGAGTGATGCTGCCGACCATGTGTACGTCGCCACCTGAATCTGAAAGCGAACCTTCAGTCCCGGGGACTCGCATCAGATCCCCATAGGTCGCAACTTTTATTCCGTCCTTGGCCAATTTTATGGCCGCGTCGATTTCACCTTGGGGGGTTATGCAAACTGGACAACCCGGACCCATCACCACTTTCAAGTTGTCAGGCAATAGAGATCGTACGCCAAACCGGGTAATAGATGCTTCGTGTGTCCCGCAAACGTGCATTATCTTGATTTCTTTGCCGTGTTTGTGGACGAGCTCACTGATTTTTTTGGAAAGCGCAAGTGCTGTTTCGTGACCCCGGTAATCAACGTTCAACGTCTCACCTCCGTAAACAGACGCCGTAGAAAAATTCGCTCAGAACGGCTTTATTGCTCGATTTGTTAATTACAAACGTGAACCTATGTTAGAAATATTTAGCTATAAAATGCTCGTCGTGCGTGGAGTTACACACTAAGTAGTAAAAGCTCCACCTGCAAATCCTATTAGAGGGCGCTATTAGCGCGAACAGCAGTTTTTACCTACATACAGTTGGATTCCATATAAGCTTGGGATGAGCGCAGCTGAGCTTAAGCTTTGATCTGCGCAGCAGAAAATCCTCTACCTGCAAGGATCTCTTTTACTCTATCTCTGTGATTCCCCTGCAATTCAATGAGGCCGTCTTTCACAGTCCCTCCGCATGCAAGTCTTGCTTTGAGGTAGCTCGTAAGATCTCCGAGATCAATTTCATGAGGATCAATTCCCTCGATGACGGTGACCTCCTTTCCGTAGCGCCTTCTGTTCACTTTGACTGTTATTCGTTGTTGTTCCTTCGCTACTTCTTCACAGATGCACAACTCGCTAGGGAGTCCGCAAACGGTACACATTCCAGAGCTCATGCCTTTTTGGAAACCTCCGATTTCTCGGTATGTAAGTGCTTATGGCGCCAGATTATATAAACATTAGAGTTCTGTTAGGGCCTTTTTCGGCTTCCTGCCACCCAAACTACGCGAATTGAGCCGCGTCACAGAACACAGCAAAACAAAGAGCGCCCTTAAGGAGTAATCCTTAACGCGCTCCGCGGGATTAACTCGCAGAGACCGTTGAACTTGGGGGGTAGCATATGCTTCCACTTACAAATACTTTATTCGCGTATAGCGCGTTAAATACCTATCATGCACGAATTGCCCCAAGACAAAGCTCTTGAGTTTATCAAAACGAAAAAATACGGAAACCTCGCATTGTGTGGCAGAAACCAGCCTTACTGCATTCCAATCGCTTATACACACACCGACGCCGCGCTGCTCTTATATCAGAGCTCGCGTGGGCGGGCCCTGGAATATCTTGAAGAGAACCAACGGGCTTGCTTCGAGATTCACGATATTAATGACTTCAGAGACTGGACATCGGTTATTATTGAAGGCTGGATCTGCCGAGTTACCGATCCTGCCGAACTGAGGGACGCTATTCGGAGGATTGAGGAGAACATCAATCTAATAGAAGGATCATATGAGGACGCTGCACAAGCAATAACAAGCGGAAAGGCAGGCGGCGTTTATAAGATCCTTATAGAAAGACTCAGTGCGGTCCAATCCTGATGAAAACCGCCGCTGCTTGCAGCAATTAGCTCTTGCATTTCGCACCGCGTGTTTGTTTCGGGATAGTTTTACGCGTCACGTCGGCCGATACTGAAAGCTGCCAGAGTAGCAGGAGGAACAATGAATAATAGTCGACTCAACTGGAAAATTGGGGGCGAAGCCGGATACGGCATATTGACCGTTGGTGAGATCTTCTCAAAGACATTCGTTAAAGGCGGCTACCACGTTGTTGCGCATCCCGAGTACCCTTCGCTGATCCGCGGGGGGCACAACACGTTTCAACTTAGGATCGATGCACAACGCGTGAGGGCTCCGATCTTACCTGTAGACGTCCTTGTCGCACTAAACGCTGAGACGATTGTAATGGATTTGAACGATGTAGTCCCTGGAGGCGTGCTCCTCTACGATGCGAAGAGCTTCAACGTTGCACCACAGCGAGGGGATATTGCCTTGTGCGATGTACCCCTAACAAAACTGGTAACCGACTTGCACCTGCCCAAAGTGGCCGCAAACGTGGCCGCAATGGGGGCCTCTGTTGCCCTGATCGGATATGAGCTTAGGCTCCTAAATGCCGCAATTCAAGATGTATTTGGCGACAAAGGCGAGAAAATCGTCGAGCAAAACGTAATCGCGGCAAAAGCAGGACATGATTACGTGACGCGCTCGTACCCAGAACCTTACAAAGGCGGACTAAGACCCCTAAAAGGCCCAAACAGGATGACTTTGACCGGAAACGACGCGATATGCATGGGTGCGTTCAAAGCCGGGATGAAGTTTATTGCTATTTATCCAATGACGCCGACGCATAACGTTATGACGTATATCGCCGCTCATGCTCGGGAGTACGGCGTTGCGATGGTTCAGCCTGAAGATGAAATCGCCGGAATCAACATGGCGATCGGGGCGAGTTTCGCCGGCGCTCGATCAATGGTGGCAACTTCCGGTGGAGGCTTTTCGTTAATGGTCGAGGGTCTCGGACTTGCGGGAGCGACGGAGAACCCGCTCGTAGTCGTTGATGGCCAACGCCCCGGCCCTTCAACTGGGCTCGCCACCCGAACGGCCCAAGGAGACTTACGGTTCTGCCTTCATGCATCTCAAGGGGACTTCTTTCGCGTAGTTATAGCGCCGGGCGACCCGAAAGAATGCTTCTTCGAAACGTTCAGGGCGTTCAATCTCGCTGATGCACTCCAAACGCCGGTGCTCATCCTTACTGACAAACATCTGGGAACCTCGTTTTTTACATCGGAACCCTTCGAGACGGACGGACTCAACGTCGATCGCGGCTTGCTGCTCACGGAGGGAGCAGTACCTGCTGACTATAGCCGATACGAAGCGACATCTTCAGGGGTGTCAGCGCGGACGGTCCCAGGAGTTGAGGGTGGCATGTTTAACTCAAACAGCGACGAACACGACGAGCGTGGCTACTTTTCCGAAGATGCCCCAGTAGTCGCAAAGTTAGTCGACAAGCGCTGTAGGAAATTCTTCACGGCGGCAGCACTGCTCGACGGAATCAAGTACCACGGCAACGACTCGTCAGGCACCGTGCTGGTTGGCTGGGGTTCGACGAAAGGTGCGATTCTCGACGCGATGGATTACCTTCGAGCCAACGACGACGTTGAACTCGGGTTCCTGCAGGTGCTCTTTATGAGCCCCTTCCCCTCACAACTCGTCAAAGAGCACCTTGAGGGGAGGCGAGTCATTCTGATCGAAAACAACCGGGGCGCACAGCTCGGCAGTCTCATTAAAGAACACGCTCAGATCAGGCCTGATCATACCATTTTGAGGTACGATGGCAGAGCTTTCAACGCGGATGAGCTCTATCAGAAAATCAAGGAGGTGCTTTGAAATGGGGGACATACATCGCTACGACGTGCCCGGAACGTGGCCTACGTGGTGTCCAGGGTGCGGGAACTTCGGCATTTGGAACGCAATGAAAAATGCTTATGCAAATATGGACCTTTCGCCGCACAAGACGGCGATCGTATGCGGCATCGGGTGCTCGGGAAACCTCAGCTACTGGATCAACACATACGTACTTCATAGTCTACACGGGAGGTCTATTCCCGTTGCACAGGGAGTTAAACTTGCTAACAGCGATTTGACGGTCATCGTACATGCCGGAGACGGCGACACATACGGAGAGGGGTTAGGGCACCTTTTGCACGCTGCTCGGCGAAATGTAGATATCACGGTATTCGTGCACGACAACCAGATCTATGGCCTTACGACCGGCCAGCCGTCGCCAACGACCTTCAAGGGCACCAAGTGGAAGGTCGCCCCGGAAGGCGTCTTCGCGTCGCCGGTCACCCCCTTGCCCCTTGCGCTTATAGCAGGCGCGACCTTTGTCGGACGCGGCTTTAGCGGCGAGAACAAGCACCTCATCGCACTAATGGAAAAAGCGATCCGGCACAAAGGATTCTCGCTAGTTGACATTGGCCAACCGTGCGTCACGTTTAATTACGTCAACACGTGGAAGTGGTGGAATGACCACGTTTACAAGCTTGACGAAACGAAGTATGATCGCTTCGATTACGAGCTCGCCCTAAAGAAGGCGCAGGAAGCGGGAGATAAGATCCCTATCGGGGTGCTATACGAGGCAGAAGCACCGACATTCGATGATGAGTACCGTTCATTAAACGCCGAAGCCCTGGCTTACGCTCCGATAAACGATATCGACGTCAAAAAGCTTATGGCGCGGCACCTTTAGGGCGCGGCTTGACACGAGCTGCCGGCTTGCGAAAGATCATGACGTACTCGTGCTTGAAGAGGTAAAAGCCACCCACGAGCGCACGATACCTCCACAGGTTGTTATTCTTGCCCTTGCCCCGCTCGTTGTTAAGGATTTCCTTGACGTTGATCGCTTTAAGAACAAAGCCGGCGTCGATGCAGCGCTGCATGCACATAAACCCGAGCGGAACGAGCCGTGAATTAACGTACTTGTCGCCGATCACGAGCGCCATAAAGCCAGCGGGTTTCAGCATTTCATACGCGTGTTGCGCTACTAGACCGATCTTGTCCAGAAATGCCACTTCGGATGAGACGCTTGAAAGATCGCCGTCGCACTCGCTAAACTTGATGATGTCATGATAGGGCGGATGGAGGATGACGCAATCGGCTATTTCGGTGCCCCATTCTTTAAGTGTGGCGTTTACGCGCTTCGCTGTCGCTGCCAGCGTTGAGTCCCCTACAAGCACGGCGACCGAAACATCGTACGGGTTTCCTGCGCTGTTTATGCGCTCCAGCGAACGTTCAGCCACCACAGGGTCGATCTCAACGCCGAGTCCACTGCGGCCGAGACGCTTACACTCGATGAGCGTGGTGCCCATGCCGCTAAAGAGGTCGACGACTACGTCGCCACGCTTTGTGAAACGTATCAAGACCTGGCGCGGGATCTGGGGGATGAAATTGCCCCAATAGTCTCCAACGTGAGGTCCGGTCTTATCGCGTGGGCCGAGCAGCCACAATGAATCGAGGATGACGTCGTCGTAGTCCTTCCAGTGGCTCAGATCGATGTCGGAAAACTCGGTTGACTTGGGGTTGCCTTGCATGGGCGCGTTCCACTTGGCAGATGCTAAGAAAGCAGCTATACTCGCTGCTGCTTGAATAATTGGGTGAGGTGACCAAACGATAAACTTATCTGTTTGGCTATCGACGTGAAAAATAGGGCCTGTGGTCTAGTTGGTTATGACGTCGCCTTCACACGGCGGAGATCGGGCGTTCGAATCGCCCCGGGCCCATCTGTTTTTTGAATATTGGCGTAGAAATGGGCTTCTTTTTCAATAAGAGTTCGTAACTCCCTGATTTCTTCTTCAAGAACCGCAATTCGAGCCGAAAAATCAGATTTAACGATTCGTTTAGTAACTGGTTGTATAACCGGTTGTATAACCGGTTGTATAACATTTTCTTTATTTTCTGTATCGTTGCTTTCAGCCTCATCAAAAACTAAAACAATAGCTATCTGACCTTCATTATATGACTCATATATATGGGCTGTCTTGCCAATGGCAGTAGCATATCTTTGAGGGAGCCTAATTAATGGGTACGTCAGGTTTGGCTTGGGGTTTAGTTTGCTAATTTTTGAAGTCCCAATGTATTGCATACACTCACCATCATACAGCGTACGCATATGCAAGTGGCTAAAAGTAACTTAACTGTTCCGATTTTCCCGCCGCAACTCATACATTTTGATCCAAGCTTTTAAACGAAGCCCTAGACGCAAAGGAAATCGAAAAAATAAGCAGCGAGCTCGGAGATGGACAGAGGTTAAACAAATGGACGCTTCCAAACCTTAATATTCAATCTTGTAGTTTACTTTGCGAGTGAGTATATGACTGGAACTAATGGAACACTGTTCGTGTCAGCATATGGAGAAGAGCTAGTCGAACCTGATGAATGCAAGGTCAGGGTTACGATTACGAGTGAACGCGCAACCGCAATGGAAGCACAAAAAGCCAGCGCGAAAACGTTTGATTCCTTAAATAATGCGCTTTCCGCTGCTCAAATCGAGAATGAGATAGAAACGCTCTTCTTTAACGTTGAAAAGCCGCGCTATTATGACTCAACGAAACAAAAGTATGTCATACAAAACTTCTTCCGCGCGACACATAATCTTACAGTGAAAGTGCTTGCTGGAGAAGGGGGGAAAGCCGCCCAAGTCTGTACCATGAATGAGTCTACAGTGAGCGGGGTGCGTTTCCAATTGAGCAAAGAACTCGAGCAATCTTCCCGCGACAAAGCTCTCAAAAAAGCGCATTGACGCCATTAAAAAGGCCGCAGATCACGTCTATGACACGCCGTTCCCGTATTGCAGGATCGTCAGTCATGGGGAAGGCACACCTGGGGGGATAGGCGGGATGGAATTAGAGCACATAATCGAGATTAAGTTCGTCTCCGAGAAATTTGACGACTTATCGCTCTTTCCCGGGAGGACCCCGACTGAGCAGTCGAATAAGCTTGAAGAGCTCGTCATCGCGTGGGTGTGCGCCACACAAAAAGTGCTGAACGGCTGCGAATCAGTGAACGAACCAAAACGGGTTGTGCTGCATTTTCATCAGGATGTTGAGCCGTTTGTCACGCCCAAAACGCCGACCGAGCTTAAGGATATCACTGTTGAAGATTCTGAGCGCGATGAAATAGTCCCGTTATGGAACGAAATGGACGTCTATAGCATGATGCCGCTTTTCATAGGGGGACCCGACGCATGGATGCGCTGGCAAGGTATGAAAGATATTTCAACACACTAAAGCGCAGATTTCAGAGAGACGATGGTTCGCTATTGAGATTAGCCACGGGAGGTGATCGATGAAGCGAGGGCGCTATTTCTAGTATCGCTCAGCTGCAAAACTCAACTCGCGGCGGGACGGCGGTAAAGTTCGCAATAGTAAGGGATCCGGTCCGGACCCTCTATATCGGGCGGAGGGAAATGGGGTATGTTTCTTGTAAGAGCGGCTGAACTTGGGTTCTGCCATCGAATAAGTACCACTAGATTCAAAATAACGTTTTTTGGAGATTACAAACTGCTCACCGCTGCTTCGATTCTGCTCAATGCTTCTTCTAGAATGGCCCGAGGGCAAGCGATGTTCATTCTCTGGAATCCTGCTCCACCAGCACCGAAGACAAAGC
>Ga0209226_10001089_pt1 | contig 12929 bp, 11 predicted proteins | sample BarGraNGADG00212_2_FD_184497 | JGI IMG/M metagenome (GOLD analysis project Ga0209226, IMG submission 184497) | Arctic peat soil microbial communities from Barrow, Alaska, USA - Barrow Graham LP Ref core NGADG0011-212 (SPAdes) (version 2) | ecosystem: Environmental > Terrestrial > Soil >...
ATAGGCTGCGGAAACTTCAGGAAAATAAACCGTGCCGGTCGTTCCGTAGATCATCGAAAGTCCATATAAAAGAATGCCAGATGACAGTGCCGATGTAAAGATCAACTTCACCCCGGCTTCTGCTGATTTTTCCTTGAAACGTTCAAATGCTGCCAGTGTGGCAAGAGGAATGGTAGCCAGTTCGAGACCCAGGTAGAACATCAAAAAATCCCCGGAAGAAATCATATAGTTCATCCCGATCAGGGTGGAAAGCAGAATAACGAAATATTCTCCGATCTTTTCCTTCTGTTCTTCCAGTTTCAGCCAGGAAACAGACTGGGTGAAAATTATCAGAACCCCGATATTCAGAATGTTCTTCATCAAAAGGATCAGTGGAGATGTTCCGTACATCCCGCCGAAAAGCACTCCGGTCGGGCCGGGGATGAAGCCAATAATCGTGACCAGCGCCATCAGGAGAATGGCAGGCAGGATTATCTTATGCTTCTTGTCCTGTGGCAGAAATATCTCGACAAGTAAAAGAATTACCGTGATGGCAACCAGCAGCAATTCATGTCTCATTATAAGCATTGGTCTGTAATTTATTGATAATATTTTTTTCGTCAATTTTATTACCTCTCCCCAAAGGAAGTGGCATTAGTGAATCGGAGATGCCATCAACAACCGTTGGATGATGGGCCCCAAACCCCCGCTGATCATTTCTGACAACCATAAAGGCGCCAGGCCGATCGCGGTGATCCCAAAGATCAGGACACCGGTACTCACTCGTTCATACCACTTTGCATCGCCGAGGTGTTCATAATGTTCATTGTTGATCTTGCCCAGCAATAGAATCCCTATAACACGGAGAATATATACTGCGGTCACCACGATGGAAGAGACGACAATGATAGTAGCTACCCTGTGGAAGGTATCGACATTTTGGAATGCCCCAACGAAGATGGTCATCTCAGCTACAAACCCACTGAAACCGGGAAGGCCCAAGGATGCAAGACCGCCGATCACATATGCTACACCGAGGAAAGGCATTACTTTCATCAACCCGCCCATTTCATTGATATAACGGGTATGAGTCCGTCCGTAGATCATCCCGATCAGGGCAAAGAAAAGAGCCGTCATGATACCGTGGGAGATCATTTGCAGCACTGCACCGGTCATGGCAGTTTTGTTGAACATCAGGATGGCAAACAGCACCATGCCGCAGTGGCTCACTGAGGAATAAGCATTGATGTACTTGAGGTCTTTCTGCCATACTGCCCCGAGGGCGCCATATATTACGCTGATGGTGGTGAGAATGATAAAGATCCATCCCAGTTCATGCGCAGCTTCCGGTAATAAAAATACCGCTACGCGGAAACAGCCGTAACCCCCAAGTTTCATCAGCACACCCGCATGAAGCATCGAAACTGCGGTGGGTGCGGAAGCATGACCATCGGGCGACCATGTATGGAAAGGGAACAGGGCGCCGAGCACGCCAAATCCAATGAAAAGGAATGGGAAGAAGAATTTCTGTATCTCAACAGGAATATGAACTTTGGAAATCGCAAGAAGACTGAAGGTCAGCTGGCCTCCGGAGGGGTTGGAATTGAAATACAGCCCCAGCAAGCCCACAAGGATCAGGGCCGAACCACCCATCAGCATCAGGGTCAGTTTCATGGCCGAATATTCCCGCGGACCACTCCCCCAGATACCGATCAAAAGGTACATCGGGATGACCGCAATCTCATAAAAAAGGAACAAAGTAAACAGGTCGAGTGAGATGAAGAAGCCAAACACTCCTGTCGAGAGAAGGATCAGTGTGATGAAAAATTCCTTATGCAGTTCTTCCACTTCCCAGGAGGCAAAGATTCCTGCAAAGATGACGATGGCGGTAAGCCCGATCATGGCAACAGAAATACCATCCACCCCGATCAGGTAGTGAATGTTCAGGCTCGGGAACCAAACCAGGTCTTTTACAAATAACATTTCTGCCATATTTCCTGCTTTCCGCTCCATCAGGAACAGGATGATCAGGGTCGCTGCGGCGATAAGCTGCATTCCCATGCCAATGGCTGCGGTCCATTTAACCTGCTTATGATCCTTGGAGAAAACGATCCCGATGATGGTGAGGACAGGGATTACAATAAATAAGGTCAGGATATCCATTCGTTCAACAATTTAATTAGTCCATAAATAAATGAATGCCAACGCCAGGGCCACAGCGCCAGTCACAAAAACCCATGCATACTGCTGCAACTGTCCCGACTGGAAACTCTTGATCCGGGTAGAAACTTCATTTGTTACATAGGAAATCCCATTCATGGAACCATCCACAATATGGCGGTCGAACCAGGCAATGGGACGGGAAACATGATTGAAAATGATCTTTTTTGTGATGAAAAGATAAAGTTCATCCATATAGAATTTCCGGTAGGCAGCCCGGTAAAAACCACCCAGGGCGGCGGAGATTCTTTCGGGGATATTGGTTTCCTTACGGTAGAAAACCATGGCAGTCAGGGCTCCGAAAACACCCACCAGCACAGCCGGTATGGCAATGGCAAGGTCGATGTGCGTAACCAGCGGCTTTCCGTCGGAAGTTACAAATGAAGCAAAAGGCAGAAGACCGGCGAAGATTGCACCCAAAGCAAGAAGCATCAGCGGGATGGTCATTACCTTTGGGGCTTCGTGAGGCGTATGGTGGTAGTGCTGTTCTTTCCCCCAGAAGATAGAAAAGTAGAGGCGGAACATGTAAAATGCAGTCAGGGCTGAGATCGTCAATCCAAGGATAAATAAAAACAGGCTTTTTTCGTGTCCGGCTGCCAGGATCTCATCCTTGCTGAAGAACCCTGCCAGAGGCGGGATCCCTGCGATGGAGAGGCATGCGATTAAAAAAGTGATATGGGTGATGGGAAGGTGTTTTCTCAATCCTCCCATTTCGTTCATATAATTGCTGTGAACGGCATGGATGATAGCGCCGGCACCGAGGAATAAAAGCGCTTTAAAGAAGGCATGGGTAAACAGGTGGAACATGGAGGCCATAAAGCCCAGCCCGGCTTCTTCGCCATATCCCGAAACGCCGAGTGCAAACATCATAAATCCGATCTGCGATATCGTTGAATAGGCCAGGACCCGTTTGATATCAAATTGAGTACAGGCGATCACCGCAGCAAAGATCGAGCTGAATGCCCCCACATACATCACTACATCCAGTGCAACCGGGGCGGAAAAATGAAAAATCGGGAACATACGGGCTACCAGGTATACGCCGGCAACAACCATAGTAGCAGCATGGATCAGGGCAGAGACCGGTGTCGGGCCTTCCATGGCATCGGGCAACCAGATGTGCAGCGGGAACATGGCCGATTTACCGGCGCCTCCCATGAAAACAAGGATCATGGACCAGGTCATGGTTGATAAACCAAGGAATACGATACCGCCTCCCTGCATCATGGCCGGTCCATGCGGGTCCGTCAGGGAAATAAAATCGAAGGTTCCGGTGGTATACGACAGGATCAGGATTCCGATGAGGAAACCGAGGTCGGCAAACCGGGTAACGATAAAGGCCTTTTTGGAGGCCGCTACGGCTGAATCCTTCGTATAATAGAAACCGATCAACAGGTAGGATGAAACCCCCACCAGTTCCCAGAAAATATACATCTGGAAAATGTTTGTTGCAATAACAAGACCCAGCATGGAAAAGCTGAACAGGGAGAGAAATGAAAAGAACCTTTCGTATCCTTTTTCCCCCTTCATATAACCGATGCTGTAAAGATGAACCATGAACGACACCGTGGTGATGACGATCAGCATCATGACGGAGATGGGATCGAGCAAGACCCCGAGGTCGATGTGCAGTTTTTCAGTCAGCCTCAGCCAGACGGTATTGTACGCGATGAGTTTCTGGAATGCATCTCCGACCCTAGGTACATTAAAAAAGTACTGGTAGGCCGTATAATAGGATAACACCATGGATACAAAAAGGCCGGATGTACCGACGATCCCGGAGACGATGGGCTTGAATCTGTTTCCGAAAAATCCGACCAGAACGAAAATGATCAGCGGAATGAGAACGATCCAAATTGTATAACCGAAATTGATCATATCTTTTTATTTACAATTAATAAACTCTCATTTTGCCCTTTCCCCTGCACCCCTCCCAAAATTGGGGGAGGGGATGGGGGTGGGGGATCAATTAGTATTTCATTTCTTCCATCTTTTCTACATCAATGTTGACCAGTCGCCTGTAAATGTTGATAATGATGGCGATGGCTACCGATGCTTCGGCGGCTGCAACAGCAATGATAAATATCGTGAAGAACATCCCTTCCAGGTGCTGCGGATAGAGCAGCTTGTTAAATGCAACAAAATTGATGTTCACGGAATTTAAGATCAGTTCAAGCGACATCAGGATCGTGATCAGGTTTTTCCTGACCAGGAAACCGTAAATTCCAATAAAGAACATCAGGGTGGCGACGATCAGAAACCAGGTTAATGGAACTCCTTCAAACATGGGAATGAATATTAAATTCGTTAATCTTTTCTTTTCTTGGCAATTACAATTGAGCCGATCATGGCGGCCAGCAATAGGATACTGATCACTTCAAAAGGAAGCGCATACCCGAATTTCCCGGTATTGACCAACGCTTTTCCTACATCATCAATACTTGTTCGTCCGCTGATAATGGCTGTTTCAGGAAACCTGTACTGGAGGATCGTATAGATACAGAGTGTTGCCCCTGCTGCTGCAGCAAGGAGTGCAAAGATCTTTTTCGTGAGGCCCGGCAATTCCAGTTTCGTGCCGACCTGGCTGGTCAGGAGGATCGAGAAAATGATCAGGACGACAATACCGCCGGCATAGAGTGTAAGCTGGATGGCAGCCAGGAAGTTGAAGCGGAGCATAAAATAGAGTCCGGCTGTGGAAACGAGTACGAACAGCAGGAATGTTGCGGCCCGTAAAATCCGGCGGCTGGTCACAGTCAGGATGGAGAAGACCACTATGATCGCCGAAAAGATAAAAAACATGATCTGATTGTTCGTCATTCTTCAATACCTTTTATAATGGATGAACCCGGTTGATTTAAAATCTTGTTTAGCACCGAACGGTCAAAAACTGCATGCTCAAATTCCTGTCCGAACGCCAGTGCATTCTCGGGGCAGGTTTTCACGCAGAGGCTGCAAAACGTGCACATCCCGAGGTGGTAGATGTGCTTGTCAATGATCCGCACCTTTTTTCCATCCGGGCCGTCGATCCGGTTTGAGATCACTTCGATGGACCCGTTCGGGCAGTTCAGTTCACAGATGGCGCAACCGGTGCACCGGTGATGGTTGTTTTCGTCGTGCAGCATGATCACTTCGCCCTTGAATCGCTCATACATCTTTAGTGTTTTCCGGTTCTCCGGGTATTGTTGCGTTACGATCTGCCCGGGGCTGAAAAAATATTTCCCGGTCACGGTCATCCCTGTGAGAAGGGATTTCACACCGGAAAAGATATCTGCGAAATACTTAAAAAAGCTGTTCATAGTTTAAAAATGCCAACCCATTAATACTATAAATGCCATCAGGAGAATGTTGAAAAGGTTGATGGGTAAGAGGTATTTCCATTCAAGGTTCAAAAGCTGGTCGATCCTCAGTCGCGGAAAGGTCCATTTGAACCACATCATCAGGAAGATGATAAATCCCGTTTTCCCGATGTACCAGATAGAAGGCGGGATATAGTCCATAACCTGGTTAAAACCGCTCCATCCCCATACGTGGAATGGCATCCAGCCTCCAAGGAACACGGTTGCGCCGATAGAAGCGACGATGAACATGTTCATGTATTCTGCCAGGAAAAAGAATGCGAATTTGATCCCGGAATATTCGGTATGGAACCCGGCTGTCAGTTCCGATTCGGCTTCGGCAAGGTCGAAAGGACCCCGGTTCGTTTCGGCGGTTGATGCCACCAGGAAAACCAGGAATGCAATGATGGCGGGAATGTGGCCTTTGAAAATAAACCAGCCGTATTCCTGGCCCTGCACAAGTTCCGAAAATTGCATGGTCCCAGCAAGAATGATGATGGTAAGCAGCGACATTCCAACAGAAAGTTCGTAGGAGATGATCTGTGCGCCACTACGCATCGCCCCGATGAGGGAATATTTGTTGTTGCTCGACCATCCTGCCAGCAGTACCCCGACAACGCCCAATGAAGAAACGGCGATCACATAAAGAATGCCGATATCAAAGTCGATGGCATGTAATCCTTTGGCAAAAGGAATGGCGGCAATGGCCATGAAAGAGGCAATTATGACAATGAAAGGGGCGAGGGTGAACAGCAGTTTGTCGGAGTTTTTGATCACCACCAGTTCTTTCATCAACAGTTTTATGAAATCGGCGATGGTCTGGAAGATCCCATAAAACCCGACACGGTTTGGCCCAACACGGTTCTGCATGAATGCGCAGACCTTTCGTTCGGCATAGACCAGGAACAGCCCGACGAGCGCATAGAACAGCAAAAACACCAGCCCGATAATGGTCAGTTCCACGAGTAGCGCCCAAAATGGAGGCAGCAAATGGTAGAGCCCGTTGTGGATCCACTGCGTTACTGATGCAACAAAGGTATCATAGATATTAGAAGCCATATTGAATCGTATTATCTGTCAATATCCGGAATAACTAGATCGAGAGAGCCGCCAATGGCAACGAGGTCGGCAATCTTCAAATTCCTGCTGATGTGATCAAGAACAGAAAGGTTGCTGAAGCTGGGAGTTCGGAATTTCATGCGGTAGGGGGTTTTGTTCCCATCGCTGATGCAATAGATGCCCAGGTCACCCCTGGCAGATTCCACCCGCTGATAATATTCACCGGCCGGCAGTTTTATCACGGCTTTCATTTTAGCTGAAAAATCTCCTTCCGGAATGTTATCGATAAGTTGTTCTATGATGTGCATGGATTCGTACATTTCATCCATCCTCACCATGTATCGTGCAAGTGTATCTCCTTCCTGGTAAAGAATCTCCTTAAACTCAACCTTATCATAAAGTGCATAGGGATGGTGCTTCCTGACATCACAGGACCAACCGGATCCTCTTCCCGAGGGACCGGTCACCCCGTAGCTGATCGCTTCTTCTTTTGTCATGAGGCCAATATTCCGTGAACGCTCCCTGAAAATCACATTTCCCGACAATATTTTTTCATAATCCCTGATCTTCTTTTTGAAATATTTCAGGAATTCCTTTGTGTGTTTCTGGAAATCGGGATGAATGTCCCACATCAATCCGCCTGGGGTATAATAACTCTGGAGGAAACGTGCGCCGGTACTTTCTTCCCAGATATCGAGGATCTTTTCCCGGTCCCTCAGTCCATAGAAGAAACAGGTAAGTCCGCCGAGGTCCATCCCGAAACTCGCCCACCAGAGTTGGTGCGACTGGATGCGACAGAGTTCATCCATAATGGTACGGATGTATTTGACTCTTTCCGGAACTTCAATCTGAAGGGCATTTTCAACCAGCAGGCAAACTGCATGATTGTTGATGTGCATCGAAAGATAATCCATCCTGTCGGTCAGGTGAATGATCTGGGGGTAGGTGTCTTTTTCACACATTTTTTCCATTCCGCGGTGGATATACCCGCAATGTGGCTTCAATTTCATTACGATCTCCCCCTGAAGGGTAACTACCAATCGGAGCACACCATGGGTTGACGGATGCTGGGGCCCCATATTGATGTGGTATTCTTCTTCTTCAACGGAGGGAACGGGGGTATGGATGACTTCTTTCATACTTAAAATTCAACGATGTTAACTTCGTCCTTATAATCTTTTCTAAGGGGATAACCAACCCAGTTTTCATCCAGAAATAAACGGCGGAGGTCAGGGTGGTTGTTAAACCGGATCCCCAGGAGGTCGAAGATCTCCCTTTCATGAAATTCGGCTGTACGCCAGATATCACAAACCGTGTCGAATGCCGGGTTTTCGCGATCCTCGGTTTTTACCTTAAGAACGATTGCATGACCCAGTTTTGTGGATTCAAGGTGGTATACCACCATGAGGTACTTGCCCATATCGGTGCCACTCTGGCAGAACAGGTAATCAAAAGCAGTATCCTCGTCATCCTTCAGACGCATTGCCGTTGCATGCAGTTTCCCGGCAGGAACAAAGAAAGTGACGAACTGTTTGTTTTCTTCAAATTCCGCTTCAGGGACTAGGGTAAGTACTCTTTCCTTTAATTTTTCGAGATCCATATTATCGCAAAATCATTTAACTTTTTGGATTTTCTTCTGATCGCTGTAGGTTGCAAGCTTGATCTTGCGTTGCAACTGCATGATGCCATAAAGAAGGGCTTCGGGGCGGGGAGGGCAGCCTGGGACATAGACATCTACCGGGATGACATGATCAACTCCGCGAACGACATGATAACAATTATAGTAGAAGGGCCCGCCAGATATGGCACAGGCTCCCATTGCAATTACGTATTTTGGTTCCGACATCTGGTCATACAACCGTTTGAGGACCGGGGCCATTTTGTTGACGATGGTTCCTGCCACAACGATTAAGTCGGCCTGGCGGGGACTGGCACGGTAAACTTCAATCCCGAACCGGGCAAAATCGTGACGGGGAGCTCCCGTCGCCATCATTTCGATACCACAACAACTGGTAGCAAAAGTCAGCGGCCAGATCGAATTTGAACGGCCCCAGTCGATAATGTCGTCGATTGTGGTAAGAAGAAATCCCTGACCGGTTTTTTTGAAGGATTCAAGGGTTTCATTATCCCGGAAATCCTTTTCTTTCATGCTTTTTATTCCCATTTCAGTGCTCCTTTCTTCCAGGCATAAAGTAAACCAATCCCCAAAACAAAAAAGAAGATGACGATTTCAATGAATCCCATCATCCCTGTTTCCTTCATGACTTTTGCCCATGGAAAAATGAAAACCGTTTCAACGTCGAATACCAGGAAAATAATTGCAAAGAGGTAATATCCGACATTGAACTGAAGCCATGATAATCCCTCGGTCGGGATGCCGCATTCATAGGTTTCTGATTTCTGTGGATTGGTTGAAGTGGGAGGAATGTAACTGGAGAAGAGCAGGGCAATGCCAACGAGAAATGCCCCGACAATAAAGAATAGAATCAGGCTTTCTGCACTCATATGTTATTCTATTAACAGATAGTTGAGCGGCAAAGATAAAAATTTAATCCAATACGAAAAGATGGATATATGAAGAAAAGTTAATATCAATTTAACTACGTAAAAAATCAGTTGATGGATTGATATATATCAATTCGGAATTTAGAATGCAGGAATGCATTCCTGTTTGTTCCCTCATCTTAACTCAAAAATCTCCTTCAACTCTTCATTCGACAATTCGCCAATCCACTTCTCGCCGGAAGCAACGGTAAGGTTGGCCAGTGTTTTTTTGCTTTTCAACATATCGTCGATCTTTTCCTCAAAGGTGCCTTTGGTAAGCAGACGATTGACCATCACATTTTTTGTCTGGCCAATCCGATAGGCGCGGTCGGTTGCCTGTGCTTCAACGGCTGGATTCCACCAGAGGTCATGGTGAATCACATGGCTGGCAGCAGTGAGGTTAAGTCCTGTTCCTCCTGCCTTGAGCGAGAGAATGAAGATCCATTTATTGCGCCGGGTTTGAAATTCTTCCACAAACGTATCACGATGAGGACGAGGGGTGCCGCCGTGAAGAAACAAAGGAACCATCCCAAATTGCTTTTCAACCATCTTTACCAGAATATCTCCCATCTCTTTATACTGGGTGAAGATGAGTGTTTTTTCACCAGTATCGTGAATCTGGCCAAGCAGATCGAAGAGCATTAACGATTTTCCGGATTGATTGGGGTCAGTGTTCCCTTTTTTCAGATAATTATCAGGATGGTTACAGATTTGCTTCAGCGCCGTTATCATTTTAAGCACCATGCCACGGCGCTGTACCCCATCAAGGGCTTCGATCTCCTCAATGGCAGTGTTCACAACATTTTGATACAGGGCTCCCTGTTCTTTGCTTAATGAACAATAATGATTATTCTCGAACTTATCCGGGAGATCTGAAATAATGGATTTATCCGTTTTCAAACGGCGTAAAATGAAAGGTGCCGTAATCTTACGGAAAATTACTGCTTTCTCCTGGTCATGATTTACCTGAATGGGCGTTGAAAATTCTGCTTCAAAAGCTTTTTCAGAACCCAGGTACCCGGGGTTTACAAAATCCATGATACTCCGGTATTCCGATAACCGGTTTTCAACCGGGGTTCCTGTCATTGCAATGCGAATTCCGGTTTTTAGTCCTTTAATAGCTTTGGTTTGGATCGTTGAGGAATTTTTAATATTCTGGGCTTCATCAATCACTATGGCATGCCAATCCTGTGCCTTAAATTTAGCCAGGTCAGTTCGGATCATACCGTAGGTTGTGATAAGAAGGTCAAACCCCTTCGTTTCCAATTTGCGTCCGGCACCGTGATAAATGGCTGCACGAAGTGTTGGAGCAAATTTTTCAATTTCCTTTTGCCAGTTGGTCAGCAAGGTAGTCGGAACGATCACAAGAACTTTATTTTTCTTCAGATGCCCTTCTTGTTTGAATTTTAAGATGGCTGCAATGACTTGCAGGGTTTTTCCCAGTCCCATATCATCTGCAATGAGGCTTCCAAAACCGATAGCCGCGTTTTGAACCATCCATCGGTATCCTGCAAGCTGGTAAGGACGAAGTATTGCGGTGAGATCGCCGGGTAAATTTATTTTCTTAGAGGTCATCATCCCTGCGATCAATTTGCGCACTTCGGGCGACAATTCCACTTTTGCCCCCTGAAACTCTTCAGCGAGAGTTGATTTTAACAGATCATACTGAGTAAGGCTGGCAGGTTTATCAAGTTGGACGAACATCTTTTCAAGGTCATCATTCGAAATCAACACATACTGATCTTTGATTTTTACGATGCCGGATAAGTGTGCCACAAGTTTCCTGAATTCGGAAACCGAAACCAGTGTTTCGCCCAGGGCTACCTGGTATTCAAACCCAATTAGTTGATCTATATTTACGAAAGACAAAGCTTTTCCTTTGGCACTGGCAGTTATCTGAAGTGACGGACGTGGTGTTAAAAGCTTTTCCAGTGCTTTGGGCATCAGCGTTTCGATGCCAAGTAAACGCAACATCGGAAGTATGCGTACAAACACATCCACAAATACATTTCTGTCGAATTGGATGGATCTTTTTCCCTGGTTTTGGATGTAAAAGCCAATATCGGGAAAAAGATCGGCCAACCCTGTCAGGTCTCTAAGTAAATCATACCTGACGGGTGCATATTCTTTCGCTGTGATAAACAGTTGAAGCGGAACCGGAACTTCGAGTGGGGTTTCATGGTTAACCACCAGGAAATCGATGTAAAAAAAGCCCTGCCGTTCCTCCACAAGAAGCAGGGTCGCCCATTGTTTTTTTCCGATGTGAAGCCGTTTCAACCAAAGTTGGATGGTATTGGGAATATGTTTTTCGGCAGGTTCGGTGAAGGTAGCAGGTTTTTGCCCGAAAAACATCTCTGGTATCTTGTTTTCGGGTTTTTCCTTGAACCGGTACATCCCGTTATACATATTCATATAATAATTCAGAAACAGCGTCGTCAGCATCATGGAATTTTCGTCCGGATTCAAGGGGAAATACTGTTCTTTTTTCTTTTTTCCCTTACTCCAAATCCAAACAGTGCCAGGATTTGCAAATGTTTTAACCTTCTCAATCAATATTCGAAGGACAGTATCATTTACTGCCGGAATCCAACGGATCATCATCCCTTTGGTCTTATTGGTAATCATCTGGGGCATGATGGCGCCATTAAGGGCGAGAGCAACCGCAAATTGCCAATGAATCGCGAGTCCACGTAAGGCGTCATTGCTATTTGCCAGTTGCATCGGATTGAGACATTCAAGCAAGGCTATTAATTCATCCAAATGAATTCTCACATCCTGTTCTTCATTCTCTTCAATAACCAGAACCACTTCATTAACAGAAAGGTCGGGATTCAAAAGAACCCATGTTCCGTCGAAAGAATCGAGCCGTTCTGCAATAGCCGCAATCCTGTTATTAAGTTGGCCGGGAGAATGTTTGCGCATTGCATTCGACAAATTCTTATATCCTGTTTGCAGTATTTCCCTGAAATCCTTATGGTAAAACATGGGCTTAGAGGGAATCAAAGAAAGAAGTGTGCTTCCGTTGACAGGTATTTTCGAGAAATCAGGTAATCTGCCCTTGAAATCTGGTCGGATATCAGCGTCGGGTGCTTCTTCTGCCAGCATTTCTTCCACGGCAGGAATCAATTCTTCTTTATGGCTTACTATCCCCACTTCATTTTTCAATTCTTCCATCAAATCCAATCCATGAAGTTGCAATACCTGGAAGGGGTTTGCATCAATTTCACGGGATATTACATAAATAACCGCTGCAAGATGTTTACAGGGAACTGCCCAGTCGGGACAGGAACAATCCATTTCAAAATCCTTCCAGGATGATGGAAACAGTTTTAACCCATGATCCAGTGCCAGCCGGTTTAGTTCCTGGGGTAATTCCCGATTCAGGAGTTGGGAAAGGATGAATTGATCTGCTTTTATCCCATTTATCAGTTTTTCTTTAAGCAAATTCGGGAAAAGAGGCACTGTGATGGTAATATTGTATGGTCTGGGCCTGCTTCCTTCAACCCTGGCCTTAATGGTATTACCTTTGATTGTGGTTTCCAATACTGAACCATTACCGGCATAAGCCCGTCCACGCGGAAGACGGTTATCATAATCGATATTTGTGAGTGCGTTGAGCCATTGTTCCCCCCACCATGTCTGACCATATTTGACCCGCTGAGTGGAAGTGTTCGTTTTTTTCTTTGCTTTTTTGGGGGGACGGTACCAGAAATCGTAATACATGAATGGTGTGTTTTTGTGCGAGCAAATTTACCAAGTTTTCTTTCGATTGCACGACCTGCATTCTGCATT
>Ga0209226_10001090_pt1 | contig 12927 bp, 12 predicted proteins | sample BarGraNGADG00212_2_FD_184497 | JGI IMG/M metagenome (GOLD analysis project Ga0209226, IMG submission 184497) | Arctic peat soil microbial communities from Barrow, Alaska, USA - Barrow Graham LP Ref core NGADG0011-212 (SPAdes) (version 2) | ecosystem: Environmental > Terrestrial > Soil >...
CCTGGGTGATCCTCAAGAAGACGTTCCCGTCGTCGAGGTTCGTCCCGATGCTGGGGATACTCTCCCTCGAGTTTTCCTGCCACCTGGTCGGATACGCGCTCGAGTACATACAGGAGAACTATATGAATGGGAAGGGTGGGTGCGGCCCGCGCGTGGAGCGGGGCATGGAGCCATGATCGGTGCTCCCGCAGAAGGAGAGGCGTGAGCTCCACGGTGTGGATCGCGGGGCAGAGCGCCTGTTCTCCCGGGGCAGGTTTATCGGGAGGTAAGCCGTGAAGTTCGAGAAGGTAAGCATCATCGTGCCGGCCTACAACGAGGAAGAGGCTATCGCCGGCGACGTGAAAGTGATCCGGGAGGCGATGGACTCCTCAGGCCGCGACTACGAGGTCATCGTGGTGGACGACGGCTCGACAGACAGCACCGCCCAGGTAGTCGAATCGCTCGAAGGGGTCAAGCTGCTCAGGCATCGCGCCAACCGGGGAGGCGGCTACTCGCGCAACACCGGGATCAAGGCCTCCAGTGGGGACGTTGTGGTGGTCACAGACGGCGACGGCACCTACCCCAACCAGGAGATCCCCGCGATGCTCGACAGGATGGAGGAAGAGGACCTGGACATGATCGTCGGGGCCAGGCGCAAGGAAGCAGGCACCATGAAGGTCTTCAGGACCCCGGCCAAGTGGGGCATCAGGAAACTGGCCGAGCTGATGTCGGGATTCAAGATACCCGACCTCAACTCGGGGCTGAGGGCCATCAGGAAGAGCGTCTTCATGCAATACATGGACATCCTGCCGTGGGGCCACTCGTGGGTTTCGACGATAACCCTGGCGATGCTGTCAGACGGCCACCAGGTGGACTTCTACGACATCGACTACTACCAGCGAAAGGGCAAGTCGACCTTCCACCCCATAAAGGACACATCGAGCTACCTCACGCTGGTGGTCCGCACCGTCACCTGGTTCAACCCGCTCAAGGTCTTCATGCCCGTCGCCATCCTGATGGGCGCGCTCGGGCTCTACTGGTTCGCCTTCGACGTCTACCACTGGAACGTGAGGATCGCCACCGTGATGCTGATACTGGGGGCCATCCAGGTCGCCGCGATAGGGCTGCTGGCGGACCTCATTTCCAAGAAGGCCAAATAGCGTGGGAGAGCGCGCCGGCTCGAGACTCCACGGCGCCGGGTAGCCGTCATGGACTACTCCGTGATAATACCCGGCTACAACGCGGAGAAGACGCTTCGCTGGTGCATGGAGGGGCTGGCCCGGCAGGAATTCTCCGGCGAGTGGGAGACCGTGGTCGTCGAGAGCGGGGATGCCGGGTACGTCCCGGAACTGTCGGCTGATTTTCCCCGCGTCACCTTCGTGGTGGCGGGCGAAAGGCTATTCTCCGGCCAGGCCAGGAACGTGGGCGCCCGGTTCGCCAGCGGCGAGAGGCTGGTCTTCCTGGACGCGGACTGCCGTCCGACCCCCGGCTGGTTATCCTCGCTCGACGAGGGTTTCCGGCGCGGTTACGAGGTCGTTTCCGGCTCCATAGACAACGGGACGCCCGGTAGCATGGTCGGGACCTGCGAGTACCTTGTCTCGCACAGCGCTTACTCCTCGACGATGCCCGGGGGGGCCGTTGAGGACTCGACGGCCGCATCGGGCAACCTCTCGGTGTCGAGGCGCGTCCTCGACTCGAACGGGGGGTTCGCGGGGACCGCGAGGGCCAACGATTTTCTGTTCTCGAGGGGGCTGCACGCGTCCGGTGTGGGCATGCTGTTCCAGCCTGGCGCCGCCGTGCTCCACCTGAACTGCGTCGAGGTGGGCGAGTTCGTCAGGGGGCAGGTCAACCGCGGGTACTGGAACGCCATGGCGCGGATCGAGTTCGGGCTGCAGGGCTCTGTCGCGCGGAAGGCGCCTCCGCTGGCGTTCATGGTCGTGCCGCTTCGGTTGTACAGGATGGTCGCGAGGTGCCTGCGCTACAGGCCCGTCCCTCCGTCGCGTCTCGCGGCGGCGCTTCCGCTATCGGCCATCGGGGTGTGCGCCTGGGCGTGGGGCTACTTCAAGGCGGCTCGCGAGAGGGGTGAAACGGGGCTGGAGGAGCGGGAGCCACTGCCTGGTGGATGGAGCGAATACAAGGTCGTCGGGGGCGCGTCCGGGGGGCATGACCAGGGGAGGATGGATTCCAGGCTATGAATAAGGAAACACTCCTGCGGAAGATCGAGGGCCGTGAGGCCAGGGTCGCGGTGGTAGGCCTGGGCTATGTGGGATCCCCGCTGGCCGGGCTCATCCACGAGAAAGGTTTCCGTGTCGAGGGGATCGACGCGTACACCGAGTCTCCGCCGCCGGAGCTGGATCGGCTCGAGCGATTCGCTTTCCACGACGGCTTCGGGGTAATCGAAGAGTGCGACGTGGTCACGATCTGCGTGCCCACGCCGCTCACCGAGAACCAGACACCCGACCTCTCGTTCGTGGAGGCGGCGGTCGTTGGGGTGGCCACCAACTTCGGAGACGCGGCCCGGCGCGCCGACCACCCCAAGCTGGTGGTCCTGGAGAGCACCACATATCCCGGGACGACAACCGAGGTGGTCAAGCCAGGGCTCGAGGCTTTCGGACTCTCACTCGGCGAGGACTTCTTCCTCGCACACGCCCCGGAGCGGGTCGACCCAGGCCAGACCGGCCACCGGGTCGAGGAGATACCTCGCGTCGTGGGCGGCAGCGACACCGACTCCGGCGAGCTGGCCGAGGCCTTCTACCGCGTGCTCGTCGGCCGCGTGCACAGGGTATCCCGGCCCGAGGTCGCCGAGATGAGCAAGTTGCTCGAGAACGTCTTTAGGGCCGTTAACATCGCGCTGGTCAACGAGATCTCACTTCTGTGCAGGCGCATGGGCGTGGACGTGTGGGAGGTCACCGACGCCGCCGCGACCAAGCCGTTCGGTTTCATGCCGTTCCGCCCGGGCCCCGGCATGGGAGGCCACTGCATACCGGTCGATCCCTTCTACCTCGCCTGGAGGGCCAAGCAGTTCGGCTTCTACCCCGAGTTCATCGAACTCGCGGGAAAGATAAACCGGCAGATGCCGTTTCACGTTGTGAGCTGGATAGCCGAAGCCCTCAACGAGAAGGGACTTAGCGTGAGGGACTCGCGCATCCTGGTGATAGGGGTCACCTATAAGGAAGATGTCACCGACCTGAGGGAATCGCCGGCGCTCCGGGTCATAGAGCTCCTCGAGGAGCGGGGGGCGGACGTCGCGTACCACGATTCCCACGTCCCGTCGATGGAGGTGGGCGGCCGGAAGTACAGCTCGGTCGAGCTTACCGAGGAGACCCTGATCGCTTGCGACTGCGTGGTCATACTGACGGCGCACTCTGACCTGGACAGGGACCTCGTGGCCACGCACGGCGGCACGGTTGTGGACACCAGGAACGCGCTCGGGAGAGGCGGTTCGTAGGAGCGGACGGAGATACCGTGGCGGACAAAGAGCTGGTAATAGGCCAGATAGGATACGGCTACTGGGGGCCGAACCTCGCGCGCAACCTCTCGGAGCTCGAGGGCGTGCGACTGAAGTATATCTGCGACTCGAGCGCCGACCGCCTGTCCCAGGCGGCCATCAAGCATCCGCAAACCGGCCTGGTCGGCGACACCGGGACCGTGATGGCAGACAACGCGATCGACGCGGTGGTCATAGCGTCCCCCGCGGTCTCCCACTTTTCACTGTGCAGGGAGGCACTGGCATCGGGAAAGCACGTGCTGGTCGAAAAGCCACTGTGCCTTGATGTCCGGCAGGGTCGCGAGCTGGTGGGACTCGCCGAGGAGCGTGGCCTGGTGCTCATGGTCGGCCACGTGTTCCTCTATCACCCGGCCGTCACCTTCATGAGGGAGTATATCGACTCCGGGCAGGCTGGAAACGTCCTATACGCGTACTCACAGCGGCTCAACCTGGGCAGGTTGAGGCACGACGAGAACTGCCTGTGGAGCCTCGCACCGCACGACATCTCCATAATGCTCCACCTGATGCAGGCCGAGCCGGAGTCGGTAAGCGCGCGCGGCGCGTGCTACCTGAGGGAGAACCTCGAGGACATTATCTTCTGCACCATCTACTTCGATGGCGGCCAGCTGGGCAACATCCACGTCTCATGGCTCGACCCGCACAAGGTGCGCACGTTCACCGTGGTGGGGACCGAGAAGATGCTGGTATTCGACGACATGGTCCCCGACGGAAAGGTTAAGGTGTTCGACAAGCGGGTCTATCGCGAGGACGGCGTGCCTGGCTACGGGGAGGAGTTCTACCTGCACGTCGGTGACGAGGTGCTCCCGGCCATCAGGATGGAGGAGCCCCTCCAGGCCGAATGCCGGCACTTCAGGGATTGCGTCATGACGGGCGCGCGCCCCGTATCCGACGGCCGGCAGGGGCTTCGCGTCCTGGAGGTCCTGGACGCGGCTACCAGGTCCATCTCCCAGGGGGGACGACCTGTCGAGATCGGGCGGGGTTCGTGTTGAACGGCGCGGCGTTCGTATCGGACGAGGCCTCGGTCGGCCGCAACTGCCTGTTCGGGCATGGCGTCGTAGTTGAAGCCGGCGCGCGGATCGGCGACGGCGTGGTCCTGGGTCACCACGTGGTGGTCCTGGGGAGCACATCCCTGGGTGAAGGCGTCGAGGTCGGTCCATCGGCCGTGCTGGGCAAGGAACCCCGCTCCGCGCCCTCGAGCGCCAGGGGGTCCGGCCGGGGAGGCGTCCTGACGGTGGGGGCCGGTTCCACCATCGGGGCTTCGGCCGTCCTGCACAACGGGACCGAGTTCGAGGAGAACTGCTACGTCGGCGACCTGGCGGCGGTCAGGGAAGGCTGCCACTTCTCCGAGGGAGCCCTTCTGGGGCGGCACGCCTGCGTCGAAGAGGACGTCCGGGTCGGACGGCACTCGAGGATAATGACAGGCGCATACATCACGGGCGGAACCACCCTGGGAGAGGACGTCTTCGTCGGCCCGATGGTGACGACCACCAACGACAGGTACATGAACATGTGGAAGGAAAAGAGCTACGCCGGCCCGACCATCGGGTCCAACGCGGCGATCGGAGCCGGGGCGGCGCTGCTCTCGGGGATCACGGTCGGCGAGTGGGCGGTGATCGGGATGGGCGCGGTCGTGCTGACCGACGTCGGCCCGCGGCGGATATTCGTCGGCGTCCCGGCAAGGGACGCCGGAGAGATAAGGAAGGTCTAGATGTCAGACGCAATACGCGAGGTCCCTCTCGTCGACCTGGGGAGGCAGTACGCCGAGGTGCGGGTGGAGGTGGAGGCCGCCGTCAGCCGGGTGCTGGCATCAGGGACTTACATAACGGGGCCGGAGGTCGCGGCCTTCGAGGACGAGGTGGCAGGGTACCTGGGAGTCGACCACGCGATAGGGGTGGGGTCGGGGACGGACGCCCTTTACCTGATACTGCGCGCGCTGGGCATCGGGCCGGGCGACGAGGTCGTCACGACCGACTCGACTTTCATCGCGACCGCAGACACCATCGCCCGGTGCGGGGCGACCCCCGTCTTCGCGGACATCGACCCGAGGACATTCGACATCGACCCCACGGAAGCGGCTCGTCGCATGACCGACAGGACCAGGGCCATCGTGGCCGTACACCTTTACGGGCACCCGGCCGACATGGCGCCGCTGTCCGACGTGGCGCGCTCGGCGGGCGTGCACCTCATCGAGGACTGTGCCCAGGCGTTCGGCGCGGAGTACCGGGGCAGGAAGGTGGGTTCCCTCGGCACCGCCTCGGCGTTCAGTTTCTTCCCCACCAAGAACCTTGGCGCCGCGGGTGACGGCGGCCTGGTGTGCACAGGGGACGGCGCGGTCGCGGAACGGGTCCGCACGCTGAGGTCCCACGGCTCGCGGAAGAAATATCTGTGCGAGGAGATCGGCCTGAACAGCAGGCTGGACGAGGTCCAGGCCGCCCTGCTCCGGATCAAGCTGCGCCGCCTCGACGCCTGGAACCGGTCCCGCGTGGAGGTCGCCTCGTGGTACGACGAGAACCTCGCGGGGGTGGGTGTGCCGTTCGTGGCGCCGGACGTCTCCCACGTCTACCACCTCTACACGGTGCGGGCCGAGCGGCGTGAAGCGCTCGCGGACAGGCTGGCGGCGGCGCGCGTGGGGTTCAACGTCTACTACCCGGTCCCGCTTCACCTCCAGCCGTGTTTCGGCTCTCTCGGACACAAGACCGGGGATTTCCCCGCCAGCGAGAGGGCTGCGAGCGAGGTGCTTTCGCTCCCGATATTCCCGGGGATGACCCGGGAGGAACTGCTGTACGTGCGCGCCGCGGTCAACGGAGCCTCCGTGTAGCGACAGCCACCCGACCCAGGGGTATCCCGGTTGAGAGACAGGATCATCGAGATAGGAAGGGACTCGGTCTGGTACCTTTCGGCCAGCGCCATGTCCAACCTCATAGGGTTCCTTTCGCTGCCGATCCTCACCAGGGTTTTCAACCCGAGCGAATTCGGCATATTCTCGCTGGTTAACACCGCGATAACCCTCATAACGCCGATCTTCTTCGGCTGGGTGGTCTCGTCGGTCATCAGGTTCTATCCCGAGTACAAATCCAAGGGCAAGCTCGACGTCTTCTATTCGACCATCTTCCACTACGCGCCGCACTTCATGCTCGTCTTCCTGGCCATCCTGCTGCCGATCGCGGCGTTTATAGCCCCGCTGGGCCAGTACAGGGTGCTGATCTGCCTCGCAATCGCGGTATTCGCCTTCTACACACTGTTCAACGTCGCGACAGGCCTTATGAGGGCGCGCCAGATGGCCTTGCAGTACGCGGTTCTGACCGTCTTCATCCAGTTCATGCGATACCTGGTGGGCGCCGGCATCGCGGTCGTCCTCAGCCACCACGTGAGCGGCAGTTTCAGCGTCAACGGGCCTTTCATGGGCTGGCTCGCCGGCCTCTTGATGGTTACCCCGATAGAGCTGGCGATCGTTAAGTTCCGGCAGCATTTCCACTGGAAAAAGAGGTCAAAGGCCCTGCAGCGCGAGTTCTTCAGCTTCGGCTTCGTGCTGATATTCACGACCTTCATGTCAGAGATACTGACGTCCGCCGACAGGTACATGCTCCAGTGGTTCAAGGGCGCCTACCAGGTGGGCCTCTACTCGATGGTCTACACGCTCATCACAAACGTCGAAACGCTTATGATCAGCTTTATCATGCTGGCCGCCGCGCCGGTGGTCTTTCGCGTCTACGAGCTCGAGGGGGAAGAGAAGGCCGTCGACCTGATCGGCCGGATAACGCGATACATGCTGCTGGTGCTCGTGCCCGCCATGACCGGCATGTACGTCCTGCGCTACCCGATAATCAAGGTCGTGACGACCGCGAAATACCTCCCGGCGCAGAGCGCCTTCCTTCCCGTGATAGCGGGCGCGTTCCTGTTCAATATCTCCTGGCCGCCGCAACTGGCGTTCTACCTGAAGAAGAGGACGAAGCTCACCCTCATCCCGATGAGCATCGCCGCCGTTTTCAACGTCGTCCTCAACCTGTATCTCATACCGCGCTTCGGGTTCAGGGGCGCGGCGTGGGCGACCTTCGCCGCGTACCTGGTGTTCTTCATCATCGTCACGGTGATGGCGCAGCGGTACATCAGGTGGAAATTCCCATGGATAGCCACAGTCAGGATAGTGGCTGCCGGCGCGATAATGACGGCGACCCTCGAGGGGATGCTCCACCTTCCGCTCCACGGGTGGGGAGGACTGATTATACTGATAGTCACCGGGGCCGTCGTCTACCTGGTGGCCCTGTTCCTGTTGAGGGGGTTCAAGCACGCGGAGCTGCAACTGCTGGCGTCGCTCCCGGGCCGGCTGCCTCCGGTGAAGCGCGCAAGTGCGAGGCGTCGGGCGAAGCGGGAGCGCGGGAGGGGCGATGAGTGACGCGAAGGGCGCCGTGCCGGGCGGAAGCCCTATTGAGGAGCGCGCGGCGAAGCGGCTCCTGATGGTCAGCTACAACTACCCGCCTGTGGGAGCGTACGGCGCCGTCAGGACGACCAAGCTCGCCAGGTACCTGCCATCGAGCGGCTGGCTCCCCACTGTTTTGACGGTGAAGCGCGACAGGACGAAGTGGGGCCGGGGCGACCCCTCGGAGGGCATCCTCCCGGACGTCGATGTGATACGCGCAACATTCCCGGACGTCCTCACGCGCGTGAAAGTGCTGCTGGTGAAGCTGGGGGTGGTCAAGCCCGGCGGGCCTGGCGCCGAGTCTCGTCTCGCATGGGCCGGGCGCGGCGGAGCCTCGCGGAGCGGGGGCGGTCAGGCGTCTTACCTCCAGGGTCTGCTCCGCTGGGCCAAGCGCTGGATCGCGTTCCCCGACAGGTACGTCCTGTGGTTTCCCTTCGCGGTCGCGCGGGGCCTGCGAGAGTTGCGCTCCCGCCCCTACGACGCGATCTACAGCACCTATCCTCCGATAACGGACCATATCGTGGCGGCGGCCCTCCACCGGTTGACCGGCCTGCCGTGGCTCGCGGACTTCCGCGACCCGTGGTCGCAGAACTCCTTCCTGACGTTCACCGGGGCCCAGGCGCTGGTGGTCCCGTGGCTGGAGAAAAAGTTGATATCCGGGGCGGGCGCCATCGTGACGGTGTCCGAGCCGATCGCAGCAGGGCTCCGCGACCTGCACGGGGACAGGCCGGCGGGCGTGCACAGCATCACCAATGGCTACGACCCGGACGATTTCGCGGTTCCGGCGGAACCCCCCGAGATCGGAGGCCCTCTCACCCTCACGTACACCGGGATGTTCTACGGCTCGAAGCGCGACCCCTACCCGGTGCTCGAGGCCGTCCAGGAGTTGATAGACGAAGGCGGCATCACGGCCGACGAGATCCTCATCAGGCTTTACGGCCCCAACGACCCCGCGATATCGAGGCACAGGGGGGCGCTCCGCCACCCGGGGATACTCGAGATCTGCGGCGTCGTCCCTCACCCGGAGGCCATCCGGCGCCAGATGGAATCGACCGCGCTGCTGAACCTGATGTGGGACGACCCGTACAGCGCCCTGATGTACGGCGGCAAGGTCTTCGAGTATCTCGGCTCGCGCAGGCCGATACTGGCCTGGAACCCCGCGGGCGGGATCCTCGCGGACCTGCTCCAAAAGACGGGCGCGGGAGTCTCCGTGGCCACCGGAGCCGAGCTAAAAAGGCTCCTGCTCAGTTGGATGGAGGAGTTCAGGCGGACCGGGACGCTCTCGTACCGCGCCAGCGATGAAGAAGTTCGCCGGTTCGCCTGGGACAGGCTGGCGGGCGACATGGCGGGCGTTCTCGACAGGCTGGTGGAACAGGGGCCCCGTTCCAGGGTCAGATGTGCCGGTTGCCCATCCGAGGCAGCATCTGTCCAGCCTTCTTGACGACCATACGGGGATAGTAGAACGGGCTCCACATCTGCCTTCGGGTCGACTTCCATTTCGGAGGTCGCGCACTGCCGGCCGAGCCGGGCCTGCACAGGAGGTTGATGCACCACGATCTGCCGCTGCACGACCACTGGAACCTCGTCTCGACGCTCAGGACCCGGAGCCCCGCGAGACCCATGCATTTGACCAGCGACTCCTCGGAGAAGAAGTTCACGTGCGTCAGCGGCTCCCTCACCGCCCGCCACTCCCTGAACGCCCCAAGTGGCACTTCCACGTAGAGGAGGCCACTTTCGCTGAGGTAAGACCCGACGGCGGTTGCCAGCTGCAGCGGGTCAGGCACGTGCTCCAGCGTATGGCACAGGAGTATGAGGTCAAACAGGTCGTCGGGGCCGAGCGCTTCGAGATCACGCCCCAGGTAAGTCGCCCCCCCGGGCAGGTCGTATTCTAAGTAGTCCAGAACACAACAGTGGTTCTCCGGCATGAAACTCTGCAGGATTGCGCCCCGGGCGCCGCCGTAATCGAGCACCCTCAATGACCGCGGAGGATCCCCAAGCGCCCGCGATATCAGGTTGAATATCCTTGCGGACCGCTCGTCCGCGTTCGGCGGTGGCGAGGAACCCGCTGCCGCCCTCGGGTTGTCTTTCTCCTCACCGACCAGGTACCTGGTCGAGACCTGCTGCTTGCTGAAGCGCGGGTTCGAGAAGATAAGCCCGCAGGCCGGGCACATGTCCATGCTGATCTCCGCATTGTCTTCGCCTGCACAGATCTCGTCGAAGAAAAGGCGCAGGCTCCTCTCCGCGTAAGGGAGTGATGCGACCGCCGCCGCATCCAACGCCGGAGGGCGGGAGAAACTGACCTTTGAAAGCACCTTGAGGTCAAATTCCCCGCAAACCGGACGGTACTTTGCGGTATCCATCACGCTGCGCCATCATCACGTGTTTTACGCGGTAAACTGTGCTCCGCCGGCCTCTCCCCGACCTTGCGCGCCGGGTTGCCCGCCCATATCTCGCGGGGGCCGACCTTCCTGGTCAGGACCGCCCTGGCGCCGATGATTGCGCTGTCGCCTATCTCTCCGACCTGCGGGAGGATCATCGAGTCCTCGCCGACGTAGACGGTGTCACCGATCGTAAGCCGCGCCACGCGTATGCCTTTTTCGGCCGTGATGTCCGGGACGAACCCTTCGAGGAAAACGTGGGAATGGGTGAATATCTTGATCCCGTCGCTGAGGATGCACCTGGCCCCTATCGAGACGTCCCCGGTGCAGTCGATGTCCACCCGGCCGAGAATCGACCCTTCGCCCACGGTGAGCGTTCCCCTGTATTGTTTGCCGTGGGGGTAGTAGACCCTTGGGCGGCTCCTGCGCGCGTACAACCTGCCGCGGACAAACTTTGTCAGCCTCTTCAACCGCCCGACCCCCCTGCCGGGTCCACCGGCCAGGCGGAACAGTTCCTTATGATGTCGAAGGTCTCCCCGGCATGCTCCGGGGTGGACACCCCCACAGCCACCGAGGAGATGTTGGGAAGCGAGAACAGGTAAGGGTAAGCCTCCGCCGGTCTCAGGTAGCCCGCCGCCAGGGTGCTCATGGCCACGATATCCGCCCCGCCGCCGGCCAGGCATTTCTCGCACTCGTCCTTCGACGGGTTCATCTGGAAGCCGGCCTTGTTGAAGGTCGTCATAACCAGCGGCTTTTCGAGCCCCCACTCCTCGAAGGAGCGCACCAGGAGCGGGAAGTTCATGGTGACGAACGCCGGCCTGGCGCCGTACCTCTTTGACACGTGCTCGCCGAAGAACGCCACCTGCTCGGCGGCGCCCAGCGCCAGGGCCAGGTCGACGAACGCGTCGTGCAGGAAGATCGCCTTCACGTTGAAGTCCTTGAAAAGGAGCATCTCGATGTCGATGAAAGCGCCGAGGGCCCTTGTGAAGTCCTTCCGCAGGTAGCCCATGCCCGCGCGGGCGGCGATGCTCGCCTTGGTACCGAGCGGCGCGCTGGCGAATATCTCGCGCACCATCCCGGTCATGCCCACGGCGTTCATCCGGCGGACGTAGCCCTGCGCGTAAGGGATCAGCGGGTAAATGTTGAGCTCTCCGGAGAGCCCCTCGGCCTTGAGGTAATCCAGGATGTCCCTGGCCCTGGGGTGGGTCGAGAGCATCAGCCCCCGCACCCCGTGCTCCACGCAGAACTTGATAACGTCTCCCACCTTGCCGATGTCGCTGAAGCGCTCCACCCTCGTGCGGGCGGCTTCCTGCGAAAGGTGGCTCACCCCTATGAACTGGTTGTGGCCGAGTATTATGGGGTCGACGGCATCCGGTCGAGGCTCCATCAGGCCAGCGCCTTTCGCTCGACCGGCAATGTGCGACCCGTCCTCGCCGACTCGTACATAGCGTCGGTCACGCACTGCACCTTGTAGCCGTACGCCACGTCCAACTCCGGGCTCGTCCCGTCCCTGACACATCGGATGAACTCGGCGTCCTCGCGCGTGTATTCCGCGCCTCCGACGCAGACCGGGACGCCCGTGTAGAGGTCCTGCTTGTAGAGCACGCGCCACCGCTCGTCCGAGTCGAGCGTATACCTTACGTAGTCCTCGGTCACCGCGAGCATCCCGTTCTCGCACTGGACCTGGACGTTTATCTCGGGCAACCTGTATCCCCTGATGCTCCAGGAGGCGTCCAACGACCCCGACAGCCCGCTCTCGAAGTCCAGGTACGCGTGCACGAAGTCCTCCACCTCGCTCGAGTAATGTGACTTCATGGCGCACGAGACGGACGCCACGTCGCCGAAGAACCACGTCAGCACGTCGACCAGGTGTGTGGCGAGGATGTTCAGCACCCCTCCGCCGCTGGATGCCTTCTTGTAACGCCAGCCCGAGCCCTTCGAGAAGAGCTGTGAGACGTACATGTGCGACGACATGTAGAGCGGCTTGCCCAGCTCGCCCCCCGCGAGCAGCCCCCTGGCCTTCTCGAACGTCTCCAGGAAATGCTTGCAGTACCCGACCATCGTTATCGGCCGGCCGCCCGACGCGCGAGCGACCAGGGCCTCGCACTCTCCGGCCGAGACGCCGAGCGGCTTCTCGACGAAGAAGGATACGCCCCTGTCGAGGCAATCGCGGGCGATACCCACGTGCAGGGAGGTGGGCGCCGTTATAAAGACCGCGTCCAGGTGCTCAACCGACAGCATCTCCTGGTAGCCGTCGTATATCCTGACGCCGTTCAGCACGGTCCCGATGCCCTTCTTGATGAGCCCCTGCTTTTCGGTGACCGCTTTGACGCTCGCCCCCTCGAGGGCGCTCAGGATCGCCAGGTGCGCGATCCCCATCTTTCCCAGCCCCACTATACCTATGTCGATTCCGTCAGCCATGATCCGCCTTCCGCCCCGTCCTGTCGCCAGGCTCTATAGAGCGGGATGATTGTCTGCCGTCGCCTCCGCCCCTGTCGGGAGAGGGTCGGGTGAGGGGAAAAACCAGCCTCGAACCTCGCGATTCCAGCAGCACATTATCCCAAAAGGCACGGTCCTTCAACCAGAGCGAACCCCTCAGGGCCGCGGCCCGACCCACCCGGGCCCTCCGCTCACAGGGGGCTATC
>Ga0209226_10001092_pt1 | contig 12921 bp, 10 predicted proteins | sample BarGraNGADG00212_2_FD_184497 | JGI IMG/M metagenome (GOLD analysis project Ga0209226, IMG submission 184497) | Arctic peat soil microbial communities from Barrow, Alaska, USA - Barrow Graham LP Ref core NGADG0011-212 (SPAdes) (version 2) | ecosystem: Environmental > Terrestrial > Soil >...
TCTCCCCCCTTTCGTTTCTGGAGGATACATGCCAATCAAACGTAGTTCAATCGCGTGGTGCGATTTTTCGGGCGGTGATGTTACGGGCCGCGTTCTTTGAGAGCGATTTGGGCCATTGAGGCCGTGTTATCTGGCTAACTGCTCCGCCGCTTAGTCCGGCCGTTGGCCGCTATTCATCGCGGCCCGTGACAAGATGCAACTGCCATTTGCCAGCCATCCAGAAAGTGCCCAGTTTCATGGATGGGGGGCCTCCTTGTGGTCTTGCTGATGTCACCTGCCTTGAACCTGGATATCGTAATGATCAGTGCCAGCCCAATGGTTAGTACCAGTTTCGAAAGGCGACGTTTCGCCTGGCGGTATTTCATCCAACGTTGTGTAACTGTAATCCACACCTACGACCTTGCCCGCCGCATCGTAGAGAGTCACAACTAGCTTGACAAACGTCGCCGGGGTACTGCCAGTATTCGCTACCTCTCCCTGAACGCGAAACCATCCGCCCTCCGTGTTACTCTTATGGCTTGTGATCTTGAGGTCGTGGCGCGGTAGTTCGCCTTGCCTTCCCTGAACCTGGAGTTTGTATTTCGTAGCTGAGGCAAATTTGTTCGTGCCTATTTCGAATGGCGCTTTACCTTGGGCGGAATCACCTCCAGTGCGGTGTAGGAATAATCTGTCCCCGCCACTTTGCCGGCATCGTCATAAAGGGTCGCCACGATTTTCACAAAAACTTGGGGCACGTCCGAATTGTTGGTGACTTCGCCAACGATATACATGTAGCCGGCATCCGTATAAGTCGAGCTGCTGACTACCTGGAGTAATGACAGCAACGGCTTTGGCGTGATTGTAGGCTTGGGCACATCTGTCGGTCTGGGCGTGCTGGTCGGAGCCGAAGTCGCCGCTGGGACGTTGGTCGCTTGTTGCGCTGCGGCAGCCTCAATGGGTTGGGTTTCTGCAGCCCCTCCCGCTGGCGTTGCAGTCTTGACGACAGGGGCACTGGTTGGTGACGGCGTCTGACCGCAGGCCAAAGTCGTCACAAGCAGCAATGAGACTGCAAGGAGAATAGCTAACTTCCGCTCGATGGTGGCATTCACGTTTACCTCCATTGGTATGAGATTGCAGCCGCCGTCTCCGTGGCCGCCACCCGCCTAACTACTTATTCTCCCACGGATCGCTGCATATGTTGATCCGTATTCACCGTCTACAGCAAAGCGCCTCTGGAGGGCCTGCTGTCACGGACCAGATAACATGGCGGCGAAGGGCCGAGCTAACCGGCGAGGAACTCCGCCGGCGAATCTGACCCTATGGTCAAATCCCCTGCTAAAGAGCGTGGCCCGTGATACAAACAAAAGGGCCGCCCGCGCCAATTCAGCGCTGACGGCTTTCGATGAAGCCATGATGAATGCCAGACGTCTACGTCGACCCGGCGACAACGCCGCAAGCTAGAAGCCGTGCGGCGCAAGTAACTCGGTGCAGTCTAGCACAAGCGGTGCGATAGTTCAAGAGCCTTTCCCACTACGAACCTTACGGTCCGGGGGTGGAGACCTCGATCGCGTGATTGGCGGCCTGTCACGGGCCTGGCTACTGCCCTTCAACCACGGGAGCTCACTCCTTGAGGAATAGAGGAAAAGAAGCTAACTTCATTCTACCCCTACGGCTACGGTTTTACCAGAATAACGACAACCTGGGCGATGGCAGCTAACACAAGGGCAAAAGTGGCAACACTCAAGAACCAAGTGGCTCTGGTGAGACTGCGGGCGTTTCGGTCAGAGGCATCACTAGCCTTTATTAGGGCGTTTGCGTGTTCATTTAAAGCCTCTTTCAAAACTTTAGTCGAATACAAGGTAACGTCAATTTGGTAACTAACATCGCCTTGGTGTCCTATCCTTCCAAGAAGAGCATTTTCCTGCTCTGTGAGGGGAACACCAGCAGTCTCAAACAATATTTTTGGATCGTAAACGCCCGTAGGCATAGGGAACCTCCGTCGGGAACGAAATATAGCAGACCCATTTTACGCACACCCGACGATTTGCGCTATTTTGGTGTCACGGGCCTGGCTAACTGGCGGCGAAAGGCCGAGATAACCGGGTGACTCACGCCATCGATGATCTCGGCCTCAAAGCACTGAATCTCTCTTAAAGTGTCCGGGCGGTGACATCACGCTCACGATCCGGATCAAGGTAGAAGAGAACGAGGATCTCGACCAGGAGTCCGACGATCAGTAACTCTTCGCAACTTCCGTTGCAAATCGCAAATCTGAGTTGATGCGGTAATTTTTTACTTTACAAATCGGGATTTTTCTCAGCCCGATTTTGAATTTGTCTCAAGGTGTTGGGCGCGAAAGGGGGGGGAGCGCTTTAAGGTGCGAGCGATGTGTTACCGTTACCACGTTCACACTATATTCATTACGCAAACTTATTGTCAACTGGCCAAAAAGTGGGTTTAGCAACTTCCGTTGCGGAAAGAGGAAAAACTACGATGCGGTTCTACCATGTGTTCGCCGAAGAAAGGCTCATCCATGAGTGAAACTATAGTTATTGATCACGATGTTGTCAAGTACGATCTTGATCGGACCACTACCTACGCGCGCCGTTCTGAGCTGGCTAGCCTGCGCCTCGACGATTATGGTGACGTTGGCCCACTATATGGTCAAGGTGTTTGAGGACATGGGCGAAGGCAACTTGAGTGAGGGCATTCGCATGCTGCACAAGGAGCGGGTAGCTGACTTCGGCATGACGGGCGCCCCCCCCCCGGGCTGGACGAGATCAACGATATGGTACACAAGGTCCGCCAATTGCGTAAGTAGAACACCATGCGCCACGTCGCATCAGCCCCAGGGACGATCAACCTGGGGCTGATTTTCTACCCGTAGATCGCCGGACAATCCAAAGGAGCCAGTGTGAAAGCTCCTGGTCACCGCGACAGATCACTGAGCCAGAAAAGCTTGCACGGGCAGTAGTTGCAGCGATGTTGCGTCCTGATTGGTGTTCGTGCCGACGAAGGCAGAATCGTGCCAAGTCACGGCCAGACTCTTACCGTCAGGGCTGACATCCATCTGGGAAATGAACCATGGGAAGAAATCGGCGCCTATCTCGGTGCCATCGCTCACATTCACAAGGAGTATCTCGAAGCTAACGCCCTCCTGCATCTGATCGTTGGTCAGGGCAACCCAATTGCCGCGTGGGTCCAACACGATTTTAGTTATCGCTTCATAATGCACCAACTTCAATTCTCGGACTAACTCGGGGATCGACGCGATGTTCCAAATAGAAAGCCTAGAAGAGGCGTCTTGGCCGTATGGGCCAGTTTCAACCACGATCAAGCGCGTGTTCGTGGGGGTCCAGGACACGTTGGTTATATAGTTCTCAGACTTCAACTGCTGCAGGACGATCTTGCCGGTATCGATGTTAACAACGCGCAACTGGCTGGCTGCGCCTTTCATGCTTCCAATGTTCAAGTAAACCGCTAGCCACCGTCCGTCTGGGCTAAAGCTGAGATAGGCAGCCTGCACTCCAGCGATCAACGTCTTAACTTTGGTGCCAGTCTGTGCATCCCAGAGCACGATTCCCTCCTGCTGGGAAACGGCTATCTGCTTGCCATCGGGACTTAGCGCCCCGAGATTTGCTCCGCTGATGCTCGCTAGCGTCTTGCCAGTTGTGGGATTCCAAAGTCGGACTCCTTCACGGCCTGTTATCAAAGCCGTATTCCCGTTTGGCGCCCATGCGACGGTCTCCCACTGTTCGAACTGGCCTATCTCCTTTCCATCATCTAGGGAATTCACACGACCCTGATAATCCGATACCAGAGCCACGATCTTGCCATCTGCTGAGAATGTGGGTAGGGGCGGAACGAAGTAGCTCCGTGTAGTGAGCTGTTGGATCATTTTTCCCGACTCCGGATCGAACAGGTATCCGCCCCAGAGAATCTGCGCCCTGGCTGGAATCCACACCAAGTCCAGAAGATTGAAGTTCCGGTTCGTACTCGCCACATTCCGGACTACGGACTCGATCGGCACACCCGTCGGAAGCGGCATGCTGAATATCGCCAATCTGGTCGTAGCCTTGCTCAGGTCAACGCCTTCCAGATTCGCGCCACGCAGATCGGCCCTCTCTAGATTAGACTCGGCATTGAACTTCGCGCCCTTGAGATTAGCGCCCTCTAGGTTCGTATAGCTTAGATTCACGCCACTGAAGTCAATACCAAATAGGTTCAGTTTGCTGAGATCGCAACCTCTTAGGTCCGCACCTGCGCGGATTTCGCTGTAGTCTCCGGCGTCGATCTTAGAGCGAACGCGACTGGTGCAAGCCTTGCTTGCTTGCAGAGCTGATGCCAGGGCATTCTTGGCCGACTCCCACCGGGCGACATCCGCTGCATCGGCCGTCGCCGCGGCATCCTTGATCACTTTGACAGCCGCCGCCTGGGTCGCGGCATTGCCAGGGTTCACTAACTGCGTCGCGGCCGCAGCAACTGCCGTTTGCTGCGCGCCAGGATTCGGTGTCGGTTGAGCACCCTTGGGTGGCGTTGGCGTTCCCACCCTCACTGGTGGTTGTCCACCTCTGGTTGTGGGCACCATACCTACGCTCGTCTGGCTGCCTACTTGGAAGCAGTAGTAGGGCACGTCGGCGGGGGAAGCCATGGGGTCGCCCTTCACCAGACAGTAAGCCCCATCCTTGAGCGCGTTCTTCACCTGTAGCTCGACAATTCCGTCGCCGACAGGTTTGGCCGTGAACGCCACCTCATTGCCGGCACCAAGATCATCTCGGATAACGATATAGTCTAGAACGAGGTTTTGCAGCCAAGCAACAACGATCGGTTGTGAGTCGGTTGCTTTCGGTAGGTCCGCGTCTGCAGAGGGAGTTCCCTTGAACTGCGTGGTTTCGGTCAGTTGCTTGCCTGTCTTGATGAATACTCCAAAGTGCGGAGGCTTAGTAGTTCCACCCCCACATGCCACGAGAACGAGGGCAACGAAGAGCATGCCAAGCACGGCGAGGATGACTCTGCTGCGCATACTACCTCCATGTAGGGGTCTGAGCGAAAAGAATTCAGCCGTTATCAACAGTATACCTATCCGTGGTGGATCGCACAATTGCGGACGAGCGCACGAGCCCCCACTGGATGTTGACGCCAGCTCTTTTACCAATGATTCGGTGACCTCAGGCCGGATTTGGTGAAGCGAAGTGACACCGTCTATTCCGCCCTTTGACCATAATACAATGCGGCCTGCAACACCACGTTTCGCGACGGGTGTCCCTGTTTTGCTGGAGGAGGTCACTTTCAGCGACGCATCACGCCCTGCCAATCGCCATCATCGGCCGGCGGGTAAGTCTGCTGTGGTTCAACCGGTTCTGCCGGCAACTGCCGCTGCAGGCCCGCACCGTAAGCCGCACGGAGCAGCTCGGGAAACATGGCCGACTCTTTGACGTTGGGCATCTGATACAGCACCGGCTGAGTAGTGCGGCCCCCTTCGATCGTCCGCTCGACGCGTGTCCCGTCGTGGTCGTAGTGCTCTACCTGCGGCAAGGCGTCCTTCTTCTTCCACATGCGAATCGGAAAGGCCACGGCCACCATGACCAGGGCAACGCACAGGCAGGCAACGAACACCTTCGCCAACAGGCGCATGGTGTCGGCGCCAATCATCCAGATCGCAAAGGCCAGCATGCCCGCCAGGGCCAGGCCCAAGACGAACAGGAGTTCATAACCACTGCGATTGTTGTTCATTCGCCGCTCCTTTCTTGGTACGCCTGACGCATCCGGTCGGCGCGCACATAGCCAATGCTGTGCCTCCTACGCACGTCGTCAGGGGTGGCCCCCGCCCGGTAGGCAGTATCGATGTCTTGATAGGTCTGATCATCAAGCTCCTTGCGGATCGGCGCCAGCCGAGAAACGCAACCGATCGCGAAACCGGGTTCCTGGCCGTTCTGGCCCGAAACCCGGTTTCATTCCCATTTCCGCCTGGCTCCCCTTAAATCCGGGGCGGCTCCTGGGGAGGCAGATCGTCCGGCGGCACTTCCAGCGGCGGTTCCGGGGCCGTCAGGCCAGCCGGCGGCGCCTCAGCCGGCGGCAAGGGCGTTGCCGACCAGGGAGCGGGCGGCACTGGGGCCGGCGCCCACGGGCCGGGCGTCGAGGGGCCTGCCGGCGCAACGCCGGCAGGCGCTGCGCCTGTCAACTCGCGATAGGCCAACGTCCAGCTAGCGGAAATGAAGACCTGCACCACACTGCTGATGATTGCCCCGACGATGATGCCGACCAGGGCGGTGGCAATCACAGGCAAGACCAGCAAGTTAGGGACCTGTCCGCTGCGGCTCGCGACCACGAATGGCAGCACAATCACGGCCACCACGACTATGATCACCGCGGCCAGCGCTAGCCCGATCAACAGGAAGATCAGCCAGAGCATCAAGGTGGGGCCGAAGCGCTGGCGTAGAATCTGCCAGCCGCGTTCGAATGCCGCCACTGCCCCCCGGCCCTCGAGCATGGCCGCCCGTTCGGCGTAGAGGCGGATTTGCTGCAGCACCAGGGTGACGATTACCAACCCGCAGATGCTCGTACAACAGCAAGCCACCAGGATGGCCACGCCGCCGCCTGCCAGGGCGCCCGGATTGGCGCCCGGCCTTAGCAGGGCGGCGCCGCCCGCCGCGCCTGCTGCCGCAACGATGCCGATGATGCTCAGGCCGATCAGCAGCACCACCGGCAGAAATGTCGTCAGCGCCCAGATGCCGAGCAGCGTCCAGAAGCGCCCTCCTCCTGCTCGCCACGCGCTCGACAGACTGACCGTCTCACCGTCCTCCGCCTGGATCACTGCGGCGATCAGCCCACCGCGCGCGATCAGGGACAGCACGAAGACCACCAGGGCCACTATGAGAGCCAGGCAGCCCAAGACCACCAGCAAGCCTGTCAGGTTCTGTAGTGGCTGTAGCGAGGGGAAGTTGTTGAAGTTCCGAAAGTCGTTGGCCCCGAACCGATAGCCGCTGCCGGCTCCTCCGCTGCCGCTGCCCAGGGCGACCAGGAACCCCAGGATCCACAGCACCTTGTAGCGCCAGGTGATCTGCCAGGCCCGGCTCAATACCCTGCCATAGTCCATGCTGCCCTCCTTGTGTTGAGTGGGGTGCTCAGGCGCCTCTCACAATGCGGATGCCCTTCCGGCGCGCCAACCCTCACTCGCGCGCCACTTCACTATTATAGCACGGATGTTGGCTCTGTCACGTCGTTTCGCTGACGTTTGGCTGACGGCGGTTCGAATCACTCGGACCGGTCCATGATAAAGGCTGGCTGAGGCGGCGCATGTGGCCTGTGCCTCAGTCCGCTCGCTTTGCGCCGAATTGCACTTACGCTACAATTGTCCTATTCGTCCGACGAACCTATTCGTCCAACGAAAGAGAGATCCCATGGCCGATTCTGCCTTCAAGCGGCGCCTGCTTCCTGCCTGGTACGACGATGCCAATCTGGGCATTTTCGTACATTGGGGTCTGTATTCGGTGCCCGGCTGGGCGCCGTTGACCGCCCAGTCCGCCGAGGTGATTGCGCGCGAGGGCTGGCAGGCCTGGTTGAAAAAGAACCCGTATGCCGAATGGTATCTCAACACGATCCGCATCCAGAACAGCCCGTCGTAGTTATACCACGAGCAGACGTTCGGCCCGAGCTTTCCCTACGAACGCTTCGTGCCCATGTTCAACGCGACCGCGGCCGCCTGGGACCCAGCCGCCTGGTCCGATCTGTTTCGCCGCGCCGGGGCGCGCTACGTCGTGCTCACCACCAAACATCACGACGGCTTTCTGCTCTGGCCCAGCCGGTACCCGAACCCCAACAAGGCAGGCTACCACGCCGCGCGCGATCTGGTCGGGGAGCTGACCCAGTCTGTCCCGCAGGTCGGCCTGCGCATGGGACTACACTACTCCGGCGGGTTGGACTGGACCTTCGAGCCGGGGCCAATCGGCGACCCGGTGCAGATGCTGCTGGCCATCCCACAAAGCCGGGAGTACGTGGAGTACGCCGCCCGGCACTACCGCCAGTTGATCGAGCGCTATGCGCCGTCGTTGCTCTGGAACGACATTGGCTACCCGGCTGCGGCCGATCTGGACGACCTGTTTGCCGAGTATTATCGCCAGGCGCCGGAGGGTGTTGTCAATGACCGCTTTAGCCAGCCCGACCTGGGTGTGCTGCGCCCGCTGCTGGCTGCTCGCCCGGCGACGCTGCGTCGCACGCGCGCGCTCATCTCCGCCCTGGCCCGGCAGGCAGTGGCCAGGGCGGAGAGCCTGTCGGTTGATAGCCTGGGCATGCCCAGGCAACATTTCGACTTCAAGACGCCCGAGTACTCGTCCTTCGGGGCTATCGTCGCGCGCAAGTGGGAGTCGACCCGAGCCATCGGTTTCTCATTCGGCTACAACCGCAACGAAAGCCCGGAGACAATCCCCTCAGGCGAGGAATTGGTGCGCCTGCTGGTCGACGTCACGAGCAAGAACGGCAACTTGCTGCTGGATGTGGGGCCGATGGCCGACGGCACGATTCCCGAGGGCCAGCAGCAGCGGCTACTGGAGTTAGGGCGCTGGCTCGAGGTGAACGGCGAGGCGATTTATGGCACGCGGCCCTGGCGTCAGGCGCAGGGGAGCACAGACAGCGGCATTCCCTTGCGCTTCGCACAGCGGGCCGGCTGCCTGTACGCCATTTTGTTGGCGCGACCGCAGTGTGATCGGCTCACGCTCCGGCCGGAGCTCGAGGGGCAAATCCAGGCGCTGGAGTTGCTGGGCTATGCCGGGCAGTTGCAGTGGCGCCAGGCAGCTGGCGCAATCAGCATTGACTGGCCGTCGGGGATCGCCGAGGCGCCGGCTCACAGCCTCAGGCTTAGAGCCTGCGATTGAAGGGCGCCGTCTAGGGCAATCGCATCTAAATTGCCCTAGACGAGCACGACCTTGAGTCTTAATGATCATCTAAAAGGGGTTCTCCCGCACTTCGCGTGAAAGGAGACAACCGGGTCAGGTTGGTGTCAATACGCGTTTGCGGAGCAGATCGAAACTGGCGCGCCCATACATGGTGCGTTTGATCAGCTTGAGCCGGTTGATCTGGCCTTCCACTTGGCCATTGCTCCATGGTAATGACAGGCCGGCGGTCACAGCCGCAAGATCCCGTTGGAGTCTATTGGCGAAGCTGCCGAGCTCAGCGATGCAGCTGGCAGCGGCCCGTGCGATCCAGCCCGTGAGCGCTTCGGACGTGCGTTCTCGGACCATGCGGATGAAATCCTGGGCCAGGATGTAGACCGAGCCGACCTCGGCAATCGCCTTCTGCATTTTGTCGAGGGCGGCATGCTCATCCTCGGTGAGACCGGCGGGTTGCTGCACGAGCAGCCAAGCCGCTTGCGAAGGCGATAGACGGCGCATGGTCGGCTGACCTTGGGTTGATCGTAGTTCAGGCGCCACCTCAGATACGGCACTCGGGGTGTCAAAGTGATCTTTGCGGTGTTGCGTGGCCCAACGCGAAACCAGCGGGTGTGAGCCAGTGTAGCCTTGCTCATGAATCTCACGATAGAGCTGGAGCGCGTTGTGACACCCTGCTTGCCAGCGTTGCAGCAGGTAAGGCTCCCAGCGATCCAGGATGCTAGGCATCTTGCGGCGCTGGGTGATCTCGGGAAACGCACCTTGGTTCAAGTAACGGCGCACGGTTTGGCGGCCCATTCCCATTTGCTGCGCGATCTGGCGGACGCTCACGCCTTGCTCGTGTAGGCGCATGACTTCGTCGTAGCGGGAGAGACGCCGATCTCGACGTTGGTGGCGAAGCAGTTAGTATTTCGTCGAATCAACTGCTGGCGGCTCGCTTGCCACCGTGGTTGCGTTAGCTTGGCCCGGGTCAGCTGTGACGGTCCCGTCGGGTGCGCTGGCGGTTGTATCCGCAGCTTCTATGGTATCGCGCACCGTCGACGCCTCCGCTGACTTCGGTACGTTACCATCTGCGCGGGGCACGCTCGGCAAATCGGCATGCTTACGGATCAGCAGACGTTCCACCGTGTCGCGCAGATTGGCCAGCAAATGCAGCGGTCTGCCATCTGCACGGCGGTCGGGGCGCCACGCCGCGCCCCTTCAGCGTAGCTGCCACCGCGATCACGACTGATGATCTCAACACTGGATGGGCCTGCAACTAGGCGGCCAGTGTGTCAGCCGAGCGGTCAGCAAGCGGGTCTACGACACAGCGCTGCTCCAGATCGACCAGGATCGTGCCGTAGGTTTGGCCTTTCTTCCAGGCCCAGTCATCGACGCCCAACACCTTTGGGGTCGCAGGCGTTGATAGCTTACTGTGGTTGACCAACCGCAGCAGGGTGTCAGCGCTGACGGGCATAGCCTGTCGCATGGCGCTGCGGGCGCCGGCTTCACCGCCCAGCGCCAGACCGATTTGGCGTTGGGCTTCCGCAAGTCGTTCGGTCCGTCGGGCAAAGCTGCTCACCACCCCCGGCAGCCGCTCGACGAAAGTCCGTTGCTGGCACGCTGGATTATCGCAGGATAAGCTTCGTAATGAGCCAAGTCGGTATAGATGCGTGATCGAGGGTGTAGGTAGGCATGCCAACAGGTTACCAGATTCGCGGCCGCTGGTCATTTCACGAGAAGTGCGGGAGAACCTTTTCAGTTGACAAAAACAGATGGATCTGGTTTTGAAGTACTCTATCCCCAGGGTGCCTCTTTTTGCAAGTGCGGGCTTATGCTCATCTTAAAACTGAAAGCCAGTCAGGCAATTGACCATCCAACCAGGAACAACGGCGCGCTGATCCCCGGACGCATCAAGCGATGCGTCCGGGGATACTCAGTCTTTGTTGCAGACATCCTTCGTGTTCAGCGAGCGAACAGGCTGAGGAGGTCTTGCGGCAGGGTGGCCAGGGCCGACGCCAGGTCGAACTGCTGAGAGCTTGCCTGGCCGCGGCTCAGGGTCACAGTCCCACTGCCGCCGAGCGAGTCCTGCCAGCTACCCGACACGGCATCCCCGCCGCCGTTCAATACGCCATCGAAATTCAGCGTGACCACGGCCCCTCCGCCCCGCGGCGTAAGGTGAGCCTGGAGATGCACGGTCCTTCCGCTGACACTGCTGCCAAACAGACTGCCGGTCAGCGCCCCCGGTCCTCTGTCAAGGGCGCCGAGGTCCAGGTTGCCCGTTAGCGACGAGCCCGACTGCGTTATCCGCACCGTCCATTGACGGCTGTTTGGCTGAGCGGCGCCGGTCCACTGGCCACTCAGGTTGGCCTCACGCGGCTGCGGGGTAGCGGTCGGCCTAGGCGTCTCCGTCGGCCTAGGTGTTTCCGTCGCCCTAGGCATCTTCGTCGGCCTGGGCGTTTCCGTCGGCCTAGGCGTCTTCGTCGGCGCTGGCATCTCCGTCGGCGTCCGGCTAGTGGTCGGCGTAGGCGTCTCTGTCGGCGTTGGCGTGACAGGCGTCCCGCTGGGCATGGGGGTCTTCGTCGGCGTAGGCGTCGCGGTCGATGTCTCCGTCGGCGTAGGCGTTGGCGTGACAGGCGTCCCGCTGGGCGTGGGGGTCTCCGTCGGCGTCGGCGTCGGTGTTAACGTCGGCGTCGGCGTTAGCGTCGGTGTGCCGGCGCCCAGCACGTTCACCACCAGATTCCCCGACTGCGTCGATTTGCCCACTGAATCGTGGACCACTACGAATAGCGTGTGTTGCCCAGCCGGGCCGGCCCGCCAGGTCTGGTCAGCCGTCATTGAGAACTGGCCCACCGAGCTGGTGCTGTTCACCACCGCGACGTGCGCGCCATCCGCCCACAGCTCGATGTCCGTGACGCCTTTGCTGTCCGAGGCAGTGGTGTGCACCGTGACCTGATCGCCCACGTTCACCGTAGTCGCGCTGATGCTGGCCTGTACCGTGGGAGGATTGGTATCCGTCACGCCCATGGTCAGGCTGGCCGAGTCCGTCGCCTGTCCGAGCGAGTCAAAGGCCCGCACGAAAAGCGTATGGTCGCCGATATTGGTGGAGGACCACTGTTGGGTCACGCTGAAGGGCGACTGCCCGCCTGGATTGCTGCTCGACGTGGAGGCGAAAAGCTGACCATCCGACCAGAGCTCGATGCGGGTCACCCCGGCGTCAGCCGTGGCCGTCGATTGGATATCGAACGTCTGCCCGGCCTGAATGACCGTCGTCCCGGTGGGCTGCGTGATCTGCACCTGAGGCGGGGCAGCTTGCGCCACGTTCACGACCACGCTGGCCGGCCGGCTGGTCAGGCCAAAGACGTTTGTGGCCACTACCGTCAGGGTATGGCTGCCCGTCGTTGTGGCCTGCCAGGTCTGGTTGGCCTGCAAGGTGCGCTGGCCGGCGCCGCCCGCCGTGGTCTGCAGCAAAGCGCTATCCACGAACAACTGGATGCGGGCCACACCGCTGTTGTCAGTGGCCACCGACTGCACGCTGACCGTCCGGCCGGCCAGCACGGTAGTATTGGCCGCCGGCGCCAGGAGCTGGATCGCAGGTGCGGTCAGCGGGGTAGATTGCGCGGTGGGCGCCAGCGCGGCGGCGGTCGGGACCGGCGTAGCGCTGGGTGTAGCCGTCGCCAGGACCGGAGAAGCAGTCGGCGACAAGGTGGGCGTGACAGGCACCCCGGCCTCGGCGGCCGTCCCGCTCACCGTGACCGTAACCGGTTGGGAGGTGGCTGTCAGGCCCGCCGAGTCCACCGCGGCGGCCGAAAGCGTGTAGACTCCGGGATCCGGGTTGGTCCAGGCAAAGCCCAGGGTTTTCGTCGTCACCCCACTGGCGAACGGGCTGTTCCACGAACGGTAGAGAAGGTTATCCAGGTAGAGCTCGAGCTGGACGATCCCTTTGTCGTCGCTCGCCGAAACAGTCACCCCGGCCACAGTCTCGGCCGACACGACGGCGCCCGCGGCTGGAGACACCACACTGACGGCGGGCGGGTTACGATCGGCCGGTGCAGCGGTGGTCGCCGGTGTAGCGGCGGCC
>Ga0209226_10001093_pt1 | contig 12912 bp, 7 predicted proteins | sample BarGraNGADG00212_2_FD_184497 | JGI IMG/M metagenome (GOLD analysis project Ga0209226, IMG submission 184497) | Arctic peat soil microbial communities from Barrow, Alaska, USA - Barrow Graham LP Ref core NGADG0011-212 (SPAdes) (version 2) | ecosystem: Environmental > Terrestrial > Soil > Wetlands...
CGGCCAGCTGCCACGGCAACTGGGCCGGCTGTTTGCTCATGTTCACCTCGAGTTCTCTCTCGACGCCACCGGCCCGAGTGTGTCTGCGATGTTGGATCCCCACACCGAAGTGCTTCAACTGCTGGAGGAAGTGCTGGAACAGACATGCAGATACGCTGAACAGAAGGGGCGTGGAGCATGTGTCGTTCTGGACGAGTTTCAGGAGATCACGCAACTGGAGGAATCTCGCGTCATCGAGGCCAGCATGCGCTCGGTCATCCAGCGACACCAGAGCGTCGCCTGGCTGTACGTTGGCAGTCGAAGGCACCTCTTGCGGTCCATGTTTGCCGACCGCAACCGGCCCTTTTTTGACAGCGCATCAATTATCGAGCTGCACGAACTCCCCGAGAAGGCCGTGGTTCCATGGATCACTGCGGCATTTGCCCAGACGGGCAAGGTATGCAGTGAGGCGACAGCTCGACTCATCCACAGCTACAGCAGAGGATATGCCTACTATGTTCAGCGGCTTGCCTCGACGGCATGGGACCTGACCGAGGAATTGTGCACGGACAGTATCGTGGATCAGGCCGATGCCATCCTGCTACGTGAGCTGTCTTCAGGTTTTGAGATCATACTAGACAGCCTTTCGCTGGCTCAGAAGCGGCTGCTGCAGGCACTAGCGCAGGGGTCGACCGACCAGCCATATGCGGCGGACTTCCTCAACAAAAGTCAGCTGTCCGTCGGAGCAGTCCAGAAGGCGATCCGTGCACTCATCGACCGTGACCTGGTCGAACGGAGGCCGGACCAGAACTACCAGCTTGTCGATGCCTTGCTCGCACAGTGGCTAACGCAGCGACCGCCGACGTGGTAGTGCGTGACGTAGAAATCTGCAAAAGCGATCACGTGGCAAGTCCAATATTCATGATGGGAGGAGAAGACGGAAGACGCAACAACCCCGACATTCAGGAAGTTCCCCAACCCCAACTTCGACGTGCATTCCGAAGGTGACTACTGGGAGAAGATCAAGCCGCTGAAGGCCAAGACGGCGCTGCTGATCATCGACGTTCAGAAGCACGATCAGGACCTGACTGTCGAGCTCAGGGATGCAGGCAACAGCTACCTGTACGACCGACTGAACGGGATGGTCATTCCAAATGCCAGGCGGCTCCTCGACTTCTTCCGTGACCAGCAGATGGCCGTAACGTTCGCAACGCTTGGAAATCAGCGAGCAGACGGTCGCGACCGTTCGCCCACCCAGGCCAGACCGGGCTGGAACTATACCCTGCTGAAGATCGGCTCGACGGAACAGGAGGTTGTCGATGACCTGAAGCCCAGAGACGGCGAGGTCATCGTCTGCAAGACCACGGACAGCACAGTGATGGGCACCCAGTACGGCCACATCCTGAGATGGATGGGCATCGAGCACGTGGTGGTCGGTGGCCTGTTCACGGATCAGTGCGTTTCCAGCACCGTGCGCGACTTGTCGGACTGGGGCTATACAGTCTTCCTGGTGGAGGACGCCACGTCGGCCATCAACGCCGACCTTCAGGTCTGGGAGACCAGGATGCTGAATCAGATCTACTGCAAGGTCGTCTCAACCGAGGAAGTGCTCCAGGACCTGGCGGCCCAGTAGGAGACTGTTGATCCCGCGAGTTGGCGCTGACCTGGTGTTGATCTGAAACGTGTCCTTGCAAGTGAACGACACACTGTCAGTCGTTGCATAGTGCGTCACAATCTTGACACCGAAATGTTCAGTGAACCCCAGGGAGAGGACCTACGGTTAGGGTAGCTGGGAGGAGTGTCCGGGTCCTCACGCCTGGACGCTGGGCACCGGCAGGGTATACTGACAAGATATGAGGACACTGATGAAAAGACCGATGAGGACGACTCACGAAATTGCTGGTCCGCAGAACTTGACGAATACTGTCAGATCCACTCGAACGGGAGCCATGTTCAACGGTTTTCCATATCCGACCAAGATATCGCCAGATGCTATCGCTGAAAGCATACTCGAGCATACACGCCCAGGGGATCTCGTTCTTGATGGATTCGGAGGAGTGGGATCCACAGCACTCGCATCGATTCTTTCAGAGACTGCGCCGCAAGGAGCGAGCTACGCGGAGGAACTCCGGTACGGACCGCGAGAGATCGTGGTCTATGAGCTTGGGGTTCTTGGATCGTTTGTGTCAAGCGTCCTTGCGAATCCGCCGGACCCGGCCAGATTCGTCAATGCAGCACAAACCGTCTTGGAAGACGTGAGGAAGCGGAGTGGATGGATGTATGAGTGTGTCGGACCTGATGGCCAGCGCGGTGAGCTTCGCTACTCTATTTGGTCAGAAGTGGTTGAATGTCCACAGTGCGGCCACCAATCGACAGTGTGGGACGGATGCGTGACCCTATCTCCCCCGTCTATTGGCAGCGAGTACCGATGCCCCAGTTGTGGGGTTTCATCTCTGCTCCGGAAAACGATTCCGGTGTTATCTAGAAGCAAGGATCCGCTTACTCACGCATATACTACGCGGAGAAGTCGGGAGCTTGTACAAGTGTACGGCGTTTCGGGGTCCTCGTTGTGGGTCAGGGCAACAACCCCGCAGGACGACAACCTGACCCAGCGTATCGCCAGAACGCCGATTCCATCAGCTGTCCCTGTTGTTGAAGTGCCATTTGGAGACCTCTACAGGTCTGGCTACCACTCTGGTATAACACACGTTCACCAGTTCTACACGCGTCGCAATGTGATTATGATGGGACAACTCTGGGAAGCTACGTCTCACTTCGATCCAAAGCTGAAGGGTGCGCTGCGGTACTGGCTTCTGGGCTACAACGCAACTCACTCGACGCTTATGTCCAGGCTCGTGGTGAAGAAGGGTGCAAAAGCTTTCGCAATTTCGGGAGCACAATCAGGAGTGTTGTACATTCCGCGGATTGCACTCGAGCAAAACGTACTACGGGGCCTGGAAAGGCGGGTGACGCCAGTAGCCTCGGCATTGGGGGCGACCTACGGCCACAAGACGGTCATCAAGATTGTCCAAGGTGACTGTCGAAAGACACATCTGAAGACCGGATCAGTTGCGTATATATTCACAGACCCGCCATTTGGAGCAGACATTCCGTACAGCGAAGTCAACTCGATCAACGAGGCTTGGCTTGGCAAGATGACAGACCCCAAGAACGAGATTGTAGTGAGCAAAGCACTAGGCAAGACGGTTGCCACCTACGGAAAGATGATGTTTGAAGCATTCACCGAGTTCGGGAGAGTGCTTAGTGCCACAGGAACATTGACAATCGTCTTTCACTCGTCCGATAGGTCGGTCTGGGAAGCAGTCCAGTCGGCTTTCATTCGCGCAGGATTTCGCGTCTTCAAGATAGGCGTGCTCAACAAGACTCAGGGGACTCTGAAGCAGGTAACTACCGAGGGATCGGTGCGGGGAGATCTGATGGTCGACTTGGTACACGGGGAATCCACTGAACCAAGACCCCTCAGCACAGATGAAAACCGGGCCCTCATAGACGAGATTGTGTCTCGTGCACGAGCGACGGGAGAGACTGTGGAACTGACTCCACAACGGCTGCACTCAAGATATGTCGCAGAGTGTCTGTTACGCGGCTATGTGGTTGCCCTCGATGCCAGAGGGCTCTACGCTATCTTGAGGCAAAGACATGGCGTCCAGGTCGACTGAACTCGCACTTGCCAGACTGCAGCAAATCAGGCAGTCTATGGAGTCCTTCAACGCGCCCAGTGTCGCCGCGCAGAAGGCATTGGGGCAGTACTTCACTCGTCTTCCACTGGCCCGTATCTTGGCAGCGCTCTCTTGTGGCCCTAACGTGCATTCTGCCATCGATCCCATGTGTGGCATAGGCGATCTCCTGGACGCCACGGCCGAGAGACAGTGGAGCTGCTCCGTGCCACTGCAGATGTTGCTCGGCGTGGAGATCGACGAGTCTCTAGCCGCAGTCTCCGCGCAAAGGATGGCAGAGGTCAGCATTGCATATCAAGTAGAGGACGCGAGTATCATGACTGGTGACGTCTTTCGTGCACTGTCCTGCCGAACGTTGTCTGAGCAGTACGACCTCGTGATAGCGAACCCACCATATGTGAGGTATCAGAGGATGGCTAAGGCTGGACCGGGCGTAGTGTCTCAGCATCACGCCTTGCAGCAGCTGCTAGCAGACGCTTCCGCCCGATTGCTGCCTGATGCCGAGAGATCAGCCTGGGATTTGCTGGTCCAGGCCTATCCTGCAACAGCGGATCTCGCAGTTCCGTCTTGGTTCCTGTGTAGTCTGCTTGTAAAGAGTGGGGGCAGACTGGGCATTGTGTTGCCCGATGCGTGGCTATCTCGAGACTATGCCGACGTGCCCATGTACATGCTCTGGCGCTTCTTTCACCCTGAGTTCATTGTACGCGGGATCGATGCAGGATGGTTCGGTGGTGCTCACGTCCACACATCCCTCATAGTGGCGGAGCGGCTTGCCACATCTGACGCATTGATACCGCTCGCGAGGCGTACTCCGAAGCCGGACGAGTCAGTGCTAGAGCTCGACATGGATGGCAATGCCTGCACGGTACGACTCGTGTCGGAACAGCTGATGGCGATGGGACCGTGTCCATCCGCGCGGGGCGATCGCGCCAGAGCAGTTCAAGATGTACTTGCAGGCAGGGTATCGCTCCGCGTGCGAGAGGTTCACGATCTCACGTTCGAGACGCTACAGAGAGCCTCTCGCCACAAATGGTATGGCACGCTGGAACCGGATGGCAGGATGTTGGATCGTGCCGCGCCTCGTGGTACCTCTGTCCCGTCTTCGATTGAGGTCAGGGAATGCGCCGGTATGACGACGTTCGAACAACTCTGTCCCAGTGGAATACACGTAGGACAAGGACTTAGAACCGGCTGCAATGACTTTTTCTACGCGAGATTGGCGAGTAGTTCTGGTGCGTTCCATAAAGACGCGCGTATCATCACGGGTCGTGCGTTTGGAGGTAGTCACCTATCTGTTCCGTCGGAGTGTCTGCGTCTAGCAGTTCGCCACTACCGCGAGCTGAGCTGGCCGCTCGTCTCTTCGAGCGACCTAACCAGCGTTCTGCTCTATCTCGCCGGATGGTTTCTGCCGGAAGATGCTGAGCACCTAAAAGGATCCTCTGACGATGATACCTCTCTGGAGAGTTCTTGGAAACGACTCCCCATCCAGCTGGCCGACCACATCAGAACTGCAGCACAGACAAGGGTTGGCGCAGGGATCCCCATCCCTCTCCTATCAGCAGTTCGCACCAACACGGGAGGGGCGGTCTCCTCACTGGCTAGGTCTCGAGGAGTGTTCTTGTGGTACATGCTTCCGCAGCTCCAGTCACGTCACTTGGCATCGATATTTGTCCCGCGAGTTAATCATGACTCTCCTAAAGCTTACCTCAAGCGAGATGAGAGTGTCGTGGTAGACGCCAACTTCGTCACGGTCTGGAGCACAGACGCTGTATGGACAGAGAATGCACTTCTGGCGCTATTGAATTCCAGCTGGATGAGTCTCGCCATGGAGCGACAGGGTACGTGTCTAGGTGGAGGAGCGCTCAAGGTGGATGCCATACAGCTTCGCCATGCGCGCGTGCCGGTCATCTTGGGGCAGGACACAGCCGCACTCGCTCAATTGGGCAGTGCAATGACAAGTGCTGTCGGGGCAGCGGACGTCCTGCCACGAGTGGATGATCTTTTGGCTCGGCTTTCTTTGCCGCCAGGCGCCTCCCCTCAGGAAATCCGCGACACGAGTACGGCCACACGAGTGCGTCTGATTGAGGCTCGTTCCCGGCGACAGAAGAAGGAAACCTCATGATATCGCCTAGCATTGTAGCTGCGGTTGCAATGTTGCATCAAGCCCGCGAAATGAGAGACCGGGGACTGCCCGAGAGCTCGCTCCGGCATCTGCTGAGCTCATATCTGCGCGGAATATTCCCGGGGGAGGAAACTAGAGTCAATCGCTTCGTCGCGGATATCGAGGCATCCGTATCTACGCGTGTGTCCAGTATTGCATCAAGACAGGGTTTCGTCGACGTACTTGCTGGCGCAACGGCCATGGAATTCGAGCCGGACCTGCGGTCCAGATCGCATCTCGATGAAGCAAGGCAGCAGGCGCTCCAGTATGCTGCTGCCATCGCGCAGCAAGGAATACCTGTTGGGCAAATCCGTGCCGTGGTGACCGACGTGGTCGACTGGTTCGTGTACGATGTCAGACTGCGTGATGGTCACGGCCGCTCTGGCCAGACAGCACCAATGCAAGATGATCTTGAACTTGTTGTCCCGGAGGTTGAGGTGGCACATCTCTCTGCGGCAACAGTGGAAGATGCAGAGCAACTGGTCAGAATCTTTCGCAGGCACGTGTTTCGCGAGCGGTCGAGAGCACTTACTGCAGCGAACATCGCCATGGATCTTGGACCGCAGTCGCCAATAGCACGAGAGGCAGCGTCTGAACTTGAGAGCGTTGTCGTGCATGCCCGGACGGTTGATACGTCAGTTGCACTCGCTTGTGATCTGTGGTCACAATTCGTGGATGGACTGGAAAGTCGATCCGGCCATGCATTTCGAGGGGGCGTCTACGCTCAAGAGGCATACCTCAGTCTCCTTGCCCGACTTCTGTCGGCCTGTGTTCTTGGACGTACGAGCGATCTGCCGGAGGACGTCTTGGCTGGTGTGCTGACGGGCGATTACTTTGACCAGCGATTTCACCTGAACAATGTTGTCACGAAGGACTACTTCCACTGGCTCTGTTTGGGAGGGTATCTTGCTGAAACGATGCCCGTGATGTCCGAGCTCCAACGTGCCCTTCTTGCGTACGATTTCTCGAGGGCACCGGATCCAGATTTCGTAGGAGATTTGCTCGCTGAACTGGCTCTCATACCCAATCGAAAACTTCTTGGACAGCATGCCACTCCCCAGTGGCTTGCACGCCGCATGGCGATTTCCGCGCTTGCCGATCTTGGAGACAACCAGAGTGCTCGGTTTATCGACATGTGTTGCGGGACCGGACAGATCATTGCGCAGTTTCTGATTGTCCTTCAGGAGTTGAAGCCAAGCATGGCTGCTGCGGATCTGGCGTCGTCCATAGTTGGCATCGACATAGATCCCATGGCCGTAGCCCTGGCTAAGACGACATGGATTGCGGTCCTCGCCGAACGTCTTCGCACTGACATGGACGTGACAAGCGTGCCCATCTACAACGCGGATTCGCTGGCTCTGTCCTCAACGTGGACTGCCAGAACGCCACAACAGGACTCCATGTCACCAGCTGCGTTCGACATGGATGGAAGCCTGGTCGACATTCCACCGTTCTTGCTCAGCCCTGCGCGCCTGCAGTTGTTCGATGCCATTGTAGCGCGATCGTATCAATGGGCTGTTAGCAACGCAGGTGGCAGTAGTCTCGATAGCAATGCTGAGCTGGAAGCCACTGTCACCCGCGCTGTAGAATTGGAGCACCCACGGCTCACTTCCGATGAGCGGCGTGCAGTGCTGTTAACGTCGTTGCGGCTGGCGAGCAGCCTAACCCAGAAGATCCGGGAACGTCGTGATGGAATCTGGGCCTTCATGCTGCGCGACTCATCGCGTCCGGAGCTCCTGGTTCACCAATTTGGCGGGTTGATCACAAATCCTCCCTGGCTCGCGATGAGCTCCCTGGCCCGAAATCCCTACTCAGACGGGCTACGGAATCGTGCTCGGCGCTACAGTCTTGTGCCTCGAAGCGAGGCAGCTCCACACTTGGAACTGGCCACGACGTACCTGATTGATGCTGTAGACCGTTATTTACGTGTTGGAGCCAGCGTTACATGTCTCTTGCCAGGAACGGTGAAAGCTGGGGCCCAACATCAGCCGTTCCGAGATGGTGGATTCCTACAGGCTCAGTCACCAGTGCGCTTGCTCATTGATGCGATATGGGATGTCCCGGTAGGAACATTCAATGTAGAGGCCGTCGTTCTAAGGGGACACAAGTCCGATGAGTCGTCTAGCGTCCAAGGCGACATCGCTGGCGGAACCGTCAACGAGCATGGTGTGACATACCATAGCCTGAGTCTGTCGGAGTTGGGCACGGGCAGGACCTCCTGGACTACAGTAGATCCACAAACAGGCAGCAGAGCCTCTCGTGGACACCACGCAAACGCCAAGGAAGGGGCAGACCTCATGCCGCGGAAGGCAGTGTTTGTAACAATCACCGATCATACGGCCACCCGAGTCTATGCGAGGACTCCGCAGATTACGGAGGACTTCTACTATGCAACCGCTGACGCCAGGAGTGGCGAATCAATTGCGGTAGATGGGTGGGTGCAACAGAAATACGTTCACCATGGACTGATCTCGAAGGACTTGGTCCCGTATGTCGTGTCACATGCTCAAGCGACGATAGTCGTTCCCGTTGTCGGGAATTCACATACGGGATGGCACATCCAACCCTTGGACGTGATCTTGCGAGATGACAGTGCATCGGGTGCATACTTTGTTAGTGTCAATCGCCAACTGGAAGCGCTGTCGGGCGATCGAGATGATTCCATCCAGACTCGTCTTGATGCGAGAAGGAAGCTCACGTCTCAGCACTTTCGAGATGGTGCGTGGGTTGTTCTGATGGGCGCGGGGGGCTCCAATATCTGTGCCGCAGCAGTTCCCTCATCTGAGCTCACAGACACGCTTGTAGACCAGACTCTATACTGGTTGGCAGTTGACTCGCAGACAGAGGCCTATTACTTTGTTGGAATGCTAAACTCGGCGGTGGTCCAGCACAGAGTCTCTGGATTCCAGCCGACAGGGCAGTTCGGGCCGCGCCATGTGCACTCCGTTCCATTCGATGTGGTGCCAGCGTTCGATTCGCGGGATGCTCTACACCTCGACGTCGCCAGGGCTGTGCCAGGGGTGCTCAAGGCCGTGCAGTCGTACCTGACTGCCGACCTGCGACTCACGGACTCAAACGCGGGACTGGCTTGGCGGCGACGACAGATTAGGGCTATGCTGGCGACTGAGCCTCAGGCCGTGACGCTGGAACAGTCTGTCCATAGGGTCCTGGGTGGCTAGACATCGCTCGCAGCGATGCAGAGCGTCCACCGATCAGACATGGCTGCTCCTGGCTCGAGATGTTTGCGCAGATCGCAAGCGAATACCTGTTTCCGGGCGAATTAGCGTCCGGACTTCGTAGCCAATGCACGCATCCGGCGGCCGAGATTCGCTATGTCGAGCACGCGACGAACTGGGATCAAGGTGTCAGGGCCTGGAGGCGAGGTTTAGGTCTGTCTTGCAGCACTTGCACCTGAGAGACTGAGGAGCTCCGCGATCAGGAAGAACTTGGAGAACTGACTCGCACACGGGGCAGAAGAAGAGATCGTGGAGGTCGTGATATGCCGCTACGACAGGCCTGAAATCGTTTGGCGAGAGATCTTCCCATTCGTTGTAATGTACAACGGGATTGATGTTCCCCTCTTCTTTCTGCACCTTTCTGGACACACTTGTCCGGATGCTTTCGAGTTCCTGTACTTGCGCGACCACTTCGGATTTACCCCATAACTCGGCACTGACCTTTGCCCGACGTAGCAGGTACTTGTACTGCTCAAGAGCGGCGGGTTGTAGCTCACCTAGATCGTGGCTGGCGCTCTTCCTGAAAACCACCTTCGCGTGCAGCGCCTCACATACTGTCTGCAAGAACTCCTCAGCTCCACGCCTCAGCACGGGTGCAGCTCCCCGAACGTCGCCAGTCGCCAGCGCAGCCTCGATAGTGAGCCAGAGGTCATCAAGAGGTCCGTCGTAGGGGCCGGTTTCCGGGGTCCAATTCGTAAGCTGTATGCATTCCTGATGTGCCACTACCCCGGTGTCCTGAAGCTGCATCGCCCAGGTTCGATCGTGAGTGGTCAGAATGAACTGGTGTCCCGGGAACCTGTCTCTTAGGAGGGCACACAGTTCGCGCCGGTGATCAGCATCAACCGACATGACGACATCATCGAGTACAGTCAATCTCACCTTGTTCATGCTCACGTGCTCTGCGAGAGCCAAGTACAGACATATCCCCATGCTGTCCTGGTGGCCCTCGCTGTGGTAGGCCAGGGGAGGGGCCATTACTCTCCCAAGGAAGTTGACGGACAGATCAAGTCCAGCATTGTTCGGCTCAAGCGATGCCGTGAACGCCGGCTCATTCGCTGTATGAAGTCCTCGATAGAGCTCGACGAATCGTGCTTGGACCGCTTGGTAGAGTTCCCCGAGCACTGTATCCCTGGACAGAACGAAGGAGTCCAGAAGCGACTGTGCTCTGAGTGATGCGAAGGAAGCAAGGTCCTTGGCTAGCTTCGCGTTTTCCCATGAACCCAGGCTCTGCTCTAGACGGGTTAGTCTGTCCCAGGCCACTTGGGCCGGTGACGCTTCATAGTGCTCCTCGTTTGCCTTAGCCAGCACAGCGCGGACATACTGTTCCAAGTCCGAGGCTTCTGCTGTCCAGTCTAGTTTTGCAGCGGCAGAGTCTAGAGGCAGTAGGCGCTCATGTGCCTCGTTGACACGTTGAACAAAGGATTCCAGGTTGGCCATATGCCGTTCCAGGTCTGCTGTGCTGCTTCTGGCCTCAATTGGGGCAGCCTGTTCAAGAAAGCGCTTACAGGATCTAATTAGCTGAGTAGTGTCGTCTGTCAGACGGCCATACAAATCGTCAATCTGCCTCAACCGACCGGCCTGTATCCCGGCACGTTGTATTCGTGCTGCCAAGGTGTTGCGTAGCTCGCTGTGTGGCCACGGAGTCTCGCACAATGGGCAGGAGTCGCCGTCTCCCATCACTTCTAGACCTAGCCTGGTGAGTTGGAGCGCCTTCGCGTCGACCAGAATCGGCTTCGATTGATTCAGTTGGTCAATGGCAGCGTTGAACTTGTCGGGGTACTCCGCAAGGCTGCGGGGTGCCGATTGCAGCAGGCCAGACAAGGATGTCGCCGCAGAGCGGAGTCCTTCTAGGTCGGTGCCCTTCTTGAGAGCAGGTCCAGATGGAGGCACAGCACCAATCTTCATCTCACTGGAGCGTACGCCAGTCAACGGCGACGCTCCAAGCGTCTGGCGCTGGACATTCACATATGCGAGAACATTGGCCTGATTCAATACGGTCTGGCCGATAGTTGACAGAACGGTCTCACCGGCTGTGCGCTCGACCGCATTAGCTGTCTGCAACTCTCTATCGCACCTATGGGCTGTTTCGACGAGCACTCTTCTCAAGGATTCAATGTCCCGCAGGTTGAGCAGGTCGTTGATCTGTAGAGCTCTATCGCCAGCCGTCTCAGCAACATATTGTAGGATATTCCGGCGCGCCAGAACGGTTTGCCCCTTGCCTGTCACCGCCAGTAACCCTTCCAGACATGCACGGTCGGTGTCGGCGCAGATGATCTGTTGAGGGTCTGCCATGCAGCGACTGAATGCAATCTTGGTTCTACCGTCGTCTATGCTCACAACAGCGGCGACGACGGCCTGCTCCGTTCTGCAGCCAAGCATTGGCCCGGCACTGGCTAGACTAATGTTCTTCGTCCCAGTACCCGTCAATCTGGCGATTCTCCCAGTCAAGAGGAAATCGATGGCGTCGACGATTGAACTCTTGCCCACGCCATTGCGGCCAACTACCAGTAGGTTCTTACCCTGTGGGGTCAGAACCATATGGCGGATTCCTCGCACGTTGGTGATTTCCAGTTCCAGAAGCTTCATGAGTCTGACCTGGGGCCCCGTTTGCGTATGATAGCCACGAGAGCCTCCGGGAGAGGTGTCGCCGAGCCTGCTAGGAGAGTGCCGAGGTCAGCAAGGGAGTCTTCATCCCACTCACTCAGTGACGCAAGATCGGCCAGAGTACATTTGACAATCTTCTGAAACAGCGTTTCGTCCACATCTTCTTGCAGCGGTGTACTCATGCAAGCCCCCATTGTACTGCGATGTCACGGATTCGTCAGTCGATAGTCCAACGCGTACTCATAAGACACAACTACGATCCCCTTGCGTTGCCAACCTTTCATGAGGCAGAAAGCAATTGCCAAGCCCGTTTTCCAGGACTTCAGTCCTCAGGCTGACAGTGGGCGTATGCGTCCCCACAGGAGGGCTGGAACAGGGCAGCGACTCACTGACCTTCGGCAGTGTACCTATTATTGAGAAACTGCATCTCGTAGACAATCGTCAGCAGCCCTCCCACAAAAGCCAACACACTTTCCGCAGCCTCGGTTGAAGGAGCCTCCAAGTCATGCGCTCCCTCATTGCCGAGTTGCCGAATCCGATCTACCCAGGATTTCATTGTCGGGGCAATGTATCCTTGCTCTTGGAGGTAGTTCACATACTGCTCAAATGATTCGCCAGTTCTAGCACCCTTCTCTACGGCAACGTGCATCAGAATCTTGCGGCACATCATGGAACAGGCGGTTAGAGCCGAAATGCCGAGGCATCTTCGTGCTTCGTCGTATGCTGCAGAGATATCGGGGGGCAATCCCTGGAGATCGGGTCCCGCGATGGGGGCTGGGAACTGGTCGCCGCTCCTTGTGATTATCGAGGCATCGCCGCAGCTGGGACAGAGAAGCCAAGTCGCCGTTTCCAGTCTGCCGGAGACTATCTCCCCGTATTTGGCCACGACTATGCCCGTTACGTCGTGACCACAGTGCGCGCACCGATAGTTGTACCATGAGTCAGGGTTGTTGCCATCGTATCTGCTGAGATTCTTGAAGGTCCTATCACTCACTCTGTCCTCCTGTTGTCTCCATGTGGGACTAGAACCTCTCCGCAAACTCTCTCGCTGCCTTTTCCAGATCCTGGTCGTCGACCTCTTCGCCACGGGTGGCCCAGGCGGGGAGAGGGAAGTTGATGAGGACGGGGGCGGGGATGTCGGGCTGGTGCACGATCATCGTGCCGGGCTTGATGATGGTGCTGCGCAGGCGGAAGGACTCGGGCAGGTAGTCGTACTCGGGGCTCTGGCTCTCGG
>Ga0209226_10001096_pt1 | contig 12892 bp, 8 predicted proteins | sample BarGraNGADG00212_2_FD_184497 | JGI IMG/M metagenome (GOLD analysis project Ga0209226, IMG submission 184497) | Arctic peat soil microbial communities from Barrow, Alaska, USA - Barrow Graham LP Ref core NGADG0011-212 (SPAdes) (version 2) | ecosystem: Environmental > Terrestrial > Soil > Wetlands...
CACGGCAAGGGCAACCGAGAACGTGAAATTCCAATCGCGTGCGAAGCCTTCCGGGATGCGCTCCAACAGCAGTTGGAGGAACGGCGCAAAACCGACCCTTCGCCGAACGCGCCCATTTTCGTGAATCGCCGCGGTGCCCGCATGTCCGATCAATCGGTCCGTGCTATTCTACGCCGGCACACGGCGCGCGCGGGTATCCGTCGGATCACCCCGCACATGCTGCGTCATACCGTCGCCACGCTGCTCCTGGAGGATGGCGTGGATCTGCGGCACATTCAGCGGCTCCTCGGCCACAGCTCGATTACCACGACCACCATCTACGCCCAAGTGAGCGAGCGCAGCCAACGCCAGGTGCTCGTCCGACGGCACCCGAGAAATAAAATGAAGATCTGAGCGGTGTTGTTCCTCGCTCAGAGGCAGGGTTTTCTGACTGGCCATTGCCAGGATCGCCGACACGCCCTCGGCTTCGCGGCCCCTTACGCCTCGCCCGGAAACCGATTGCTCAGAGCTGCTGGTCCTGCCATCATCGCGGATAACTGAAGATTATGCGTCGTTTGGAAAGCGTGAATGGGCAGCAGGCGGTCATCGACAGAATGGCCGCCAAAGAGCCCGGCGCAGGCAAAATCGCAATTGTTGTGTCCGGCACCCCTGGCACCGGTGTCACATGGGCTCTCGGCCAAGTGGCGAAGGAGTGGAAAGCGGCTCGAAAGGCTGCTTTGCAAGCCCGAGGCGATTCCTTCGCCTCGCAACGGAAGCTGTTTCCATGGCTCACGCTGGCAACCCCCGGGGCGAAAGATCTAGCGCGGGTCGAGATCCTGAAAGACAGCGTTAAGGATGCCTCCAATGCCATCCCGATGGTTGGCTCCGCAACGAGCCATCTGCTTGACGAGTTGCTGCACTTCCGGCGAAACGCCCTCGCACGAGAAGCCATCATCCTAAGCAAGGAGGAGCAAGACCTTCTGTTCGTTGTCCAAGCGGTTGCCCACAAGAAGCGCTTGCTCCTGACCTTGGATCACATGGATTATTGGGACTCGGCTTCCTGGGACCTGCTGGCGCTGATTGCGTCCTCCCATCTGCAGGACTTGTATCCGGCGCTCGCCGACGTTCAGCTCCTGTTCGGCGTTAGCGAAACACCTTCTCCCCGGCTGACCGGGCTGCTGGATGGGTGCAAAATCCCGACGGAGATCTTTCGACTTCACTCGATCCCTCGCGCCGAAATGCCGACTGCTTTGCGCACGTTCGGCTTTCCCGAGATGAAGGAGCAGGACATCGATGGGCTGTATGACGCAACGGACGGCCGACTTGATCTGCTCCACGATTTCAGCGTGCATCTACGCGATACCACTTTGGCAAAGGACGCGCATGGCTTCGATGGACTCCTTGCAAACTTGCTCAGCAACCGGATGCACTCTCTCGTTCGGCAGGCACCAGAGTTGGGTCCAATTCTGTCCGCGGCCTCAATTCTCGGGCGATCTTTCACCCTCGATGACGCGCAATGCCTGACGGGGCAATCAGCCGAGAAGTTGGAAGCTGCCCTCAAGGCAGCGTCAGACGCAAGGTTATTGACGATTTTGGGAGGCCTGGCCCAGTTCCAGAGCGGGACACTACATGATTACTTCCACCGCTCTGGCACATCGGAGCACACGAAATACCACTCAAAGTATGCGGAGTGCCTGCGCATCATGAGGCCTGGGGACTATGAAGGAAGGTGGAACCACCTTGCTTTGGCCAACCACTTTGACGAAGCGCTGACATGCTACGCCTTGGCCACCCTGCATTCGAGGCGCCAGAAGAGCTTGACGCCAGAGCCAAACTCTTTGTCCCAAACCGCATCTTGGGGGCAGACCAAAGATTTTCTGGAGCAGATGTTCCGCGCATACGATGCGTTTGAAACCGACAGGCTTGGCGAGGCCATGGATGCCGTTACTTCCATCGAAGCGTTCCTCCCCGATGCCCTTCTGGCCGAGAGGGATTATCTTAAAGCCCAGATTCGCCTGAAATCGCATCGAATGAAGGATTTCGAAGAATCGGCAGTGCTTCTCAAACCTTGGGACCGGCTCAAGGATGAGGAAGGTGAGATCTGGTCTCGGATCGCGCAAGCTCGAATGATTAGTTTAGTTGAGCTCAATGCGATAGAGGAAGCGATGCATCTCGAGGAGGAGCTCACAAAATACTACTATGCGCGTCGGAGGGTTGATCCCTGGGCACTATATGCATTAAACGTTCTGCGAAGGCGCTCAGAGCCGCTTCATCGCCTGCCGGTTGCCACACAACGGCTAGAGAACGCTTTGGAATTCTTCGGCTCTCTTCATTCCAACGACCTACCGCGTCATCCGATACAGTATTACTATTCATTAAATAACTTGGTCGCGAATCTCCTTGCGTCCGCCCGCTTCGACGACGCGGCTCGTCGCGCCGCAGAACTGGATGCTCTAGTGAATCGGCATGCACTGCCGTGGCCGTCACTCGAAATTCCGGTCAACAACTTTGTCTTGGCGGGTTTCTTAAGCAGCAAGCTCTCTGCGGAAATGGCCGTCCGTATTATGTCAAAGGTGCAGCTCGAACCGCCCACCTCAGGGGATGGCCTTCTCATCGCGAACAACTACTCCGTGCTGTTGGCTCATGTTGGCCAGGTAAACGATGCGAAGAGACGCCTTGAAGACTGCTACAGATTGATGTCTGTAGATGGCCCTTGCGACCCGTATCATAAGTATTTCATCGGCAACAACTTGGCCGCATTGACCGCGCTGGCTGGCGATGGTGCGGCCGCCAAGAAACTACACGAGGAATGTCTGCCTCTAATAGATGGTCTATACCCGACCATTCGGGAAACCATTCGCGAGCGGCACAGGCTTCTCAGCCCAGTGATCGGCGATGTCCAGAAGCTTGGATGCGAGACGTTCGACAAAATCCTTCTGGGACCGTCGTCGCCCAAGCTGGGAAAGCACTGGGAATTCTATGGCCGGGGTTTTCTTCTTAGCGACATCCAGTTCTGGTCCGTGGATTGATCGTGCGCATTTTCAACCGGCCTCACATCGGGCGCATGCCCAAGCGCTGGGCGGCCGATCCAACAAGAAATTTTAGCAGATCTGCGTAGGAATGGCCCATTGCGGCCATTGAATACGCGAAGCTCGTGTGGACAGTCAGGTGTGGTTTGCAGGTCACCTCCATTATTCTTGCGTCGCCTGTAGCGGACACGCGAAAGTCGATTCTGGAGGGGCCGATAAAGCCGAGTCCCACATGCGCCTGACGCGCAAATTCCATGATGCGGATGGCGTTTTTGCGATCCTCTTCAGAAAAATCATAAAACTCGTAACCATCTGCAAAAACGTCGTCGTATACCAAGAACGAATCTCCGAGGTTCCGCCGACCTTGGAGCTGAATTCCGACGGCCATGCAGGCTCTTGGTTCTTGAGCCTCCAGCACCGGAACCTCAACTTCAAACCCGGGGATGAATTCCTGGACCGTGATTGCTTGGCGGAAACTATCAGCCAGAACGCCCAATCGAGTTTCGAGGCTCCCATCGACGCAGGAGACGCTGTCCCTATGTATGCCGACACTGGCGGAATCTAACGTTGGTTTTGCGATGACTCTTAAGCCAGCTGGAGGCCGGGCTGGCCACCAATCATGCTTGGTGAACCACCAGGACCGGGCGACAGGCAACCCAAAGTGCTCAAGGAGCGAAATGAAGTGGAATTTGTGCTGGCCGAGGGCTGCGGTGTAGGCGTCCGAATCCACGAGCGGGAGGCGATGCAGCCGACACAGGCCCGGAACTAATGAAAAACGGGCCGGACCGGTTCCATTCTGAGTCACATTGTAGACGATGGGGTGAGCTCGGCCGAACTGGAAATGACCCTCGTTAAGCCATTTCAGGAAGCCTCCCTCATCCACGACCACCTCGCAGTATATGCCTGCCTGCTCAAACCCTTTGATGAAATCGTCCAGTTCCTTGGCGGAAAGGAATTCCGTGGCGATTGAGTCCGTTTCATAATCATCAATGGGGGTCGTGCGGCCTTTCAAATTGGCCACAAGCAGGACCCCAATAGTGTCCCGGAGGTCATCAGCAGTATCGAGGGCTTGCTGAAACCATGCGGGAGAGCATGTGTTAGTAATCATCGGATAATCTTCAGTTATCCGCGATGATGGCAAGTCATCCGGTCGCCCGGCATCCTCTGCGGGACTGGGAACGAGCCTCACATAACGAACTCTTTCCAGGCAGTCGGGGTGGTGATCGGAGCCAGAAACTTGAGCAATTCCAAAAGCCGGTCGCGCCGTTCGACCCCAAAGCTCACGCACAAGGACAAGGGCATCGTCTTTGGGCACAACGGCGGCATAAACCGGGCGCGAACTTCCCTCCAAAACGAACTTTCCACGAAGAGGACCCAGCCACCACTGATGCCACCGTTCGAGAGTGCGGCGGTCGATCCCCACGGCCTCACGCAGCAACTCCACTCGCTCAAGCTTCAGGCCGCGAATCATGGCGGACACCAATACCACGACCAAACCAGCATAAACTCGCTGCCCCATGAAGCGCACCGAAGGCGGAGTATGTCGCCGCCGGCAGCCTTCCTTGGCGCAACACAAGCTGAAGCGCATCTCCCATTGAGGGCTACCCCGGGGCTTACGGTCATAATCGCTGCGGTGTAGTTTGCCACCGCAAAGCAGGCAGCCCTGCTGGCGAGCCTCCTCGGTCAAATCGCCATCGACTTTCTCCAGCAGTTGATATACCTGTTGATCCGCCAGATGGTTCTGGCACCAGCTTTCTCCGACTCTATTTTTCAACACCTTAGATCGGAGAGGAAAAATCCTCGCAGAGCAAGTTCTCCGCGAGGGTTCCAATTATCAGGAGTGTCTGTTCAAGAAAATTAAGGGAGTCCGCCTCTCCAGCATCACCAACTGAGCAAAAACCATACTTCGTGAGACGCCATTATCGAGCTAAAGCTCAATGACGCTTCACCTTTTCGGGCCGACCTGAAGCGCCCCCCCTCAGGGCGGCAGCCGGCAAAAGGCGGGCGAAGGTGTTAGTGCCTTGCTGGAGTCCAAGTGGTAGACGTTTAACTCAAACTCAATTATAGGTCGCGAATACAAGACGAACTCTATTTTGCTCCGGCGGTTCGGTTTGCGGATCTGGACTGGACGGCCGCGCGATTACCTTGAGCACCGCCCAGCCGTTTTCCTCGTTGAAGAACGTCACGCGCTCTATCAGCCCGGAGAGGCTTTCAGGATGTCGTGATGGTCGTTCTGCGCGCAAGGCCAGCGATTGTGGTTGGCGCGCCTCAAACTGGCAAGGTGCGCTTGCGCTGACCTGCCGGGTCCGCGACAATCCTGATCGTGCCGCAGCATCCGCCAGCACCACTCGACAAGCTTTTGGCCCTCGCCCAAGGCTACGCCGAGTTTGCGATGCGCAATATCGGCAAAGTGCCGCCTACGCTCCTGGCGAATTCGCCCACCGGCTTCATCCAGTTCGTCCCCGGCAGCTTCAAGGACGAGCGGGCCAAGGATAATCTTGCCAATACCGCCCGGTTGATTTGCGTTGCCTACGAAGTCACGGCTGCGGTCTTGGTGCTTGAAGCCTGGATGAAAATGGCCAAGCCAGGCGAAACGCTGGACCTAACCGAGCCTCCGTCTCAGGCCTTCGACCGACGCGAGGTCGTGGTGTTGACCGGCGAAACGGTTGAGCACAGCGAGCAACGCTTGTTGCCCATAATCCGCACCGATGCCGGCGGGTTCTTTGGCTTTGGCGAGCATGCCGGCCCCAAGCCAGACAATTTCACGGGCAGGTTCGCGCAGCTGCTTCCGCCCAAGCGGCCCAGCGCCGAAGGCATTGAGCTGGCCCGTGCGATGCTGGCAGCGATGGGCGTCACCAAGGAGCGGTTGCGCGGCAAAGCTGAATGGAATTGAACTGGTGGGGCTCGACTTCGATCACCCACCGAAATCCTTTGCAGCTCTGCAATCACGACCTACCATCGGTTGCAGATGAACTTGCCGATGAACCCTACTGCTAAGCACGTCCTTGTGGACTTCGAGAACGTCTCCGATATCGACACCACGCTGCTCGAAAGCAAGAACGTTACTTTCACGCTGCTGCTGGGTGCAGGCCAGACCAAGCTTAACGTCGCGCTGGTTGAACAGCTTCTCCTTTATGCCCCATCCGTGCAGTTGGTTCGCCTCACATCGAAAGGCAAGAACGCGCTGGATTTTGCGCTCGCTTACTACCTCGGCCATGCTGTCGCTGCTGCTCCTCAAGGCTCGTTCCACATTGTCTCCAAAGACACAGGGTTCGATCCGCTGATCGAGCACCTGGTAAGCAGGCAAATACGGATCTCGCGTCACAACGATTTCACCGACTTGACCCCTTCGCCGGCCCAGCCTGCGGCCTCCCCAAAACCAAAGGCTGCACCCAAGGCAAAAACCGTGCCCTCAAACGGGGATGCGACAGACCATGCGCTCACCCAACTGCGCAAGGTTTCTGCTAATCGTCCCAAGAGCCGCAAATCGCTCCTCAGCTTCTTGACTTCCCACCTGGGCCCGGAGATGACGGAGACCGGCGCCGCTACGCTGATTGAGGGTCTCTCCAAAGCCGGCAACCTTGCGATCGATTCCAAGGGTGCTGTGACTTACGCGCTGGAGCAGTAGTGACCTGCGCAATCGCTGGTCGATGGGGTCGCGATGTTCGGCCGCCATGGTGAAGGGGCTTGAGAAGCAGCTGCTTTGAAGTTTTGTCAGGTGCCGACTTCGTTCGGTTTTGCTATGCGACTTCTCTCTTTCCTCGGCATCTGGGGTAGGTGGAGCATCCCCAGAAGGCGCCCCATTTTCCCTTTCGCAGCACCATGGGTTGGCCGCATACGGGGCATGCGTTGGAAGACTTCGGAGCAATTGAGTCTGTGGGGAAGCCGGTTCCTCCGCCTCCTCGCCCCCTTTGCACCCGCTGCCAAACGATCAGGCCGATGATCACAACGGCAACCGCGACGGCGCCAAAAGCCACGAGCATTTTGAACATGGTCCCGATCATTTCCTGAGGGTCCTTTCCTTTCAGGATCTGCGGCATCATCGGGATCGCGATTGCGAGGATTATGAGCATTACGATGGCCCCTATCGCGCGAACGATCGCTTCCGCCCGGTTGGCTTCTTTTCGTCTTCTCATTGGTTTTCCTTTCGTGAATCGCTGTTTCGCTCCCCATTTAGCCGGGTCTTTGGCCGATTTCCAGTCCCGTCTGTTGGGCCCACGTCCTTATCCGCGCTACGCACCCCTCCAAGTCGTCTCTCAATTCGTAAACCCAGAAGCGTTGGACGTCCCAACCCAACTCTTTCAGGCGTTTGTTTCTTAAATGGTCCCGCTGGCGGACTTCACCATTCCATTTCTTGTGGTAGTGTTCGCCGTCCACTTCAATATCGAGTTTCTGCTCACCTGCCAAGTAAGCGAGGTCAAGTTGGTACTTTTCCACCGGGTATTGGGGTATGGTTTCTAAGCCGGCTTTCCACAGGGCGTAGAAGAGGGTCTTTTCCCATTCCGATACGATCGCCCAGTCGTCTGTTTCCGGGTACTTCCCGTCTCGGGGTTTCTCCATCCGTTTGGCCAGTTGCCGGGCTTGTTCCTCCCGCCTCGTTACGTGAGCCTCGAATGCCCTCAAGTACGGGATGTTAGACTCTTTGGCCATTCGCCGGTCCCCGACGACGATCAGGCAGGCACGGGCCCTGGTGACGGCCACGTTGAAGAGGTTGGGTTGTTCTCTCAGGAAGTGGAGCGAGCTGTCCCGAGCTCCTGCGCTGATCACCGGCGCGAAGATCATCACGTCGCGCTCGTCCCCTTGGAACTTGTGTGCAGTCGCGCCTATGAACTCGGCTTTGGTCAGGCTTTCGGCGTTCAGCCTCTTTTCGACTAATTCGGTGATGAGCTTCCCCTGAGTCCGGAACGGCGTTGCGACCCCGACCGTTCCTTCGTATTTCTGTGACGTCAGCAGTCGGTCTATTTCCTCTGCCACTGCTTCGGCTTCTTTTGGATTTGAGGTGCCGCCCTGGTAGCACATTTCGCCGGGCACATCGATCCACCGGATGGCTTGGCCGTCTTTGGGCAGCTTTAGGCGGTCGTAAGCTGTGGCGATGCGCAGTGCCCCTTGATAGAACTCAGCGTTGCTGTACTCGACGATGTCGGCGTGGCACCGATGATGGTCCAGGAGTTGCCGGATCTCGCCCGGCTTTGTTCTGCTGGCGGCGAGGTCGTAGAGCGAGTTTTCGCAGTACGACCATGCGAGGTTCAGTTCCGTTATGCCGTGCTTTTCAAGCAGTTCTTGGTTTTTCCGGGTGGGCAGCGATGTGATGTGCCGGAGTTGTTTCGGATCCCCGATGATGATGGCGTTTTTCGCGCGGTAGAGCAGCGGCAGCGCTGACGCAATGTCGCACTGGCTGGCTTCATCCAGCACGACGTAGTCGAAGACGCCCGCATTGAATGGCAGGCGCCCGCGGGCAGACAGGCAGGTCACGGACCAGCACGGGAGCTGTTTCCCGATTTTCGGCAGGAGTTGGTAATACTTCCGCATGACTCCGGTTTCCGGTTGGCTGGATCGAGCCAAGCTTTCGCAGGCTGTTCTGAACTCCGCGATCCACTCGCGTTCCTGCTGGCTCATTTTAGTCGGGCTGACCAGGAGCCACAGCTGCCAGTATTCCCGGCTCAGTTTTTGGAGCTGGTTTTCGAGCTCATCGAGGTCCAATCCGAGTTTTTCGATCGGGGGCCGGCTGGCCAGTTTCTGTAGCTGTGCGAAATACTCGTGGATTTGCTCAATTCCCGGTTGAAGCGCCGCCAGGTTCTGCTCGAGCCCTTGCCATTCCGGAAGATTGATTTCTTCCGCCGGCGGCACTTCGACCTGCGCCGTTTGGCACACGTGCTCTTGCAGTGTCTTCCAGTTTTCCAGGCCGGCCTTGCGTTTTGGCCACTGCCATTTCCAGAGCAGTCGTATCCACCACCTTTGCTGTGCGTTGGTCGCGTTTCGAATCAGCTGGTTCAGCGGAGTCCAAGCCGCCAGGTTTCGCTGCGGCGTGACCTTGCGGAGCCCTTGGAATCGGGCTTCGCCCAGTTCCCGCCTAAGCTCCTCCACTCCTTTCTCGGCCTCATCGACTGCGTTGCGCAGTTCGATGTAAGCCCTAATATTCTGATTTTCTCGCTCGATCCTCTCGTGTTTGGTTTCAAGCTCGCGGCTGAGTCCTTGGAGCCTTTCGTTATGCTCCTCGTTGGGCATTAGACTCAGCAGATTGTCCATGTACCTCGCGAGCTCTTCCTTTTCGTTGGGCTGTTTTGCCCCTTCATCCTCTTCACTTTTTCGGCCCAGCCTCACCATGATCGGCCGCGGTGCCAAATCGTTCATCCTGCTCACGACCACATCGACAGCTTTGTTGTTTTTGCTGGCGAAGAGGACAGTTTTTCCCTGCCACGCGAGGTTAGTGAGTATCCCAACGACCACTTGCGATTTTCCGGTACCCGGCGGTCCCGTGATTACGGTGAGGCGTCGCGTGAGCGCGGCTCGTATCGCGTCGCGCTGTTCTGAGTTGAACGGAAGCACCTCAAAGATCCGGTTCGAAGCCTCACTCGCTGCCTCCGGCCAGCTTTCCAGCAAGCAGGCTAGGGCTGATTTCTTGTAGTCGTCTGGCTTTTTCTCTTGGAGGCTTCGCAGTTCGGTTTCCAGCCCTTCCGTGTACTTGCTTTTCGCCGCCCGTATGAGGACTGCGCGGTTGTAGATGCCCCGTTCCCGGATATTGTCCATCGCCGATCTAGTGCCCAGCTTGATTGGGTCTATTGGCTCTTTCCAGAGCCAGTCGGGCCTTAATCTTTCCAGCCGTTGTGCGATTTCTCCCGGTTCCCGCAGCGCCACCCCATCCAGCCCGAGCTCGTTCGCGAGCCAGATGGTTTCCTCCATCAGCTCAGATGCTTGGGCCTGGCATACGCTTCTGATCGCCTTGAAGTTTAGGGTGGGGGCTTCTTTGGCCAGGACAGGCAGCAGATTCCCGGTCTGTTCCGACCGGGCCACCGGCCAGGTCAGCAGGGGTTCTACGAAGCCGTAATTACGTCCTGGCACCCACTGTACGAAGCAGGGATAGCCAATCCGCAGGGTGTATTCACCTTGCGATTCTTCTTGTTTGGCATACAGGTGAGCCGCCCATAAAGATTTGAGGCTCGAACAGCTGTTCGCGTCTTCGTGATTTGGCAACCGATCCAGTTCGATGTACTGATCGTTTCGTGTCCAGAGGGGTGAGGAGATTCCCTTTGCGTCGTAGCTCAGGCAGTCGAGGTAATAAGCGCACAGTTTCCTCAGGGGAGTATTTCGTGTTTGAGCCGTGCCGATGCTGTGCGTTTGCCGGAGCGACCACCGGTAGTTTCGGTCCTGCTGGACCTTTCCCCGGAGTTCCCGGTTTAAGGCGTCCGAGATTTGTTCTGCGGGTATGCCCGTTGCCTCTGCCAGATCGCGAGCGCTTAGGGATTTCCGCTTCCCCAGTTCTTCCACGATCTTTTGGCTGGTAGCCATGGTTTCCGCTCAGTGCTGACTTTGGGGATGGCTATCGATCTTCTGTTTCCCCTCGGCTGACAGTAGGCCGGCGGAGTGCAGCTTCTTGGCGAGGTCGATCTGGCGTGCCCCGATCTTGTCGTTTTTCGATTCGTTCATTCGCAGGGGCATAAGTTCCAGGTTGGCGATGACTTTGTCGAGCTCCGGGCAGACCGCGCGCGGGATTATGTGGTCAACGGAGAGCTTGTCGCCGGCGTAGGGGCCGCGCCGAACCGTTGGTGCGTTGCCCCAGCGCATGGCGGCCAGGCCTTCCGTGTCGAGGCATCCGAGCTTGCTGGCGATATCGACGTTGCGCAGCAGAGCCTGTTTGGTCAGGGCTGCCGCTTCGCCTTTCATGCCTAAGGCTTTGAGCGCCGTTTCGGTCACTTGCGCTGGGGAGGCTCCGTTGGCTTCGGCGGTGCTGATCCAGTACACCGCTTTCTCGATTCGGGTGTTTGCACCGCGTTTGCCCAGCGTCGCCAATTTCGCCGGATCTATGAGAGGGGCAAGGTTCTGGGCGTACTCGGCAGCGGTGGTGGCCTTGTCGGCGGCGAGGCTCGGCGCGATGAACAGGGTGAACGCTAGCGCGGCGATGGTGAGGTGCGCGGTGATTCGGTTCATAGGGGTAAGGTTGGGGGCGTTTAAGGCTGGGAGCGGCCTTTTCTGAACTCTTGCTTGAACGTCATTTTGGGCGGACTGCTATTTGCTCGCGATGTGGTGCCGCTGGTAGAGCAGCTTTCGTCCTATTTCAGCACGGCAAACCAATCTCGACAGCCCGATGCACTGCTATTTCCAGGGTTGGCTAACCTTCCATCGCACCTTCTGGGTGCTTCGACCAAGGCTCGGCAAAATCGCCGTCAGAACTTGGCCGCACTGCTGTATCTATTCACTCAAACGTTGAGCGTAGCGGAAGGAGAGTCCAAACCCGCATGAAGCTGGCGGGCCGGAGCCCTGGTCCGAGGTGGGAGCACCATTCCGCGGCCGCAGCCCATCAACCTGACGTCGTCAGTTACAAGCTTTGCCAGTCCAGCGTCGCAGATTCTCGACCCGGTCAACGACGCAGCTATTCGCCAGAGGCATCGGCTCAGACCCCGCGGCATTGGGCCGATTCTAACACAGCCAGACGATTTCCATCTGTGCCGCCACGATGCGTTGCTTCAACTGCTGCGTGGTGGTCACGGAAAGGGCGTTCGCAAATTCCGGCCAACACGAAAACATGAGAACACAAGATCCCATGCGAGCGGACCAGCCAAACACAACCCCCTCACCCTTGTTTCCGGCGCCGCGGATCACGAAGCTCCTGTCCGAGCTCAAGGCCAGCCTCGGGCAAGCGGAGGGACAATCGTTGAGTTACGACGATTGGGCGCAGATCACCGGACGACCGGCGAACACAATCGCGAGCTGGTGCGCGGGCGGAGCGGCCCACCAGCTCGAGGTGCTGCTCGCCTCCATGGAACGGTTGACCGCGGAGGAACGCCATCGATTGATCGACCGTGCTTGTCGTGATTATCCCACGCTTCGCCATCCGAAGCTGACACACGATTTTGTGGCCTGCAGCCACCTCGCCACGCTGCTGCAACAGCCTTCCGGGCTCACGTTTATCCAGGGTGTGCCCGAGCACATGCGCACCTTCCTGCTGAACGTCTTAGGAAACTCGGCCAGTTCTCCGGATCTCAAGAAGGCTGCCGTGGCGGGGGTGGATACCCACCAACCGGACCAGTTTGTGCCCGTCATCGGGCTGATCTACCTGGGCAACCTGCTCCGCGCTGGGGAGATCGAGCGGCAATTCAAGCAGCTTTGGCCGACTGTGCGCGCAACGCGGGCCCGGCTGGTTTTGCTCAACGACATCTGGCGACGAGTGCCAGCGCTGCAAGCGGAAATCATGGATTTGGCCCGAACCTCGCACGTCGTTGTCGCCGATGCACTCGCCCTCAAGCCCGGCGATCTGACCAACCGAGTTCCGACCCCAACTCACCTGGTTGCGGTTTCGCCAGCTCGCGAGCAGCCGGCGTGGATTCGGGTCGAAATCCAGGCGATCTGAACCAGATTCTACCTATGGAGATTTGGCTCAAGCCATTGATCAAGCTGGCAGAGCGACGGGCAAAATAAGTTCCAGTTGGAATCGGCTTCGTGATGTTCCCGTTCGAGGCCAGAACAGGCGCTACGAAATGACACCCCAGCGCCCTGAGGCAGCCTCTTTCTGACCAGGCAATTCACGCTTTCTCCGGACCCATCGCCGTCGTTGGAACCGGGGCCAGCCGCGTGTTGGTTCGCGCCCACTTGTGCGGCTTTGACTCATTGCTCCTTGCGAAAGACGACAATGCGGTTTGTATTTGTGCCTTTGACGTTGTTTTCCTGTC
>Ga0209226_10001099_pt1 | contig 12875 bp, 7 predicted proteins | sample BarGraNGADG00212_2_FD_184497 | JGI IMG/M metagenome (GOLD analysis project Ga0209226, IMG submission 184497) | Arctic peat soil microbial communities from Barrow, Alaska, USA - Barrow Graham LP Ref core NGADG0011-212 (SPAdes) (version 2) | ecosystem: Environmental > Terrestrial > Soil > Wetlands...
TGTGAAGCACCGCTGGCAGCTAATACCAAATTTTGTCCAAGTTGCGGTACAAAGTTGAATGAGGATGATAAATGTGCACACTGCGGGGCAAAACTAAACCCCGGCGCTAAATTCTGTCCGGAATGTGGTGAAAAGGTTTGAAGGGCAAAATCCTGCAGACTTTATTTGACAATAGATAATTTCTTCGTCACTGACTGACCTTTAATTTCAATTGAAAGAAAGTAAAGACCGGAGGTTAATCCGGAAAGGTCAATGGCTATCATCCGGTCCACGGTTGTTCTTCTGCCTGATTGGATCAATATTCCGCTAGCATTGTAAATCCGAATGTTTACAGGCTCATTCACGCTCCTGTCGAACCGTATATAAGCCCGGGATGATGCAGGATTCGGGAACAGTTGTAACGTCATTGGGGAGGCTCCTGTTCTATTATCAAGACCATTGAAAGAATTACCATCGGGGAGAACATTGGAGATAAAATGTTTCCTGATGCTGTCCGTCCGCTCACCCAGTATTCCAATCGAACCTATGGGGTAGTTGCCATTATAATCTCGGGCGAAGGTATAGGCAATGTCGAGTTCCTGAACCGCTCCAGGCTGGAATGTGAATGGCCCGGTAGAACCAACTCCACGCCTGTCACCGGGAGGATTTGCTGCAGTAATTTCTGTCCAGTTGACTGGATTTGGGACACAGCCAACGCCCCAGCCCAGCGTATCCGATTCGCCAGGAAACATAAAATGACATACAGGTCCGGTGCCTCCGGAACCGGGATGTCCATTGCCTCCGTAATGCATTGATTCACCATCCTTCCAGATTCCCCTGAGGTAGTTATAATATTCAGGGGCGTAAAGGGGATCTGTCATATATACCGGTACGCCAGAGTTGTTAAAATACATGAATCTTGTCATCCCTAATCTTTCATTATCCACAACAGAATCCCCGAAATTGGTCCCGTTCACACTTTCATTACACAACTGGTGACCGGTATTATCAAACCGAGGATTATCCATACCGTCAGGATCCATTATTGGTCCTCCCAGAAAAGTAACCGATTGTGCAGGAGGATTCGCGCCATAGGACCCGGGTTGACCAGAACCATCGATGGGTGTTCCGTTATATCCATAATACATTCCTCTTTCCACATCGCACCCTATATAATCATCATAGGGATAGCCAATATCGGTGTCGGTAAAAACTCCTAGATAGGTACCGTGGTATATTTTATCCGAGCGGTTGATTATTTTATAATTCAGGAAGACGGTGTTCCAGAATGCTGAATCATCAGGAAGGTCAAAGGCATAGGCCATTCCATGAACTTCCACCTTCATTTTTTCCCCCTGGGTTTCTGAATGGATTCTCCGGTCATCATTAAAAATGAAAAACAGAGCCTGGTCACCCCGGATCAGGGGATAATCCCCATCCATAGGGTTGTAGATCCCATCGTTGTTCCTGTCAAAATATGGCGCTAACTGAGCGGCTTGTCCAAGGCTCACATCCCCGTTACCCGGCCAGGTCAGGATATCATGAATGGGAAGATAACCCGGATCGTTCCAGTGAAGTTTATGATATTCAATTTCTGGCTTTGTTAAATTCCAAACATAGTTCCACAAAGTATCCTGGTAAATAGAAAAGGCACCTGAATCCGTCACCGGTCCCGCAAAAAAATCAAACTTTTTATGGGCATCTCCGTTGTTAGGTCCCTGCCCGTATCGTTGGGCCGCAAGGTGAAGAACGGAATCCTGATCCAGTCCTCCTATCCAGAATGTGGATAAAAAGATTGTATTCTTGCCACTGAATTTGGGTACTTCAAACCGGCCATGGTCGGGTCCAAAAAAATGTATCCCACTGGCTTCGAAACGGGCATTGATATTATTCACAGTCAGGGAATCATAACTGTTGTCCCTTACCCTGAATATCAGGTGCCCCAGGGCAATCGTATCCAGGGTATAATCATGGACCCGGTATACTTTAGCATATACCGGTGGCACACCCCATTGGTCACCCAGTAAGTTCGCAACAAACGTGACAGATCCACCTACTTGTCCGGTAACGGAAATATATGAATCGCTATTGCATAAAAGTACTATTGAATCACCCGCCGGGATGATATCATTTGCCAGGATGTTAACGGTTTTGGGAATCATAGGAGTGATATCAATTGTATCATTTACAAGGATGATTCCCTGTGCCTGAAGGTAATTGCCTGACACCAGGCTGATCAGGATCTCCTGTAAGAAAATGAAAATGTAGATGTGCTTTTTCATAATCCATGGTTTAATTTCTACCTGTACTAAAAAATGTTTTGTTAAATATACAAAAAAATACGGAAAATGATAGGGTAAAGTGAAAAATATTTATTTCTTCCGTTTTGCCCGTTCATACTGTACCGGCCACTGAACATCGGCACCGAGTTCCATGGCAGCCCGCAGAGGGAAATAGGGATCACGAAGAAATTCACGTGCGAGCGAAACTATATCGGCCTGGCCACTGGAAATAATTGCTTCTGCCTGTGCAGGTGTGGTGATAATGCCGACTGCACCAGTAGGAATTCCAGTTTCCTTCCGGATCTGTTCTGCAAATTGCACCTGGTAACCTGGTCCTGCAGGGATCGTCAAACCCGGAACGTCGCCCCCGGAGGAACAATCCACAAGATCGACTCCTTTATCTTTTAGAATGACCGCAAGGGCAATAGAATCTTGGAGGGTCCAGCCATCATCCCTCCAATCGATCGCAGAGATCCTGACAAAAACCGGGTACCCATCGGGCCATACACTCCTTACTGCTGCAATAATATCAAGAAGAAGCCGGATCCGGTTACCGAAAGAACCGCCATAGTCATCCATCCGTTTATTCGTCAGAGGTGACATAAATTCGTGAACAAGATACCCGTGTGCTGCATGAATCTCTGCTACCATAAAACCTGCCTTCAGTGCACGGATTGCTGCTGCCTGGAAATCACTGATAACCTTTCTGATCCCTTCTGCAGTCAATGCTACCGGATCCGCAGTATCATCGGAAAAACGAATTGCGGAGGGGGCAACTGCTTCCCATCCTCCTTCAGAAATTGAAAGCAGCCTGTCGCCTTTCCATGGTGAGGTCCGGCTCGACTTCCTGCCTGCATGCGCCAGTTGGATCCCGGGAACTGCATGCTGCTGAAGGATGAAATCTGTAATCTTTTTCAGATAGCCGATATGTTCATCCTTCCAGATCCCAAGATCATCAATGGAAATCCGTCCTTCGGGTGAAACTGCGGTAGCTTCGCTCATGACCAGCGCTGCTCCTCCCACTGCCCTGCTTCCCAGGTGTACAAGGTGCCATTCGTTTGCAAAGCCATCCCGGCTGGAATACTGGCACATCGGCGACACAGCAATACGGTTCTTCAACTCTACTTCTCTCAACTTCAAGGGACGAAAAAGACTGATCATAACCACAGTTTTTGGTTAGAAGACAACGCAGAAAATTTTGGTTAATACTGAACTCTCTTATGCGTTCAAACCGAACAAATTCATGCGTAAATATACGTCGAAAATAGGGAATTCGAGGTATAAAAATGAATTGAATACAGGATGTGGATAAAGAAAGGTGATTACCTTTGGAAAATGAAGATTATACCATTGAAAAAGACCTACAAATACGAAACAGTGAAGGGAGATCCATTAAATACGAGGATCTATGTATTGGAAAACGGGTTGAAGGTATTCCTTTCTGTATTTCATGACACTCCCAGGATACAGTCCTATATTGCCGTTCATACGGGCAGCAAGATGGATCCGCCGGAAACCACTGGATTGGCTCATTATTTCGAACACATGATGTTCAAGGGTACTGAAAATTTCGGAACCACTGATTGGGTAACGGAATCGAGGCTACTCGGGCAGATCGAGCTCCTGTTCGAAGGATACCGGAATGAAAAAGATAATAACCAGCGTGCCCTCATTTACACTGAGATCGACAGCCTCTCCTACCAGGCTTCGTTACTGGCAATCCCGAATGAATACGACAAACTGATGGATGCCATCGGGTCGCAGGGGTCCAACGCAGGAACATCCAATGATTACACTATCTTCATGGAAAACATTCCATCCAACCAGTTGGAAAACTGGGCCAGGATTGAAGCGGAACGTTTTTCCAGGCCTGCTCTTCGGTTATTCCATACCGAGTTGGAAACCGTTTACGAGGAAAAGAACATGTCGCTGACAAATGACAACCGGAAGGTCCATGAGGCCATGATGCAACTTCTTTTCCCCAATCATCCCTATGGAACGCAAACTACGCTGGGTGAGGCGGAACACTTGAAAAACCCTTCGATGAAGAACATCCGTGGATTCTTCGCGAAATATTATGTACCGAACAATATGGCCATCTGTATGTCGGGAGACCTTGATCCGGACCATACTATTGATATTATAGACAATTTTTTTTGCAAGATGAAACCCGGGCCGATTCCTCCGTTGCAATATGGAGCATGGAAGCCGCTTGATGCTCCGGTGGACAAGGAAATCATTGGCCTTGAAGCTGAAAGCATCCGAATCGGTTATGGATTTGATATCAAAGCAAACGAGGATGCCTCTCTTCTTCTTACCATGACCGCGTCGATCCTCTCAAATGGCAAAGCAGGACTGATCGACCTGAACCTGAACCAGCCGCAGAAAGTGTTGAATGCTTCGGCATACGATGGCCAGCTGGCCGATTACGGTATGATCATCCTGAGTGGCCATCCGAAATCGGATCAATCACTGGAAGAGGCCAGGGATCTGTTGCTTCAGCAGGTGGAGCTTCTGAAAAAAGGAGAATTTCCCGCGTGGTTACCCGAAGCAGTCATCAACAATACCCGTTTCGATCTCCTGAAACAATATGAATCAAACCAGGGCAGGGCGATGGCAATCACCCATGCCTACCTGCATGATATTCCTTACAAGGATTTTATGGAATACATCGAAAAACTGGGCAGGATCAGGAAGGAAGATATCATAGCCTTTGCCGGCAGGCAGATGCACAACAATCCCGTGGTCATATACAAGAAGCAGGGGTCGCCGGAAGAGGTGCTGAAAGTAAGCAAGCCTCCCATCACGCCCATTCACATCAACCGCGATCAGGAATCTGCTTTCCTGAAAAAATTGAAGGAAACCAAAATTCCGGACATTCAACCTGAATTTCTTGATTATTCGAGGGATTTTGAAATACTAAAACTTGCGAATTCTACCCGTATCCTGTATAAGAAAAATACCGAGAATGGGACCTTTCACCTGGTATACTATTATAAAATGGGTAAGAACCATGATAAGGTGATGAATTTTGCCATCGGCCTGCTCTCCTATCTTGGAACATCAAAACATACTTTGGAACAGATCAACCAGAAGTTCTTCCGCTTGGCTTGTACCTTCCATGTGAATACAACAGATGACGAGACGTCTCTTTCCCTCTGCGGGTTGAGTGAAAATTTGGAACAGGCGCTTTGCCTGATGGAGGAGTTGCTGGCCAATGCGGTTCCTGACGAAGAGACGCTTGACAACCTTGTGGGAAATACACTGAAAGCGCGATTGGACGGGAAAGCCAATCAGAACGAAGTGTTTACTGCACTGGTTAACTTTGGTATCTATGGGACTTCTTCTCCCTATACAAATATCCTGACGGAACGAGAACTCCGGTCGTTGTCAGCACTGCAATTGGTGGAGAAAATAAAAGATCTCAGAACTATCAGGCACGATATTCTTTATTATGGTGATGCCAAACCCGCTGAGCTCGTCGGTCTCCTTGCAAAATACCATACAAACCCTTCACTATTGAGGCCGGTTCCTGCTTCTCTGTTATTCCATGAAAAAGAGACCATAGAAAATACAGTGCTATTTGCACCCTACGACGCCAAGCAGGCAAAACTCCATACCCTCATCAAAGGAAGCCGGTACAATCGTTCACTGGCACCCGCAATTGCCCTGTTTAACATGTATTTCGGAGATATCGTTTTCCAGGAACTTCGGGAAAAAAGAGCATTGGCATATACCGCAACATCGCGTTATCAGGAGCCGGCTGACCTTAACAAGTCATACCTGAACAAGGGCTACATTGCCACACAGAATGACAAGATCATGGATGCTTTTAAAGCCTTCGATGAACTTTTTAATGTCTTCCCTGTTTCTGAAAGTACTTTTTATGTTTCGAGATGTGCCTTGTTAAACAAAATCAGTACGGAAAGGATCCGCAGGATGAGTATCATCTGGAATTTCCTGAATGCAGAAAAACTCGGTCTTACTCAGGATATCCGTAAAGAGGTTTTCGAAAAAGTGGCAGGAATGAACCTGGACGATGTGATCGATTTTGAGGAGAAGTACCTAAAAAACAAAGCAAAAACATACCTGGTGTTGGGCAGGGAATCTGAAACCGACTTCAGGGCTCTTGGGAAGATCGGACCTGTTACGAAACTGAACCTGACAGACCTTTTTGGGTATTAAAATCATCTCTTTATTGACTTTCAGCTTTTTAAGTATTATCTTTATGGCATTAACAAATCCTTATGCCTTGAAATCTCCCGCATCCTCCATTTAGGCCTGTAAGGAGATTCATGGATAGTAACAACCAAAATATAGCATATGAAAAGATGTTTTACATTGCTTGCAGTGATGCTCTTTACTGTAGCTTCCTGGGCTCAGAATGCCGATTATCTTCTGAAGAAAGATTTTCAATCGGAAAAGAAAAAGATCTCTGAAGGGATTGATGCTGCAAAAAAAACAGGAATTGATGCAAAAAAAATCGCTGCGAAACAAGTCACTGTACTTGACAGCCTGACAAAGACCCTGTCAGCAAATGAGAAAGCGATTGCACAGACCAATGATTCCCTGCAAAAAACTGCAGCACGGTTCAATGCTCTTGAAGCCAGGGTCAGCAAAAGCAGCACGAACGCCCAGAATTCCCTTCTGGTGGCAGTCATTGTCTTCGCCGTTCTATTCCTGCTTCTCTTTGCTCTTATTTTCTTCCTGAAAAGAAATTCCAATGAAAAGATCCGTGAATTATCCGAAGAAAACATGAGGTTAGGCGAATCCGTGAAACAGGATTTTGTAGAGATGAAGAAAGAACAGAAGAAGTCCGCCGAAGCGCTTTCTTTGACATTGCATGAAAATTCAGCCAATTTTACTGCAAAAATCGAGCAAAGTGAAGAGAAGCAAAAATCCTTTGCCACCGAGCTAGAAGATGTTGTTGACAAGGTTGTAAAAGAGCAGGCAATTCAGAAATCAAGGGTCGATGAACAGATCAAAGAGTTTTTATCGAAAGCGAATGCAGAAAAAACCGAACATAAGTCCTTTCACGAAAAGATCGAATCAGAAGTGAAAGGATTACGGTCTTTACATATAAAAGATGTAGAGGAAATCAAGGCGAAACTCTAAGCCTTAATCCGCTAAAGATGCATTCACCCAAGGTGATCAGGTTCAGAGTTCTTTGGGTTCTTTAGGTTCTTTGGGTTTCAGTGGAATGATACCACCCATTTCACTGAGTACATTCACCAGATCTGAGCCTGCAGGAACCACGAATTTTGTATTGTCTTTTAGGGAAGTTTCCAGGGCCTGGATTCTACGCAACAATTGGGCATTCCCGATAAAAAATTCTTCAGCAGCTTCGTTGACAAGCTGAATGGCCTGTGCTTCCCCTTCTGCACGCAGGATGGCTCCCTGTTTAAATCCTTCTGCTTTCCGGATCTCAGCCCGTTTTTCACCGTCGGCTCTTGTTTCAGTAGCAGTTGCAAAATCGATGGCAGCGATCTTTTCATTCTCAGCTTTCACGATCTTGTTCATCGTCTCCTGTACATCTTTTGGAGGTTCAATTTCCTTTAATTCGGTACGAATGATCTCTATGCCCCAGTGGTCGGTCTCAGCCAGCAAGGTCGAATGGAGGTCTTTGTTAATCCTCCCCCGTTCGCTGTTTGCTGATTTCAAGGTAAGGGTACCGATGATGTTACGCAGCGTGGTGCGGGCCAGGTTCACGATCTGGTACTCGATACTGTTTACGTTGTATTGAGAAAATTTCACACTGTCTTCATCCGATCTGATCTTGAAATAAACCTGGGCGTCAACTTTCGCATTCAGGTTATCATTCGTAATGATCTCCTGAGGTTCGGCATTGATCATTTTTTCGGTGACGTTCACCTGGTACATTTTTTCTATACCCGGGATGATCCAGTGAAAACCAGGCATGCAAAAATGATGGTATTTCCCAAGCCTTTCAACCAATCCACGATTTGTAGGCCGGATGATTCTTACACCGGCAAAGAATAACAGTACCAAAATCGCGATGACAACTGCGGTAATCGAAATGTTCATAATTGAAGTTTTAATTGTTTGACAATCAGTTTCAGGAGGAATTCCTTTTCTCTTTCATGGACAAATATAATGAAAATTGTTAATTTAGCTAATCCATTTAGAATGTTAATGAAGAAAAGCAAGGATATTTTTTTATTTGAATGGCGGTATTTTTCAGTTTAAACATTATTAATTAACAGATGAAAGAAATTAATTCTCCAGGGGAATTTATGGAGATGGTCAATGCATTCCGGATAAGCAGGATCATCCTCACAGCGCATGAACTGAACCTCTTTACACTTCTAAAAGATGGTCCGCTTACCTCTCCGGTTATGGCAAAGGCAATTGGAGCAAAGGAACGTGCAACCGACCGGCTCATGAATGCGCTGGTTCCCATCGGGCTGTTGAAAAAAGCCGGCAGTCAATTTTCCAATTCGGATTTCTCGACCCGTTTCATGATCAAAGGACAGCCTACCTATATGGGTGGCGTCACCCACCTGGGACATTTGTGGAAAACCTGGAGCACATTAACAGAAGCCGTGAAAGCCGGGACCTCGGTGGCGGTGAAGCAGCCGATCGGTGAACGGGAAGAGACCTGGCTCGAACCCTTTATTGCTGCCATGCATTCAAGAGGCCTTCAGCAGGCAAAAGAGATTGCAGCAGTGCTGGATCTTTCGCAAACCAGACAGGCGCTCGATATTGGCGGCGGATCAGGTGCGTTCACTTTTGAGTTCATCAGGGAAAACCCTGCAATCAGGGGAACCATCTTCGATCTTCCCAATGTGATTCCGATCACGCGGCAATACATATCACATGAAGGATTTGATGATTCGGTTACCACGCTTGCCGGCGATTACCTGAAAGACAAATTCGGTTATGATTATGACCTGGTTTTCGTCTCTGCTGTCCTTCACATCAATTCACCTGAAGAAAATAAGCTTCTCATTAATAAATGCGCCGAAGCCTTGAATCCCGGCGGTCAGCTGGTCATCCTTGACCACATCATGACAGATGACCGGACCGGACCGGCAGTGGGCGCCTTCTTTGCCCTGAATATGCTGGTAGGAACTGAAAAAGGAGATACTTATACAGAAAAAGAGATAAAATCGTGGATGCAGTCTGCCGGGTTCAAATACATCCGCAGAAGAGATACCCCGCAGGGATCGAACATGATGATCGGGATTAAGTAAATTACGAATTACGAATTACGATTTACGAATTACGATTTCTGATTTACGACCTCGGACCTCCATCCTCAATCCTCCATCGTCCATTATCCTGCCCTTGGATCCTTCTTCAACGGCATCTTCGCCATCTTCTGAACCTCCATGCTGGGAAACCCGAATTCCTCCACGATCTTGCCCAAAACAAGGTAGATCCCGTCGCCACGGAAAGGATAATTCTTAGCGGAATCGGGAAAATGAACCGTGTCGAAGAAATGACCTGTAATATCGATGAACGTCCCGAAATGCATCCATTCCTTTTTCACGGTTCTCACATATTTGATCGTCACAAGCTGGCCCAGCATTCTCACCTTCTTCCCAAGGGAACCGATCATCTCCTTTGCCATTATTTCCCCGCGGAAAGTGGTTTCGAGCAGGTCGAAATAGGTATGTTTAACCGGAAATCCAAGCAGCGCCACTTCATCGTAAATATCTTCAACTGTATTTTGTTCCAGGGAAGGTAATTCGTAGGTTTTAGGCGGCGTGTAGAAGAGAACGGGATTTACGATTTGAGATGTGGGATGTGAGATGTGAGATTTGTGATTTTCGATTGATGACTGACGGTTGATGATTCGGGTTGATGATTTCGTAGGTTCAGCTTTTTTGCATAGTATCAGGTGGGTTTCCCAGAGAAGTTGAGCCTTGGTCTTCCCGGTAAAGCGGAATGCCCCGATTCGGATAAGAATGATCATTTGCTCAAGGCTCGTTCCCGTTCTCACGATAAAATCCTCCAGGCCGAGATATTCGCCATTCGCTTTTCGCTCTTCGCTGATGGCTTTACCTACCAAATTTTCGAGGTTTGCCACATGAATAAAGCCCACATAAATGTCGGTTCCGGTGATGCTCGTTTTATAGTCGCCGCGGTTGATACAGGGAAGATGAAGGGTAGCGCCGCAGTTGCGGGCTTCATTAAAGTAAACCCACGAACTGTAGAATCCTCCAAAGTTATTGATCACACCGGTCATGAATTCCAACGGGTAATGGGCTTTCAGGTAGAGGCTCTGGTAGCTTTCCACGGCATAGGATGCCGAATGGGCCTTGGAGAAGGAATAACCGGCAAAGGATTCGATCTGCCGCCAGACCTCCTTCGTAACCTCTTCCGGGTAACCAAAATTCCTGCAATTTTCAAAGAATTTGTCGATGATCCGTTGCAGTTCCTTTTTTGAACGGTATTTCCCGCTCATGGCACGGCGGAGCACATCGGCATCCGCCAGGTCGAGTCCGGCAAAATGGTGACAGATCTTCAGCACATCTTCCTGGTACACCATCACACCATAGGTTTCCTTCAACTGTTCTTCCATCACAGGATGCAGGTATTTGAACTGACCCGGGTGATGAAACCGGTAAATATACTCGCGCATCATACCCGAACGGGCCACACCCGGGCGGATGATGGAGCTGGCTGCGACCAGGCTGCGGTAGTTGTCGCATTGCAGCTTTTTCAATAATCCGCGCATGGCAGGACTTTCCACGTAAAAACAGCCGATGGTCTCCCCTACCCTGAGCAGGTGCTTTATCTTTTCGTCTTTTTTAAATTCCTGTACCCTGTGAACATCCACATGCACGGCACGGTTCCCAAGGACGATCTCAGCTGTTTCCCTGATGTGCCCGATGCCACGCTGGCTGAGGATATCCAGTTTTTCGAAGCCGATGTCTTCTGCCACATACATATCCCATTGCGTGGTCGGAAAACCTTTGGGAGGCATATCCAGGGCGGTGTAGCAGGTGATTGGTTCATCTGAGATCAGCACTCCTCCTGCATGAATGCTGCGGATGTTCGGGAAATCGACCATCATCCTCCCGAGTTCGCTAATCCTGCGGGTAACCTCATTATTATGGATCTCCTTTTCAGGATATTTCAGAAGATCGTCCATCTCCCCTTTTGGGATGCCATGTACCTTCCCAAGTTCCCGGTAGATCGAATTACCTTTGAACGTTGACATGGCGCCAAGCAGGGCAGTATGCTTATGGCCATAGCGTTTGAAGATATAATCCAGCACTTCGTCCCTTTCCTTCCAGGAATAATCGATATCAAAATCGGGAGGAGAGGTCCGTTTCGGATTTATAAAACGTTCGAAGTAAAGATCAAGCTCAATGGGATCCACGTCGGTAATCCTCAGGCAATAGGCCACTATGCTGTTGGCGCCACTGCCACGGCCCACATGATAAAATCCCCGCGACATAGAATAGCGGATGATGTCCCAGGTTATGAGAAAATAGGATGAAAAGCCCATTTTATCGATGATCTCAAGTTCATGTCTCACACGTTTTGCTGCTTCGCGGTTAGACTTTCCATAACGGTATATCAATCCGTCGTTGGCAAGCTTTTCAAGCAGGGTCTTGTCATCATAGGAATTCCCGGTAAAGGTCTTCCTGTTTTTATGAGAAGAAAAATCAAAATCGATCGAGCATTCCCCGAGCAATTGTTCCGTATTCCGGATCAGCTGAGGGTAATCTTTGTAAAGATTTCTCACCTCCCCTTCCGGGATCATCTTTTCACCCGGAGCAGCCAGTTGTTCAGGGCGGAGCCGGCTGAGGAGGATGTTGTTATCGACGGCCCGCAGGTTGCAGTGCAGGCCATATTCCTTTTCATTGGTAAAAGTAACCGGAGCGAGGATGACAGCGCGGTCAAGGATATTTTTGTCATTGATGGTTGCCAGTTTACGGATGAATGAAGGATGAACGCCAAGAACCCCTCCCCCTTGCCCCCTCCCCATTTGGGGAAGGGGATGGGGGGTGGGGCTAAATGGATAAATTACCGCCACATTTTCAAACTCCGGGGCCTGGTTGGGTAGCGGTAGTCCATTGAGGGTATGAACTGAAAGGAACTCATTCAGCTCACGAAAGCCTTCATTATTCCTGGCCAGGCCGATGTAAAGCAATTTCTCATCCCTGCGGAACTCAATTCCTGCGACAGGCCTGATCCCGTTCTCCCTGCAAGCCTTCACAAAATAGATGATGCCGGTGGAATTGTTGATATCGGTGAGTGCCAGGGTGGTGACCCCGCATACCTTTGCCGTTTCCACCAATTTTTCAATGGAAAGGGTGCCGTAGCGCAGGGAATAATATGAGTGACAGTTTATAAACAATTTACAGATTCAGTTTATAAAGTTTTTAAAGTTCAAAAAGTTTATAAAGGTCATTAAATCAGCCTATAGAGATTCACCATATTTGATATTTTCATTGCGAGGAGCAAAGCGACGAAGCAATCTCCTTCAGTTACCAAAAACCTTGTCATTGTGAGGCACGAAGTGCCGAAGCAACCTCCATATTTCGCTATTTAATATTTCGCTATTTCTGCATTTTGTTCGCCTGTTCACCAATTTTAAACCCAACCGGTTCCCTTAGTTCTTGTTTTTGATAGACC
>Ga0209226_10001101_pt1 | contig 12866 bp, 14 predicted proteins | sample BarGraNGADG00212_2_FD_184497 | JGI IMG/M metagenome (GOLD analysis project Ga0209226, IMG submission 184497) | Arctic peat soil microbial communities from Barrow, Alaska, USA - Barrow Graham LP Ref core NGADG0011-212 (SPAdes) (version 2) | ecosystem: Environmental > Terrestrial > Soil >...
TCCTCGTAATATCACGCTGGCGCCTGAACTTTTCAAATAATCTACAAGTAATCCGCCATGACTGTCAACCTTGACTCCATTATTGTCACTGAATATTTCACGAATAAATTGTTCTCTTTCTTTCACAGTAAAGAGATAAGATTTATTCGGATTATAAGCGACCAGCACAATGATTTCGCCAAATATTCTCATTCCTCTTTTGATAAGATCCACGTGGCCATTTGTAATAGGATCAAAAGAACCTGGATAAATTGCAATCCTGTTAGCAAATTTTTCTTGCGTCATTTCTACTCCATCTTTAAAAAAGAAATAGCATTGTCACCATATTTTCTTTGATCTATTTGATGCCAAACGGCTTCTCCACAGACACTTTCGGCTAAAACTGAGCCAAAATCTTCTCTGGTCGAATGTTGAATTACTATCAAAGCATCCTCTTGAAAAACAGGATATTCCTTCAATAATTTCAATGTTGTTTCCACTAAGCCATTGTTGTAGGGCGGATCGGCAAATATAATATCAAACTTACATTTTTTTTTAAAAAGATCGTTTAAACCAGATCTGATATCGGCGTTTATTATGCGGCATTTCTTTTCAAAACCATAGTTCTCAATATTTTTTTTTGCTACTTCCGCTAAGATTTTATCTTTTTCTATAAAATAAACTTCTTTTGCTCCGCGGCTGACAGCCTCCAAACCAACGCTACCTGAACCGGCAAAAAGATCGAGAAATAACTTACCCGAAACAGAACCCAATAGATTTAAAAGAGCTTCACGTAAAAAATCAGAAGTCGGCCTTTCTTTAGATCCGGCAGGGAAAAGCAAAACTCTCCCTTTAGCCATTCCCCCAATTATGCGCATAATTTTCTATAGTCAACACAGAGCCTTGAATTATTGATCATGCTCAGAATGCTGTATACTTTTCTTTTCTTTTGCCTTCAGGGCTATTTTCTGACCGAACTTTACTACCCACCAAATAGGACCGGAAATTGCGTATCCCACCATAATCACAAAAGCCATAATCTCCGGCTTATAGTAGATAACTAACAAAATACCAACCACAATCAAGAAAATTCTGAAGGGCATACGCGCATGAAAGTTCATGCCCTTGAAACTATAATATTTGATGCTGCTGACCATCAGCAATGATAATAATATAACAACGCACGTTAAATAAGAATGATAATCTTTTCCTTCAATGCCAATACAATCAAAAAATATAACTGTAGTAGCTATGACAGCAGCAGCGGCAGGAATTGGCAGCCCATTAAATACTTTACTTTCAATTATACCGATCTGGATATTGTAACGGGCCAATCTAAGCGCGCCGCAAGCAATAAATAAAAATCCGGCCAGCCAGCCCATTTTGCCGTCAGATGACATAACCCAGATATAAGTCAATAAAGAAGGGGCTACGCCAAAGGCTATTAAATCCGACAGAGAATCGTATTCGGCGCCAAATTTACTGGTTGTATTGGTAAATCGAGCAATCCGGCCATCCAGTCCATCAAAAACAAGGGAGACTAAAATCGCTACGGCAGCAACGAAATATTTTTCCTGTACGGAAGCGATAATGGAATAGAAACCAGCGAACAAACTAGATGTAGTAAGAAGGTTTGGTAATAAATAAATCCCTTTTTTGATCCGTATATTTTTGATTCGCGGCTCTTTATTCATGATAAATATCCTAAGGGTGTTTCACCAGCTTTGACTTTATCTCCAAGTTTAACTGAAACTTTTGAATCTTCAGGTAAATAAACATCTACTCGTGAACCAAAACGAATCAAACCAAATCTTTCACCTTTTTTAACCGCAGTGCCGACATTGATCCAACAGACAATCCGGCGAGCAATGAGTCCGGCAATCTGCACAGCCCAGAGTGCCCGGCCATCTTCAGTACGAATCATCACTTCATTGCGTTCATTATCCACCGAAGCTTTGTCCAGGTTAGCGGAAAAAAATTTTCCTTCGTGGTAATTGATAGTTTCAATTTTTCCGGAATAAGGCGCTCTATTCACATGGACGCTAAAAACATTCATGAAAATACTTACTTTTTTATACTTGCCGGCAATAGTTCCTGTTACTTCAACATCATCTATCTTGATTACTTTACCATCGGCAGGAGAAATCACCAATTTTTCTTCGTCCTGAAAAGATCTCTCCGGATTACGGAAAAACCAAACAACAAAGAATGTTATGGCAGCCATCAAAATTATTAACCAGCAATTGCCAAAAAAAGAAATAAAAACAGTAATAACGAGGGAAAGGATGATAAAAGGATAACCTTCTTGAGTAATAATACTATCATGTTTCATAAATTATTTATCTTTCTTTATACTATCCTGAGTTAATCATTACACCAAGACGGCAAAAAGAAGACTCCATATGTGTTCCAAAAAGATATTCACCATCAAGGCGCCTTGGTAGCAAATGAGTTTTAATTGATATATTAATTGAGTTCAGTTGTCAATTAATCTTTGATTTTCAACTATCAACTTGACATGATCTATGGAAAAAGTATATTTGAGAAAAAAATGACTGAAGGAGTCAAAAATGCCCCCAAAAGTTAAAATTTTCACGTTAAGCACATGCAGTCATTGTAAAGCTACAAAGAAATTCTTGAATGACAATGGCATTATATTTGAGTTTATAGATGTAGACCTAGTTCAGGGCACACAGAGAGAAAATATATTAAACGAAGTGGTTAAATACAATCCTCAACGTTCTTTTCCGACTATTATCATTGGCGACAGAATTATTATTGGCTTCAAAGAGGATGATATTCGAGAGGCTTTAGGTATCTAATGCAACCTGCCGAACTATATGAAATGTTGAAAAAAGTTCAAGAACCAAAAGGTTACTTCTTTAATAAAGATAAAGATTGGGTTCTGACCATCCTGCAAGATCTGTTAATTAATAAAGGCCGCTACGGTTATACCTCTTGCCCCTGTCGCCTGGCCGCGGGCAATCGCAAAAATGATCAAGACATTATTTGCCCCTGTATTTACAGACCGCAAGACGTGAAAGAATACGGAAGTTGTTATTGCAATTTGTATGTATCCCGCGAATGGAATGAAGATAAGATTCCCCATACATATGTGCCTGAAAGAAGACCTTCGGATAAAATTGTTTTTTAATTATCCACAATTAAAGTGCAAATTATCATCAATTTTATTGACAAACAAATCAAAGGACAATAAGTTAACGTCATTACAAAATATATAATTGAGGAGTTATCTTCATGATCAATATTTATAAATGCAAGAAAAAAAGAATCCTAATTGATGAAATATGCATTGACACGACTTGTGAATGGTGGCTGAAAAACGAAGCATTCTTGAACTGCACATGGGTTGCCTGCAATTATGGACCATTTACGCTGGAAGAAGTAGGTGATATGATGGGCGTTACCCGTGAAAGAATCCGCCAGATCGAAGCCAAAGCGCTAAAAAAACTCCAGCACAAAAAAAGAAGAGACCAACTTAAGGATTTTGCAGCACCGGGGAATGACTGGGATAACTTATAGTTACTAACTTTGATGAGTCATACTTGGCAGACTTATTTTTATTTTTTCTTGCGCAATTTTTCCAAAAATAACACTTCGTTCATATGAGCTTTGCATTCATCACGGGCAAAAAGCATAGCTCCTATGGAAAACTCCAGATCAATGGCGGCAATTTTATCCATTCTCGGCACAATTGAACAAATATTTTTAAGTTTTTCCACTGCCTTTGCTGAACGTTTTGCCAACACCTCAGCCATATTTTCTGCTACCTGCATAAATTTTTCCGGCTGCGCGACTTTGTTGACTAAACCTATTTTTAATGATTCGTTAGCCCCAATGGGTTCGCCAAGCATCACTATCTCTTTTGCTTTAGTTAAACCTACGATCTGGCTTAAAGGATGAAAAAGCGGATTGAAGCCAAATTTCAGTTCCGGATGACAGAATATAGCACTTTCGGAAGCCACAACAAGATCACAAAGAGTAATCATACCGAAACCGCCACCTAAAGCGATACCGCCAACCGCAGCTATAACGGGCTTATTACAGGAGTAAATTTTTTTTACATATTTCTTCATCGATTCAAAGTATTCTTCACCCTGCACATTCGACAAACTGGATATTTCTTTTATATCCATACCGGCGGAAAAAACATATTCTCCACCGGTAATGATTATGGATCTAACATCATTATCATTTTCCAAATCAACAAACGCAGAATAGAGTTCGTTGTGCATTTCGTGGGAAATCGCATTCATTTCATGGGGACGGTTAAGTTTAACTATGGCGTACCCATTTTTCTTTTCAATTATTAATGTATTAAAGGCCATTTTTGTTATTTACTTTAATTCGCAGTTCTTTACCAGTCTTGAAAAAAGGTGTTTTCCTTTCTCCGAGCTTTACCTGTAATCCCGATTTTGGATTCCGGCCTAAACGCGGTTTTCTTTCTCTAATCGTAAAATTACCAAACCCTCTGATTTCAATACGTTCTCCGTTTTTCATCGCTTCAGTCATCGAAGAAAATATGATATTTACTGCATAAGCAATATCTTTATTAGAATATATTTTAAACTTTTCTTGAACTTTATTGATTAAATCGCTTTTGGTCATAATATTTCATTCGGCTACATCAATGGACGATATAAATAGCCAACCCCTCCCCAGCTTTCCGCCTTTTCCCTTAAAGAACGGCTAAATTGGTTTGCCGCGCTTTCGAACACATAATCCAAAATAGATGCACGTTTTTTCTGGGGATAAACCAAATCATATTTTCCATCTCTGCCCGCTAATTGGCTGGCCAACTTGGCAGCTGATCCCATATCACCAAGATAATCAACCAGGCCATATTCTTTGGCCTGACGGCCGGTAAATACCCTGCCATCAGCAATTGCAACAACTTGCTTCCTGGGAATATTCCGATCGCGGACTATAACATCAACAAACTGGTTATAAATATCATCAATCAAATCTTGAATAATTTTTCTTTCTTCAGGGGTCATATCCCTTAAAGGAGAACCGATGTCTTTGTATTTGCCGCTTTTAACTACCGATGACTTTAAACCAATTTTTTTGAGGAGTTCTTCGAAATTGGCAAATTGCATAATCGCTGAAATACTGCCGGTAATCGTACCGGCATTAGCCACTATTTTATCGGCAGCACAAGCAATCAGAAGCCCGCCAGACGCTGCCACAGAACCCATAGATGCAACTACTTTTTTCTTTTTCTTAAGCTCTATTACAGCATCGTAAATTTCTTGTGAAGCCGCCACACCTCCACCCGGAGAATCTATTCGCAGTACTACTGCAACAATGGAATCATCACGGCCAAAATCCCCCAACTGCTCCGTAATCTCCATAGAATCATGAATGATGCCATTGACGCTAACTACTCCAACTTTGTCATTTAGGAAAAAAGTTTTATTCTTAACGGTATGAGCACCGGCTCTGTAGAAAAAAAGATAAAAAACAAATCCCAAAGCAAAAAGCAAAAGCACGCCATAAATGACCGGATGTTTTCTCATGCTTGTTATTCGTCCTTCTGCTGGCTACCGATTTTCACTTCAGCCAGCGCCTGAGCGAGATTGGAACCTATATTTTCCTGATTGTTGATATACTGATTGGAAGCCGGCATTGGCGCAGGCGCTTCCATTTCCTTAATGCTCAGCCTGATTTTCTTTGATTTAGTATCAATACTCTTGACCACGGCTGATACAGTATCTCCCACTGCATATAGTTCCGAAGATGTCTTTACGCGTTTCTGGCTAATTTCGGAAATATGAACCAGCCCTTCAATCCCTTCTTCAATTTCCACAAATATTCCAAAATCGGTAAAGTTGGTAATTTTACCTGTTACAACACTACCCGGCGCGTATTTCTGCGGCAAATCTTCCCAGGGATTTTTTTCGATCTGTTTTATGCCCAGAGAGAATTTTTCATTTTCTATATCGATATTCAAAACAACGGCTTCAACTTCCTGACCTTTTTTGAAATACTCTGATGGATGCACAACTCTATGTTTCCAGGAAATATCAGATACATGAACCAGACCGTCTATTCCTTCTTCTATTCCGATGAATACCCCAAAATTGGTAATATTTCTGACCGCGCCTTTAACAACCGTACCTACCGGATACTTTTCTCTTAGTTTTTCCCATGGATTTGGTGACGTCTGTTTCAAGCTTAAAGAAACTCGTTTGGCATCAGGACTTACTTCCAGAACGACAACATTGACTACTTCGCCCACATTTAATACTTTTGATGGATGTTTAATTTCTCGAGTCCAATACATTTCTGAAATATGCACCAAACCTTCAACGCCCGGCTCTAATTCAACAAATACTCCGTAATCAGTTAAGTTTACAACCTTGCCTTCAACAAGAGCACCAACAGGATACTTTTCTGAAATTTTCTCCCAGGGATTATCTGTTAATTGTTTCAAACCCAGAGAGACTCTCTCCTTTTCCCGGTCAAAGGATATAATTTTAACATTAATTTTTTCGCCTTTATGGAATGTTTCTGACGGTTTGGCAATTCTACCCCAGGAAATATCCGTAACATGAAGCAGTCCGTCAATGCCGCCCAAATCAATAAAAATGCCGTAATCGGTTATGTTCTTAATTACACCTTCAACAATGCTGCCTTCTTCTATATTTTTTAAGGTATCTTTCTTCTCTGATTCCCTCTCCGTAGCCACAATGGAACGACGTGATAAAACGACATTGTTGCGTTTACGGTCATACTTTAAAACGTTGAAATCTAGCTTTTGCCCCACGAATTTGTCTAAATCTTTAATCGGATGGGTATCAATCTGAGAACCAGGCAGAAAAGCGGTAACACCTATGTCGACAGAAAGGCCACCTTTAACTTTTTCGATAACAGTGCCTTTCATAATGAGATTATTTTCACACGCATTTTTAATTTCATCCCAAACTTTGAGTTTGGCCGCTTTGTCCCGCGATAAAACCAGGTTACCATCTGAATCTCTCTTATCAATGAAAACTTCTATATCATCACCAACAGAAACATTAATATTTCCCTGGGCGTCTTGCAGTTCTTTTATTGGAATAAAACCTTCCGTTTTCCAGCCGACATCAACCATGACTATGTCCGGTGTGATTTGTACTACTTTACCTTTAGCTATATCTCCGTATTGCAATTGGTTAAGACTCTGCTCGTATAGCTCTTTGAAACCAAGATCAGCTTCTTTAGGTTGTGACGACTGAATTGCTGCATTTTTTGCAGAAGAGTTTACATCAACCTCCTTTTCTTTTGTTAAGTTTGAGTTGTTATTGTTAACCATTAAACTAATACCCCCTTTTTATGAATCCCTTTAATCTTGATTTTCTAACATACTGAAAATCAAATAGCAAGTTAAATCACTTGCGTTTTTCCTAATGATTAAGCCTATCCCCACCTCTTTTTGCTGCTACCAATTCGCTTTCTTTGGCTAACTTTGTTGGCCTCGTTATCCTTTGAAATCGAAATGGTATGAAATATGTTGAATAATTTTCCCTACTACACCCTCCACGGGCAAATCCGTCGAATCGATGATTATGGCATCAGCCGATGCTGTAAGTGGAGCAATTTTTCGTTCCGAATCCGAATAGTCCCTAGCTATCATATCTTTTTGTATTGCTTGATATTCAACACCGGCATCCTTTGCTAACAGTTCATTGTATCTTCTTTTTATTCTTTCCTCAACATTCGCATCGAGATAAAATTTGTAATCAGCATGCGGAAAAACTATCGAACCCATATCTCTACCCTCCGCTACAATACCTCCCTGCAAACCTGCTTCCCTCTGCAGATTAAGCAATCTCTTCCGAACAACACTAAAAGCGGATATTTTGGACGCAGCTAACCCCACCTCTTCGGTACGGATTTTATCACCAACATCTTCCCCATCGACCAAGACTACCATTTTACCGTCAATATTTTTTAAAGAAACTGTAGTGTTTAAACACAGTTTAGCTAATGCAGCTGTATCTTCCAGAAATATTTTAACTTTTAGCGCTTTATGGGCCAATGCCCGATAGAGGGCACCTGTGTCCAGATAGATATAACCTAATTTCTTCGCCAATGCTTTACTTACTGTACTTTTACCGGCACCAGCTGGTCCGTCTATAGTTATGATCTTTTTCTTTTCCATACTGTTAAAATCTCACCTCATCCGGCAGTGGCAAAAGGAAAACTTGCCATAAAATTATAAAGACTGTAAGATTATGGAAATTTTCATCTAACGAGATAGCTGATTATGCGTAAACTTCTTCAAAATCAATACATATCTTTTGCTGTTTTATTCTTACTCATCTTTTTTAGGACAAGCATTTGTTGCGCTGAATTTACCATTGATGACGAAAAGAAGCTGGGCAAAGAATTTTACGATAAACTGAAAAAAAATAACTTTCTCCTGGAAAATAAACGGCTTAATAACTATATAAATCAAATCGGCAATTTAATTCTCACTCAAAGTAAGAAATCTCCCTTTGAGTTTCATTTTTCTATTGTAAACAGTAACGCAATAAACGCTTTTGCGACGCCCGGTGGTTATATATATATCAATAAAGGCTTAATTAATATTGCAGAAAACGAAGGTGAGTTAGCCGGGGTCATTGCCCACGAAATAGGCCATGCCAATGCCCGTCACGTTGCCAGTATTATCGAAAAGTCACAAAAATTAAACATTGCCACATTAGCCGCAATTATTGCCGGAGCTTTTCTCGGAGGTGGTGGTGAAGCTACCGCGGCTATTGCCGCTTTTGCTGTTGCCGGTTCCAGCACTCTGACTCTTAAATATATGCGTGAGCATGAAGAAGAAGCAGACCGGTTGGGCATAACCTACCTTGTCAGTGCTGGTTACTATCCCGGCGCGATGGTTGACTTTCTCAAGATAATAAAGCAATATGAGTTCATATCTAAAACTATGCCTTCCTATCTAATGACCCACCCCGGTACTGATCAACGCATATTCTATCTGGATAGTCTTATTCTAACCAAGTATCACCAGACAGGGGCAAAAGACATCGTTGGTAATTTAAAGAGAATGCAAACATTGATTTCACTGAATGAGGCTGATTTAGACGCGCGGCAAAGACAACTAAAAGATGCCTTAAGCAAGAATCCCGAAAATGTTGATTTGCTCTATGCTCTGGCTTTAGTCGAAGATAAGCTTGGTCAAACAAGTTCGGCCTTGGAGTATTTTCAAAAAGCGCTAAGTTTATCTCCCCGGGATGAGGATGTTTTAAAAAATATCGGGTTAATGTACTTAAAAATGGGTAAAGCGGATCTGGCGCTAAACTATTTTCAACGTGCTGCCAACTTAGATACGAATAACGATGAAGTTATTTTGGCTTTGGGTAAAACTTATTTTGCTCTGGGAAATTATCAAAAAGCTCTTGACTGCTTTTTAAAATTGGAAAACAGCACCTTTGATGATGTGGACATAAATTATCATATAGCCATGGCTTACGGTAAGCTCAACAATCAAGGTGAATCACACTACTATTTTGGTTTATATTTTAAGAAGGCGAAAAAAAAGGAAAGCGCTCTTTTCCATTTTAAAGAAGCCCTTAAATATTTTTCGCCGGGTTCGGAGCGCACCGGGACCATTAATAAGGAAATTAAGGAATTGGAAAGCCCACCCGCCAAACAGTCAGTCAAAAAATAAGATTTATCATTCTTTTATCATTGCGAAAAAACAAACAATACACTATAAGACTAACACTTTAATTATTTTAGAAAGGAGTTTCAAAGTGAACATTTTAATTTTTGGGCCCAACGGCAGCGGCAAAGGAACCCAAGGCGCTGTAGTACAAAAGAAATATGGCATAGCCCATATTGAAACAGGCGTTATTTTCCGTCAGAATATTTCCAAGAAAACCCCATTGGGAGAAAAAGCAAAAGCATTTATCGATCGCGGCGAACTTGTACCTGATGATATTACCATTCCCATGATTCTTGACCGCCTGAAGGAAGATGATTGCAAAAAAGGCTGGCTGCTGGACGGTTTCCCCCGCAACCTGGCTCAGGCTGAAGCGCTCTGGAAAGCTTTGGAAAAAGAAAAAATCAAATTGGACTACGTCATCGAAATCGATCTTGATCGTAAATCGGCAAAAAAACGAATTATGGGACGCCGCCTGTGCAAGATGGATAATAACCATCCCAACAATATCTACATCGATGCGATTAAACCTCATGAACACAATGGAAAGACGGTTTGCCGTGTCTGTGCCTGTGAGGATCTTTCAACACGAGCCGATGATCAGGATAGTGCGGCCATCGATAAACGCCATGGTATTTACTATGATACCAAAACCGGCACACTGGCCGCGGTTAACTACTTCAAAGAAAGAACAAAAATTGTTACCGTAGATGGCAGCGTTGGTGTAAAAGAAGTATCGGAAGCAATTTTAAAGAAACTTGCTTAATGAATTAGAAAAGATTTATGAAAAAGCCCCCCGGATGTAATGGAGGGCTTTTTCATCTTTAAAAGCAAATAACTATGGAAAATATTAGAAACTTCAGCATTATCGCCCATATAGACCACGGCAAATCAACCCTTGCCGACCGGTTAATTCAATTTACCGGTGTCTGCAACGAAAGAAATTTTCAAGACCAAATTCTGGATAATATGGATATTGAAAGAGAGCGCGGTATTACCATAAAAAGTAATGCCATCTCCCTTCCCTACCATGCTCAGGACGGTAAAGATTACATCCTGAATTTAATTGACACTCCGGGACATGTTGATTTTTCTTATGAAGTATCCCGCTCGCTGGCTTCCTGTGAAGGCGTTTTGCTCTTGGTAGATGCCGCCCAGGGTGTACAGGCGCAAACGCTGGCTAATCTTTATCTGGCGCTGGAACATAATCTGGAAATTATACCGATCATTAACAAGATCGATCTTCCCTCCGCCGACATTGACCGGGTGCTGGAGGAAATTGATTCGGAGCTTGGCCTTGATCCGGATACCCATATAAAATGCTCGGCCAAGGAAGGCATCGGCATAGAAGAAATCCTGGAAGCAATTGTTCAGCGGATACCGACACCAAAGGGTGATGCCGAAAATCCACTGGCGGCTTTGATTTTTGACGCGCATTACGATTCTTTTCGCGGCACGATTATCCACTGTCGCGTATTTGAAGGAGCGGTTAAAAGCGGCGACATCATCAAATTTATGTTCAATGGAGCTACTTACAAAGTAGAAGAAGTCGGTCATTTTCTGCTCACCCGCACCAAGCGTGAGAAGTTATCCGCAGGAGAGGTCGGCTACATTATCGCCGGAGTGAAAACCGTCGCCGATGTGCGCACGGGAGACACAATTACTTTGCAGGAAAGACCATGCAGTCAGCCCCTGCCCGGCTTTAAGGAAGTTAAACCGGTTGTCTTTGCCTCTATTTATCCAATTGCCTCTGATGATTACCAGGATCTGGCCGATTCTCTGGAGAAGTATAAACTAAACGACGCCTCATTTATTTACGAAAAAGATTCTTCCGCTGCGCTTGGTCAGGGATTCCGCTGTGGCTTTCTGGGTCTTCTTCATCTTGATATTGTGCAGGAGAGGTTGGAGAGAGAATATGATCTTTCGATTATCCTGTCCGTTCCCAGTGTCCGCTTCCGCTTCACGCTCAAAGACAACAAGGTTATTTATGTGGATAATCCCACGCACTATCCTGATCCCGCAGAAATTGCCAAAGGTGAAGAACCTTATATTCGCGCTGCCATGATGCTTCCTGAACGCTATCTCGGCGCAGTCATGAAGCTGTGCATGGAAAAACGCGGCATGAATTCCATTATGAATTACACCGGACCCGGACGTGTGGAGCTTTCTTACGAAATGCCGCTGTCTGAAGTCATTTTTGATTTTTACGACCGTTTCAAATCCGTAACCCAGGGTTATGGATCCTTCGACTACGATATCATTGATTACCGCGAAAGCACGCTGGTCTTGATGGATATTCTGGTGAACGGTGAAAAGGTTGACGCTCTGTCGCAAATTTTACATCGTGACCGGGCGCGCTCACGCGGGTTGAACGCCTGCGAACGGCTCAAAGAAGAGATACCGCGCCAGATGTTCAAGATTGCCATTCAGGGCGCTATAGGTTCGGAAATTATCGCCCGCAGTACCATCAGCGCGTTCCGTAAAGATGTCACATCAAAATGCTATGGCGGTGATATCACCCGCAAAAGAAAATTGCTCGAAAAACAAAAAGCCGGGAAAAAACGGATGAAGATGATCGGTCAGGTGAGCATTCCGCAAAGTGCGTTTCTCGCGGTTCTTAAATCAGACACTGATTAGGATCGCTGTTGCTTTTCAAAGTATCCTGATACAAGGCATATTGCCCAAAAATCCATTTCGCTGCCTGAAAGCATTTTGGATAAATCTAAGGCTTGCTTCAGGCGATTACAAAACTCGCCTTCGGCTCAAACAGTTGTAATCGCTGATCTTACGCTTCGCTAAGATTTCTTAGCCAAAACGCTTTCAATGGCTGCTCAAATGAATGTTTTGGGTACACACATCTTTACAATTGTAGATCAATTAAATGACAATTATGAAAAATGAGCAGGCCGGGCTTTATATTCACATTCCTTTTTGCAAAAGCAAATGCGGCTATTGCAGCTTTTATTCAATTAAGTCACTAAATCTTCTTCCGGACTTCATTGATGCGCTAAATAAAGAAATGAAGTTCTACAGTAAGCTTTTTAAATCTTTTGATACGGTCTATCTTGGCGGTGGCACACCTTCCCTTCTGACTCCTCAACAAATTGAAACAATTTTAAAGACTGTTGGAAAATTTTACAAAATTGATCCTCATGCAGAAATCACCATAGAAGTCAATCCGGGGGACGTGTCTTTAGAATATTTTCGA
>Ga0209226_10001102_pt1 | contig 12844 bp, 13 predicted proteins | sample BarGraNGADG00212_2_FD_184497 | JGI IMG/M metagenome (GOLD analysis project Ga0209226, IMG submission 184497) | Arctic peat soil microbial communities from Barrow, Alaska, USA - Barrow Graham LP Ref core NGADG0011-212 (SPAdes) (version 2) | ecosystem: Environmental > Terrestrial > Soil >...
ATTGCCAGCGGCTCGCCGCCCGAGCAGGCCACGTTGCGGGCCGCTTCGAGCACGGCGTGGGCGCCGCCGATGCGCGGGTCGAGCCAGGCGATGCGGCCGTTACCGTCGAGCGAGAGCGCCAGGCCTTTCAGTGACGGTCGCAACCTCAGTACGCCGGCATCGAGCCCGGGCCGGCGCACGGTACGCGAGCCCACGATGTAGTCGTAGCGCTCGTAAACCCAGGCGCGGTCGCGGATATTGTCGGAGCCGAGCAACTCGAGCAGCGCTTGTTGGAAGGGCGGGGCGACCGGAGTGGGGGGCGGATCCTGCTTCGGCCGCGGCGCCAGCTCGAGCTGGTAGCGCGGCGCTTCCTCGGTCAGGAAGCGGGCCGGAATGTCGCCGATGACCTCGCCGTCCCAGAAGCAGCGCAGTACGCCGCTATCGGTCACCGTGCCGATCTCGGTGCAGGGCAGCTCCCAGCGGGCGCAAACCTTTTTCACGGCCGGAACGAGCGAGGGGGTGACAGCTGCGACCATCCGCTCCTGGCTCTCGGAGATCATGATCTCCCAGGGCTCGAGGTCGTCCTGGCGCAGCGGTACGCGGTCGAGGTGGATGTCGAGGCCGAAGGAGGCGGCCATCTCCGACAGCGCCGAGGCCAGTCCGGCGGCGCCGCAATCCTGCAGGCTCTCGACCAGGTTCGACTCGATCAGCTCGACCGAGACCTCGATCAGCTTCTTGCCGGTGAAGGGGTCGCCGACCTGGACGCTGGGACGCTTGTCGGCGTCGTCCTCGCCCAGCTCCTGGCTGGCCAGGACGCTGGCCCCACCGATGCCATCGCGGCCGGTGGTGGCGCCGAACATGACCACGCTGCCGACGCCGCTGGCGCGTGCGCTGGTGAGCTGCTCGCGCGGCAGGATGCCGACGCACATCGCGTTGACCAGGCAGTTGCCCGCGTAGCGCTCGTCGAAGAAGGTGGCGCCGCCGACATTGGGCACGCCGACGCAGTTGCCGTAGGTGCCGATGCCCGCGACCGCGCGCTCGAAGTGAAGATCGTCGTGGGCGAAGTAGAGGCCGTCGAGCAGCGCGATCGGACGGGCGCCCATGGCGTAGATGTCACGCAGGATGCCGCCGACTCCGGTCGCGGCACCCTCGAAGGGCTCGACCGCCGAGGGGTGGTTGTGACTCTCGACCTTGAAGGCGACCGCGTCGCCTTCGCCGATATCCACCACGCCGGCATTCTCGCCGGGGCCCTGGAGCACGCGCTCGCCCTTGGTGGGGAACCGCTTGAGCAGCAAAGTCGAGTGCTTGTAGCCGCAGTGCTCCGACCAGAGCAGCGAGAAGACGGCTAGCTCGAAATGATTGGGCTCGCGCCCAAGCAACTCGCAAATTCGCTGGAACTCCCAGTCGGTGAGCCCGAGCGTGCGATGGATCGGCTGTTCTTCGATCTGCGCCAGAGTTAATTCAGTCTATCCGTGCGCCTGGATGGGACCGCGGTTGAAGCGCTTCGCCGATTGAGATTGGGGGCGGTGTGTTGCTTGCTTCGCCGGCGCCCTTGGTTTTCGGTGCGCTTCTCTATTCGCCCGCCACCGAGCCACCCGCCCGCGGGGTCGTTCGAGAGTACCGTCCCGGGCGCGCCGAAGAGGCGCCCAGAGCGCCGACTCTGTACCAAATTAGGTCCGATTACTGCCGGCACCGCGCGGGTGCGCTTCCCGCATCGCTACTCTCCGCGCAGATATGGGCGAAAGCAAGCTCCGACTCCGCCGCGCGATGACCCATGATGTCGAGTACCTACTCAACCTGCAGGCAAATCCAGACGTCGCACCCTTTCTCTCGGCCGGGAGGGCGAGCAGGCCTGAGGAGCTACTCGCCGAGGTCGAGCGCTCGCTGGCCGAGCCCGAGGCCTTCGGCCGCTTTCTGGTCGAGGTTCCCTTCGAGCAGGAGTGGCGCCTGGTTGGGGCAATCGGCTTCGAGCGCACGAACAGGCGCAGCCTCATCGCCCGCGTTGGCGGGCTGGCGATCCATCCTGACTTCCGCGGCCACGATCTAGGCGCGGCGGCGATTCGCGAGCTGGCGCGCGTGCTGTTCACTGAGCTTGGTTACCACCGGCTGGAGGCTGAGATCTACGGCTTCAACGAGCGGGCGATGGCCGTGGCCGAGAGCGCCGGCTTCGTGCGCGAGGGCATCAAGCGCCGCGCCTACCGGCCCGCAGGCGAGTGGATCGACGCGCTCGAGCTCGGTCTCCTGGCCGAGGAATTCGAAGCGGGTAAGTAGAATTCCAACGTGGAGCTGATTCACACCTGCTACCGCATCGGCGACCCTACCAAGTCGATCGCCTTCTACGAGGCGCTCGGCTTTGAGAAGCGGCGCGAGCTGCCGATCGGCAACGAGGCCATCAACTACTTCCTCGGCGTTCCGAGCGTTAACGACCCGGAGCTCGAGCTGACCTACAACTTCGGTGTCTCAAGCTACGAGCTCGGCACGGGCTACGGCCACATTGCCGTGCGCGTCGACGATCTTGCGGCGACGCTGGAGCAGCTCGCCCGGAAGCATGGCATCGAGCCTGAGCGCCCGCCCTACCGGGTCAGCGAGAAGGGCTCGCTGATCTGTTTCGTGCGCGATCCGGACGGCTACCGGATCGAGCTGATCGACGCCTCCGGTCGCTAAGGGCCTATTCCGGTAGGCCTACACGACCGATGCGGCCGATTCGCGGCGCCAGCAACCACCCGATCCGCTCACCGCACTACCAGTGCGCTTTCGCGGCTCGTGCGGGCCCTGGCATCCACGCCTCGACCACCCCAGTCGCGTCTCCCTACCGGAATAGGCCCTAGACGAGCGCCGCGCTCTGCTCGCGCGCCGCATCTGCCAGCGAGGCGAGGATGAACGCGCCGTCGGGCGAGCCGAGCAACGGATCGACCGCGTGCTCGGGGTGCGGCATCATCCCCATCACGTTGCCGGCCTCGTTGACGACGCCGGCGATGTTAAGCGCCGAGCCGTTCGGGTTCTCGCCGTGGTAGCGGAGCACGATCTGGTTTTTCTGCTCCAGTTCCACCAGTAGCTCGTCGGAGCCGGTGAAATTTCCGTAGTTGTGCTTGATCGGGATGCGCAGCCGTTGGTCTTGCTCACAGCGCGAGGTGAAGGGGGTGTCGGTTCGTTCTACGCGCAGCGTTACGTCGCGGCAGATGAAGGAGAGGGAAGCATTTCGGATCAGCACGCCCGGAAGCAGCCCGGCCTCGCAGAGAATCTGGAAGCCGTTGCAGATACCGAGCACCAGCCCGCCCGCGGCCGCGAACTCGGTCACGGCCTCCATGATCGGCGCGAAGCGGGCGATCGCACCTCCGCGCAGGTAGTCGCCGTAGGAGAAGCCGCCGGGAAGAACGACGGCTGCCGTGCCCTTCGGTAGCTCGGTCTCGGCGTGCCAGACGAGCTGCGGCTCGGCGTCCATCGCGGCCAGGGCCCAGGCGGCGTCGTGGTCATCCAGCGAGCCAAGGAAGGTGACAACTGCGATCTTGGGCCGGTTCGGCGTCACGACTCCTCCAGCAGCTCGATCTCGTAGCTCTCGACCAGAGGATTGGCGAGCAGGTCGTGTGACATTTGCTCGAGCTCGGCCTGTGCCTTCTCGCGGTCGGCGGTCTCCAGCTCGATGTCGACCACGCGCCCGATACGGACGCTGACGATGTCGAAGCCCGACTTGGCGAGCGAGCCTCTGACCGCCTCGCCCTGCGGATCCTTGATGCCGGCCTTGGGCCGCACATGCACGGTTGCTTTCACTAGAGCACCACCTCCGGGTTTTCAAGATAGTCGTCGAACGGGATCTCGGTCAGTAGCTCGAAGGTCTGGACGTAGCGAGCCCGGGTCGAGGCTACAATGTCCTTCGGCAGCTCCGGGCCGGGATCGGTCTTGTCCCAACCGGTCGCCTCGGTCCAGTCTCTGACGGGCTGCTTGTCAAAAGAGGGCTGCGGACCGCCTGGGCGGTAGCTGTCTGCGGGCCAGAAACGCGAGCAGTCGGGCGTGAAGGCCTCGTCGCCCAGCACCAGCGCGCCCTGCGCATCGAGCCCGAATTCGAACTTGGTGTCGGCGAGCAAGATGCCCCGCTCGGCGGCGTAGGCGGCGGCGAAGCTGTAGAGCGCGAGTGAGACCTCTTCGAGTTGGGCGTAACGCTCCTCGCCCACCAGTGCGGCGCCCTGCGTGCTATCGACCGTCTCGTCGTGGCCGACGAGCGCCTTGGTCGAAGGCGTGAAGATCGGCTCGGGCAGCCGGTCCGACTCGACCAGCCCCGGCGGAAGATCGCGCCCGGCGATCTGGCCCGTGCGCTGATAGTCCTTCCAGCCCGATCCGGCCAGGTAGCCGCGCACGACGCACTCCAGCGGCAGCATTTCGAGCCGCTTGCACTCGCTCGAGCGCCCGTCTGAACGCAGCGCGAGCAGGTGGTTGGGGACTATCTCGCGCGTGCGCCCGAACCAGAAGCCGGAGATACCGGTCAGCACGCGGCCCTTGTCGGGAATGTCGGTCGGCAGCACTACGTCGAAGACCGAGATGCGATCGGAGGCGACCAGCAGCACTCGATCTACGTCGAGCGCGAAGATCTCACGCACCTTGCCCGAGGCGAGGTGCTGCACCTGTTCTTCCGTCACCTCTTTTCCTTGCCGGCTACGGCGTCCAGTCGGGCGAAAACTGTGTCCACGTGCTCGAGGTAGGCGTTGTTGTCGAAGACCGCTTCCAGCGCCTTTTCATCCAGCTTGGCCGTCACTTCCGAATCGGCCTGGACTAGTTTGCGGAAACTCGTCTCCGTGTCCCAGGCCTGCATGGCATCGCGCTGGACGATGCGGTAGGCCTCGTCGCGCGGAAGCCCTGAGGACACGAGCGCCAGCAGCAAGCGCTGGCTGAAGTAGAGGCCGAAGGAGGTTTCGAGATTGCGGCGCATCCGCTCCGGGAAGATGATCATCCCGTCCACGAGCCAGGTGAAGCGCTCGAGCATGTAGTCGAGCGCGAAGAAGGCGTCGGGGATGACCACGCGCTCGGCCGAGGAGTGGGAGATGTCTCGCTCGTGCCAGAGGGCGACGTTCTCGAGCCCCACGACCGCGGCGGCGCGAACGACGCGGGCCAGCCCGCAGATGCGCTCGGCCACGACCGGGTTGCGCTTGTGGGGCATCGACGAGGAGCCCTTCTGGCCCTTGCCGAAAGGTTCCTGCAGCTCGCGCACCTCGGTGCGGGCCAGGTGGCGGATCTCGAGCGCGAACTTGCCCAGCGACGAGGCGCAGAGCGCAAGCGCGTTCAGAAGCTCGGCGTGGCGGTCGCGCTGGAGGATCTGGGTCGAGGCCGGCGCCGGCTCGAGACCGAGGCGCTTACAGGCGATCTCTTCCAGGCGGGGATCGGTCGCAGCGTAGGTGCCGACGGCGCCGGAAAGCTTGCCCACGCGCATCTGCTCGAGCGCTCGCTCCAGGCGGTTGCGATTACGCTCCAGCTCAAAGGCCCAGACTGCCAGCTTGAGACCGAAGCTGGTCGGCTCGGCGTGGACGCCGTGGGTGCGGCCGATACAGATGGTTCGACGGTGCTCGCGCGCACGGGCGACGACCGCCGCGAGTGCTCGGTCGAGCCCTTCCAGGATCAGCGCACCGGCGCGCCCGATCTGTAGCGAGAGCCCTGTGTCTACGACATCCGAGGCGGTGAGCCCGTAGTGGAACCAGCGCCCTTCGTGGCCGAGCTGCTCGCTGACGGCGTCGACAAAGGCGGCTGTGTCGTGATGAAGCGTTGCCTCGATTTCACGCACGCGTGCCGGATCGGGCACCTTCGCCTTGGCGACAATCTGCTGCGCCTCCTCGCGCGGGATCACGCCCAGCTCGGCCCAGGCCTCCAGCGCCGCCAGCTCAACTTCCAGCCAAGTAGAGAGCTTGCCCTCGTCCGACCAGAGAGCGGCCATGGCGGGGCGGGAGTAGCGAGCGATCACTAGCGATAGTTTAGAGGCAGCTCTGGCCGGTGCCCGCGGCGAACGGTTTTCAGCGCAGCGCGGCCCGGGCGCATAGCTCAGAATGGGAGGCGGTCGCGAGTGTGGGGGAGAACGAACGAGATAGCGAGCGAATCCGGAGACGCAGGCAACTGCGCCGTCAGAGGCAACTCGCGGCCGCAGCCGCAACCCTGGCCTGCGCAGGCTTACTCGGTCTCGCTTTGCTCCTCCTGAGCGGAGGCGACTCGACTCCGCTGCGGCAGCCACCCGGCGCGACGACGAACGTCTCGAAGGAGGTTGAGGAGGCGCCTCCCGCCGCCGCGGTGCCCTGGCTGTCAGCTCTCGCGGGAGCGATCGACGGGGCGACGCACTTCGGAGAGAGCGCCGCACTCGACCGCTTCGCCGCGCGCGGAAAACCGGTCTACTGCGGCGGCTCGAGCGGCCGCTACGTCGCGCTCACCTTCGACGACGGCCCGGGGGCATACACGCCGCGCACTCTTGCGATCCTCGGCGAGCGGCACCTTCGAGCGACCTTCTTCTTGATTGGCAGCAACGTTCCGGTTCGGCCGGGCTTGGCGCAAATCGAGCTGAAGGACTACTCCGCGCTCGGGGTGCACGCCTGGGTGCACAAGTCGCTCGACCGACTCTCGCAGGTGAAGATTCGCAACCAGATCGTCTGGACGAGAAATGCGATCGCGAAAGCGACGGGAGCGCAGGCACGCCTGTTCCGGCCGCCCTACGGCGCCAGGAACGCGCGCGTCGACAAGGTAACGCGCCGGCTCGGGATGGTCGAGGTGCTCTGGAGCATCGACAGCGGCGACTCGCAGGGTAAGAACTGGCGCCAGATCGGCCACGAGGTGCTGCGCAATATCCGGCCCGGATCGATCGTGCTGCTGCACGACAACCGCGGCCAGACAATCCGCGCGCTCCATCGCCTGATCCTGCCGGGGATCGAGAAGCGCGGCCTGATTCCGGTCACCGTGCCCGAGCTGCTGATGCTCGATCCGCCTCCGCTTGACGGCCCGTCGAGTCTCTGCTGGGCGCACTGGCAGGGGTAACGTCGCTCAGAGCAGCCCGGGGAAGAAGCGCTTGCGCACCCGGTCGAGGTACTCGCCGTAGCCCGGATCGGCCTTCGCGAGCAGCCGCTCCTCGTAGCGCGCTTTGAGAAGGAAATAGGGAACCAGAGCCAAGGCGGGAGCGAGCGCGACCGGGCTGTAGACGAGCGCGGCGCCGACGGCGACGGCGATGGCGCCGCCGTAGATGGGATGGCGAACGAAGCGGTAGGGCCCTCGCTCGAGGTGCTTACCGCGCGGGCTCGGATATGGAGTCAGCAAACGGCCGAGCGTGCGCCCGCCCCAGAGCATCGTCAGCCCGCCCGCGACCGCGACGACCATGCCCGTAATTGCAAGGAAGTCCCTGTCGCCCCAGCCTGGCCCGAAGTTCGCGGCGACCACGACCAGCACAAAGAGCAGAGACTGACCCCAGACCCAGAGGCGATCGACGCTCGCCCGGGACATCAGCCTCTGGTTAGCGCGAGGATGCGCGCAGCCAGGATGGCGGCGTTTCGACCTCCGTCGATCGAGACTGTGGCGACCGGTACGCCCGGCGGCATCTGGGCCATCGCCAGCATTGCGTCCATGCCGTCCATGGCGCTCTTCTCGGAACGGAGCGGCACGCCGATGACCGGCAACTCGGTGTAGGCGGCGGCCATCCCGGGCAGCGCTGCGGCCATGCCGGCGCCGCAGATTAAAACCTTCAGCCCGCGGCCCGCAGCAGCACGACAGTACTCGGCGACGGCGTCGGGCGAACGATGCGCCGAGCGCACCTCCAGCTCGCAGGTGATGCTGCGGCTCTCGAGCTCATCCAGGCAGGGCTGCATGCGCTCGCGGTCGGACTCTGAGCCGATCAGGACGCCCACCAGCGGCTGCTCAGGCATTCTCGCCCGCTCCCCGCTTGGCCGCCTCCAGCGCGATGTCGGAGCGGTAGCGCATTCCCTGCCAACTGATCTTCTCGCAGGCTGCATAGGCACGTTCGCGCGCCGCAGCGATGGTCGGGCCGAGCGCGCTCACGTTCAGGACTCGTCCGCCGTTGGTCACCAGCGTCTCGTCGCGCATCGCGGTACCGGCTTGGAAAACGACCGCGCCGGTCGCCTCAGCGTCGGCGATGCCGGTGATAGGAGAGCCCTTGTCGGAACCGGCCGGGTAGTCGCCGGCCGCGAGCACGACTGTCACGCAGGCTTGCTCCGAGACACCTAGCTCCACATCTTCGAGCGTGCCGCCTGCAACCGTGCTCAGTGCTTCGAGCAGGTCGCCCTCGAGCCGCGGCAGGATCGCCTGCGTCTCCGGATCGCCGAAGCGGACGTTGAACTCCAGCACCTTGATGCCCGCGTCGGTGCGCATCAGGCCGGCGTAGAGAATCCCGATAAAGGGGTGGCCGCGACCGTTCAGCTCGGCCAGTACCGGGCGGTGCACCTGCTCGAGAATGGCCTCGACCTCTTCCGGCCGGATGCCCGGTACCGGAGAGTAGGAGCCCATGCCGCCGGTATTCGGGCCCTGATCGCCGTCGAAGGCGCGCTTGAAATCCTGGGCTGGGGCCAGCGCGAGGGTCTCTTCGCCGGCGGCCAGCACCAGCATCGACAGCTCCTCTCCGACCAGCAGCTCCTCGAAAATGGGCTTGCCGGGGAAGGCTTCGACCTCCTTCAGTGCCCGCGCTAGAGACACTGCGTCAGGGCAGACGAAGACGCCCTTTCCGGCCGCCAGTCCGTCGGCTTTGATCACGCAGGGCGCGACCGGCTCCGAAAGCTCCTTCGCGGTCGGAACCCCCGCCGCGAGCATCAGCTCTTTGGCGAATGACTTCGAGCCCTCGAGCATGGCCGCCTCTCGTCCCGGGCCGAAAACGGCGACCCCGGCATGACGAAGTTGATCGGCCACCCCGGCTACGAGCGGCACCTCCGGCCCGACCACGACCAGGTCGATCTCGAGCGAATGCGCCAGTGTGAGCAAGCCTTCGCCGTCGTCGGCGCGCACGGGATGGCAGTTGCCGAGCGCCGCGATGCCCGGATTTCCCGGCGCGGCGTGCAGCTCGCGCAGCTTCGGGCTTTGGGCGAGCCTCCAGGCTAGTGCGTGCTCGCGACCACCCGATCCAACGATGAGTACTTTCATGCCTAGGGAAATCTAAGCGTTTCTACGGTCTCCGTGGCGGATAGCCTGGAGTGAATGCTCAAGCTCAGCTTGCTACTTGTTGCTCTGCTGGTCGGTTTACTACTGCAGCGCCTGCGCTCGCAGGAGCGTCTGCGTGACCTGATCTGGATCGTCAGCTTCTGGATCGTAATCCCGGTGCTCGTCTTTGCGACCTTCCTGAACTTTCCGCTCAATCGCAAGTTGGTGCTGGCCGTTCTGGCCGCGATTGCCAGCACCTGGACGCTTCTCTTGCTCAGCTATCTCTATGCCCACCTGGTTACGAGGGAGCGCGACGAGCAGGGAGCCCTCACGCTTGCCGCCGGTATCGGCAACACCGGCTTCATCGGTTATCCGCTGGCCCAGCTCGCCTTCGGGCATCAGGGGCTTTCGCAGGCCGTTGTCTACGACCAACTCGCATTCGGCGTACCGATGTCTTCGATCTCGGTTGTCGTGGCGCGTCTCTTCGGGCGACGCTCGGTTGACACCGAAGGTCGTTCGCGCCTGGCCACCGTCCTGCTCAACCCGCCGCTTTGGACACTCGCCGCAGCTCTCTTGCTGCGCCTTGCAGGTGTTCACATCCCGCACATCCGCACCGTCGAGGATGGAGCCGCGGCGCTCGTCGGGCCGATGGGCTTTCTGATGCTCGGCATCTCGCTTCCGCTCGAGCAGTTCGAGCACGACTTGCGCGAGGTGGCGCGGGCGACGGGGGCGATTGCGCTCAAGATCGGCGCCGGGCCGCTCATTCTCTTCCTGCTGGGCAGGGCGATCGGCGCCCACATCCCTGCGACCTTCTACCTGCTAGCGGCCATGCCCACGGCCTTTCACCTACTCACTCTCGCCCGGGTCTACGACATGCGCCCGGCGCTGATGCGCCTGATGATCGTGGCGTCGACGATTCCGGTGGTCATCGCGGTCGTAGTCGGGTCGTTCATCTTCTAGACCCACGTCGGAATAGGAGACCGGCCAGCTAGAGGAGCGCGGCGGAAGCCTGACCGTAGAGCACGCTTTCGCGCTCCTGGCCGGTTCCGATCAGAGCGACCGGGACCTCGATCTCCTGCTCGACGAAACTGATGTAGCTGCGCGCCGCCTCAGGCAGATTCGAGACCGACTCGATCTCGTCGATCGGCTCGGCCCAGCCGGGCAGCGTCTCCAGCACCGGCTCGGCGTGGTGGAAGTCGCTCTGGTGGCAAGGAAACTCGCGCACGGTCTCGCCACTGGGCAGCCGATAGGCGACGCAGATAGGAATCTGTTCGAACATCGAGAGCACGTCCAGCTTGGTTAACGCAAGCGCAGTAAATCCACTCAGGCGCGCCGCGTAGCGGAGCGCGACCAGATCGAGCCAGCCGCAGCGACGTTCGCGGCCGGTAACGGTTCCATACTCGGCGCCGGCGTCGCGCACCTGCTGCTGCTCGGGTCCCTCGATCTCGCTCGGGAACGGACCTTCGCCGACGCGTGTGACGTAAGCCTTGCTAACGCCGAGCACCTGATCGATGCGATTGGGCCCGATGCCGACACCGGTGGCCGCTCCGGAAGCGACGGGGTTGGAAGAGGTGACGAAGGGATAGGTGCCGTGATCGAGGTCGAGCAGCGTCCCCTGCGCGCCCTCGAAGAGCACGCGCTTGCCTTCCTTCAGCGCCCGGTCGACGATCAGCGAGGTGTCCTTGATGTACGGGCGCAGGCGCTTGGCGTACTTCTCGTAGCGTTCGGCGACCTCGTCCAGGTCGAAAGTTGGCGCCTCGTAGACGCGCTCCAACCAGCGGTTCTTCTCGATCAGTGCGACCGCGATCTTCTGGCGCAGGATCTTGTCGTCGAGCACGTCCTGCACGCGGATGCCGATCCTCAGCGCCTTGTCGGCGTAGGCCGGGCCGATACCGCGCTTGGTCGTGCCGATCTGCAGCCGGCCCAGCCGTCGTTCGCTCGCCTGGTCGATGGCTAGGTGCCAGGGCATGATCAGGTGCGCGTTACCGGAGAGGCAGACCATCTCGGTCGGGTAACCGCGCGCCTCGATCTCGTCGATCTCGCCGATCAGCACTTCCGGATCGACGACGCAGCCGTTGCCGATCACCGAGACCTTGCCGGAGATGACTCCGGTCGGGATCTGGCGGATCTTGAAGGTCTCGCCGGCAACCTTGATCGTGTGGCCCGCGTTGGGGCCACCCTGGTAGCGGCAGACCAGATCTGATTTCTGCGCCAGCAGGTCGACGATCTTGCCCTTGCCCTCGTCTCCCCACTGAGCGCCTACGACAACGGTGGCAGGCACGTGCAAGAGTTTGCCTGAACGATCGGCGCGCGGCGCGATCGAGCCGAATCGAGGCTACGCGGCTCTGCGGCCGGCGCTTGTGCGTACGAGCTCGAAGGAGTGTCCGTGCGGGCAGCTAGCGGCCTCTCGCACACGTGAGAGCGGGAGCTCGCCCTCGAGGACCGTTGCGAAGCGGCCTTCCTTGGGAGAGCACTCCGCCAGGCATGCCTCGCAGAGCACGGTGAAGCGCACGACGCCGGGGCCGAGCCAGACCGTCTGTTTCATATCCGTCGTCATCTCCCCCTTCCGTCTCGAGCCGCCGAATAGTTCATTGTCCGTTCGCGGCCGGACGTGCTTCCCCTCCCGTCTGTAGAGGTCGTATTGACACGGAACGCGAAACTCGAGCTACGGCGCCGCATACGATTACCCCGCCGCCAGATCTGCGAACTTGGCGTAGCGCTTGAGGAACGAGAGCTTGACCATGTCGGTGGGGCCGTTACGGTGCTTGGCCACGATTATTTCGGCCAGGCCCTGCTGATCGGACTCGTCGTTGTAGTACTCGTCGCGGTAGATGAAGCCGACGATGTCGGCGTCCTGCTCAATTGCGCCCGACTCACGCAGGTCGGAGAGGATCGGGCGCTTGTCACTTCGCTGCTCGACCGCGCGCGAGAGCTGCGAGAGGGCGACGATCGGTACCTCCAGGTCGCGCGCCAGTACCTTCAGGTTGCGCGAGATCGCCGAGACCTCCTGAACACGGTTTTCGACCGAGGCGCCGGAGGTCATCAGCTGCAGGTAGTCAACGATGATCAGCCCCAGCTTTGGCTCGCGCACCTTCAGGCGGCGGGCCTTGGAGCGGATCTCCATCATCGTGATCGAGCCGGTGTCATCGACGTAGATCGGAGCACGTGCCAGCTTGTCGCAGGCCGCCGTCAATCGGGGCCAGTCCTCGGGCGAGAGCTTGCCCGAGCGAAGCTTCTGCGACTCGACCTTGGCCTCGCTGCACATCAAGCGCTGGGTTACCTCGGACTTCGACATCTCGAGCGTGAACAGTGCAACCGGAATATTCAGGCGCACGCCCATGTTGGCCGCCATGCATAGCGCCAGCGCCGACTTCCCCATTGACGGGCGGGCGGCGATGATGATCAGGTTGCCCGGCTGGAAGCCGGAAGTGATGCGATCGATGTCGCGGAAGCCCGAGGCGACACCGGTGATCTCGACACCCGCTTCGTAGAGCGCCGTGATTCGCTCGAAGCTCTCCTTGAGCAGCTGCTCGATGTGGCTGAACTCGCTCGAGACACGGCTCTGCGAGATGGCAAAGACAATCTGCTCGGCGCGGTCGACGAGATCGACCACTTCACCGGGGCGGTCATAGCCGAGGTCGGCGATCTCTTGGCCGCAGGTGATCAGCCCGCGCAGGGTCGCCATCTCGTGGACGATGCGGGCGTAGTGACCGGCGTTGGCGCTCGCAGGAACCAGAGCCGCCAGCTCGTGGATCCGCGAGCGCCC
>Ga0209226_10001103_pt1 | contig 12833 bp, 8 predicted proteins | sample BarGraNGADG00212_2_FD_184497 | JGI IMG/M metagenome (GOLD analysis project Ga0209226, IMG submission 184497) | Arctic peat soil microbial communities from Barrow, Alaska, USA - Barrow Graham LP Ref core NGADG0011-212 (SPAdes) (version 2) | ecosystem: Environmental > Terrestrial > Soil > Wetlands...
TTGCCAAATTGGTGGTCGTCTTACTGCTTGCCAATATTCTCTGGGCTTTGCTTATTTCAATCAGCATCAAACATATACGGAAGCTATTTTAGGGTTTATACCCAAACTCCGGCGGGACTATCAATACCTGCGGCATTGTATTTTTCATGCCTTCAGGAGGCTGATATGACTTCGACACAAAAAACCGATCGCAGAGAATTTTTAAAGAAAGGCTTGTCGCTCGGCCTTGTTGCCGGAGGAGCAGTCATTCTCGGCAGAACTGATTTCCTGCAAGCTAAAGAAACAGCAGCAACCATCCCCGATCTTGTCGCCGTCAAAAACGGTGAGCCCGACGCCATGTTCAAAAAAGCCATGTCGCTGATGGGCGGCATGGGACAGTTTGTTAAAAAAGGCCAGACAGTTGTCGTCAAACCCAACATCGGCTTTCCGAGAAAACCGGAAGTTGGCGCCACGACAAACCCGCTACTTATAAAAACTATCATCGAGAGTTGTTATCAGGCGGGGGCAAAAAAGGTATATGTCTTCGACAATGTAGTCATGCCAACATCCGGCAATTCACAAAATTGTTATAAAATCAGTGGAATCGAAGATGCCGCCAAAGCAGCCGGGGGAATAATTATTCCGGTAGATGATTTCAGTTATAAACAAGTAATAATACCCGGCGCCAAGACACTGAAAACTGCAGAGATTCATCGTCTGATTCTTGATTCCAATGTGTTCATCAATGTGCCGGTATTAAAGCACCACAGTTCCACTCATCTTTCCATCGCGATGAAAAACATGATGGGTATTGTCAAAAACCGCATGGAATATCATTTGAGCGGTCTTGATCAGTGCATTGCTGATTTTTGCCTGTATAAAAAGCCCAGCCTCAATATTGTAGACGCTTATCGAGTTCTGATGAGCCATGGTCCTGCCGGGCCGCGCGACGGGACAGCGCCTAATGTTGAATTGAAAAAAACATTGCTTATGTCCAGAGATATAGTTGCGGTAGATGCGGCGGCAACACGAATTTTCGGCAAAAATCCGGAGGATATAGAATACATAAAAATTGCGCATCAGCAAAAAACAGGCAACATGAACTTAAAAGAGCTGAAAATTGTTACCTATTCAATGTAGAGGGAAGTTCAATTGAATCTGGTTAAAATCCGCATTGCATTTTCTCTTCTCGTCTCAACATTATTTTTACTTTTATTTTTGGGCGGGGAAAAACTATCCGCCTTTCTCTTCCCTATATTACTGCCCTTTCAATTTGTTCCCGCATTGATCAGGATTTTAACTAAGCCTGCAGCCCTATTCGTTTTTGGATTTGTTTTAATTATCATTGTCAGCCTGATTTTCGGCAGGGTTTATTGCTCCTTTCTTTGTCCTCTGGGTTCACTGCAGGACATTATCATTGCTCTGTCGGGCAAGATCGGCTGGCGTCGAAAACATTCTTTTCAAAAACCACATAACTGGCTGCGTTATTGCGTTCTGGGCTTGACTATTGTTACTGCTGCCATGGGTTCAATGTCGCTTCTAAATCTGCTTGACCCTTATTCTCTTGCGGGCAGGATGATAACACAGTTTGTCCAACCTCTCTTTGTCTGGATATATAATACAGTTGTAAGCTTACTTACGAATTTTAATATTTATCTTTTTTCTAAAGAGACAGCCTATTTACCAACCTACGTCTGGCTTGTAACTTTGGGATTTTTCATATTAATTTTGATCATGTCCGTAAGATACGGCCGCCTCTATTGCAATACACTTTGTCCGGTGGGAACGCTGCTGGGGTTAATCTCGCGCGTTTCGCTTCTTAAATTTGGAATTGATCAAATCCGCTGCTATGAGTGCGTCCGCTGTGAAGGAGTTTGCAAGGCAGGCTGTATTGATCCGCAAACCGCCATAATAGATCAGAGCAGATGCGTTAATTGTTTTAACTGTCTTGCGGCTTGTCCGCAATCAGTAATTAGTTATAATCCATCTTTGAACAAGACCGGGCAAAGTGATTGGTCAGCAGCGCGCAGAGGTTTTCTTATCGGCTCTGTGGCCGCTGCCGGTTCTGCACTATTCATGTTCAACTCCAACATCCGCAATCTTTTGGGGACCGCTCACGCTTCCCAAAGCCCACCCATTACTCCGCCGGGTTCTGTAAGCTTAGCGCATTTGACGCAATCCTGCAGTGCTTGTCATCTGTGCGTCAGTGCCTGCCCGACAAAAGTCATCACGCCGTCTTTTTTAGAATACGGCATCGGTGGATTGCTGCAGCCGCTGATGAACTATTCAAAAAGTTTTTGCGATTATGAATGCAACATCTGCGGCAGGGTTTGTCCGACGGGAGCAATATTGCCGCTTTCACTGGAAGAGAAAAAATTCACTCAAATAGGAACTGTTGATCTATTAAAAGAAAAATGTGTGGTTTACGTAGACAAAAATAATTGCGGCGCCTGTGGAGAAGTCTGCCCAACCCACACCATCAGTTTTATCGACAAGGGTAACGTACTCTACCCCGAAACCGATATTCAATACTGCATTGGCTGCGGAGCATGCGAGAAAGCATGCCCGACGACACCTAAATCCATCGTTGTGCGGCCAAACCTTGTTCACAAAAAGGCAGCGAGGTATATAGCAAAGACCTTTCCTGTTCAGCAAAAGAAGGCACCCCAGAAGGATTTCCCTTTTTAGTTAAAACTTACCGGCAGGTTGAAAGCGCCATCAGAGAGGATGCAGTAATACCATTTCTAAATCAAAGATGAAAGTGAGGCGATACCATGTTTGATAAGTTCGTTTTGCTATTTATCGTTCAATTTTGAAAGAAATATATTTTCTGTGAATAGATCAAAATCATCAAAATCAGAAACAGGAATATTCATTTTGCCCACATCATCTGATCATCACGAATTTCTGTTCGCCTTGGGGAACGTACCATTTGATAAAGTTGTAATCGAGCCCGATGGGTGCGGGGTCAATACCCCGGAAGCGGTTGCTGATAATGATCAATTCTTCGGGAACGTACAGGAAAGTATAGGGTTGATCTTCGGCCAGTATTTCCTGGAAACGGTCGTAATATTTTTTCCTTTGATTCTGGTCAAAGGTGCTGCGGCCCTTCTCCAGCATTTCATCGGCTGCGGGATTATTATAAGACATAAAATTCAATTCTTCGGGAGCGGTTTTGCTGGAGTGCCAGACATCATAAGCATCGGGGTCCAGGCTAATCGACCAGCCTAAAATAACAGCATCAAAGCGCCGCTTAGTGATAAAATCGTTCACGAAGGCCGCCCATTCCAGTATTCTAATTTTGACTGTTATGCCGATTTCCTTTAGCTGCCGCTGAATAATTTCCGCGCATTTCTGCCGCGTATCATTGCCCTGATTGGTAACTATTTCAAAGATAAAGGGTTTGCCGTCTTTTTCCAAAATACCGGTTCCTTTAGTATCTTTCCAGCCTGCATCACTAAGCAGTTGCGTGGCCTTTTGCGGATTGTAATTATAAAGTTTAACATTGCCGTTATAAGCCCATGTTCCCGGTTTGTAAGGGCCTGTTGCCGGTTTCCCCAGCCCCAGCAAAACACCACTGATAATTTCTTCCTTATTGATGGCATAAGAAATCGCCTGTCGCACTCTCTTATCGGTAAAAAGCGGGTTTTTTAGATTATAGCCTAAATAAACATATTTAAAACCGAGGTAGCGATATTTCTGAAAATTTTCCTTAAATAAGTTATTTTCAGTCTGTCGTGTGTATTGCAGCGGTGTCAAATCCATCAGGCTGATGCCCTGCGCGCGCAGTTCCAGAAACATGGTGGCCGTATCGGGAATGATGCGGGTTATGTAACCATCAATATATGGGCGCCCCTCAAAATAATCCGTATTGGAAATAAGGACAATCTTCTGGCCGGCAATCCATTCTTTTAACTTGTATGGCCCAGTACCTATTGGATGCCTTGAGAGCGGGCTTTTGGTGATGTCCTTTCCGAAAAGCAAATGCCGGGGAAGAACGGCATTGCCCCAACTGATCAGCGCCGGAGCGAAAGGCTTATCGTAAGTTACGCGGAAAGTATAAGCGTCGAGAACCTCGGCCTTCTTAACCTTCATAAAATCACCAGCGTAAGCCGTAGGTGTTTTCGGATCAACCGTTACCTGATAGGTGAATAGAACATCGGCTGCCGTAAAAGGCTGCCCGTCATGCCATTTAACCCCCCTGCGCAAATGAAAGGTGATCACCAGCCCGCCTGCGGAAATATCCCATGATTCGGCAAGGTCACCAATGATTTTCATGTCCTTGTCGTATTTTACCAAGCCGTTGTAAACCAAACCGGCAATATTGTGTGAAGGCGAATCGGAAGCAAGCAGCGGGATCAAATTGCTGGCATCGCCGATATCACCTCTAACCATGATATCTCCATACGCCGGTTGCCCGGCGTTAAGCTCATGTGGTTTATCTCCCGAAGGAGCTTTATCACAAGCCGTGACAAATATTATGGGTAGAAATAATATATAGAAAAGACGAAGTGAGCGCATACCCTAAATTAGCCCAGGTTTTAAATGTTTGCAACTTATTTCACACCAGTTCAAAATATCACTTTGACCTGCTGCTAATTAAATTGTAAGATTATACAGCGACAAAACAACGGGATGACTTAATGGTTTTATCAAAGCTAAATTTATCAAACGGCAATAAAGCGCGCTCCGAATCATTAAAAATGAAGGCAGCCGGTGGCTGGGAAATATTGACTGACGCCTTCAAAAATTACAGCGCCAATGGCGATGCCAATCAAGCGGCAGCCATCGCTCTCTATGCTGTTCTCTCGGCTATCCCGCTTTTTGTGCTGACAATAATCGCGGCCGGATATATTTTTAGCTCATATCCGCATATTCAAACCGATATAGTTGATGCCGTCAAAGGTTTTCATCCTTACTTTTCCGAAAAAATATTGGTTCAGTTAGGTCAAATTGAAAAGAAAAGGCATCTGCTGGGCTGGTTGGGGGTAATTGGTCTGATATGGCTTTCCGCCCAAATTTTTAATTCTATGGAAGCCGCACTCAACATTACTTTTCATTCGCAAAAGAAGCGCAATTATATCGTTTCCAAATTATTGGCGATCGCCATGATACCGATGGGATGGATTGTGGGCGGTGTCAGTGTGTTATTAAGCTATTTGACGGCGATGATCGTAAGGCAGCCGATTGAATTATCAAGCGGAGTGGAGTTATATCTTTCAACCATGTCGGGAGTGTTCTTGCGTTATCTCCTGCCTTACGTAATTACGGTAATTTTCTTCAGCTTTCTTTACCGGGTAATTCCTACAGCCAAAATCAAACCCGCAATAGCCTTGGTGGGCGGCGCAATTTTCGCTCTTTTGATGGAAATCGCCAAACAGTTTTTTACCTGGTACGTATCAAATTACACTCGTTATGATGTAATATTCGGCTCTTTGGAAGCAGTGGTCATTCTGATTATCTGGGTATTTTATGTAGCTTTAATTTTCCTGTTTTGCGCCGAAATTATGTCCTCATATCAGCGCCGCGATATTCTTTTGCTCGAAAGAGCGATGCTCAAACCACTTCAAAAAAGTATGAGAGTTGAAGAACGGCTCTTTAAAAAATTCGGCCAGACCTATGAAAAAGGCAGCATTGTTTTTAATGAAGGTGATAGCGGACATGAAATGTTTTATGTGCTCTCCGGACGTGTTTGCCTGGAAAAAGTTGATTGTCATGTAAAAAAAGTATTAGCCGAAATGGGACCAGGACAGTATTTTGGTGAAATGGCCGCGCTTATTGATATCTCACGCTCGGCAACAGCGCACGTGATCGAGGATAGCCATCTGGCAGTTATTGATGGCAATACTTTTGGCGATATGCTGAGGGAGAGTCAGGAGATTTCCATGCACATGCTCAAAGAATTTTCCCGCAGGTTAAAAAACTCCAATCTGGCGATCGAGGAGTTAACCAACCTTTGGACGCGAATGGCTATCGTCATCCATTTTATGGATAATTCCGGAGCAAATATTGAAGAGCATTTACCGCGACTCGCTTTGATTACTAAAAAGGAACCGGCAGAGATCAGAGTAATATTAAATGAACTGGCCCAGGAAGGAATGGTCATTGTGCGCAATGATCTGATGATGGAAGTTGTCCGAGAAAAAATGTGGTCATTGCTTGATTCCGGCGCCCTGAAGAAATGCACTATAGATGGTGTAGACAAAATTTGATTGCGTTATGTGCTGATTGATTGATCTGGATAAATATGCAACATTACAGAGGGCAATTACTGAAATGCTTTTACATCGCCACAATAGAAGCGGTGATGCCAAGAAAATACCCCTGACCTTAGTGCTTCCATTTCAATTTTTGTGATACGAGAAGGAGTAGATATTTTGAAGACATTAAATCCGGATCATATTAAAGCGGTTCTCGATCTTATTAACCAAGGACCCTACTTCAGGTTGTTGTCGATGAAGGTTTGTGAAATGGGAAAAGGCTTTGCGAAAGTTGAGATGGACATCGAAAACAAACATCTAAACCCATTTGGAGGAATTCACGGTGGTGTTTACTCTTCGCTAATCGACACAGCCACTTATTGGGCGGTTTATTGTGATGTTGAAGAAAATGCCGGATTAATTTCACTGGATATTAAAGTCGATAATTTAGCTCCGGTAAAAGAAGGGCATCTTGTGGTTGAGGGAAAACGCATAAAGGCCGGAAGGAGTATTTGCATAGCCGATGCGGCTATTATTGACAGCCAAGGTAAGTACCTAGCTCACGGAACATCCAAGCAGATGGTGATCCCAGGGCTGCAAACCATAGCTCAAGCAGTATCAGCTATGGGATATAAACCCCTGCCTCCCAAATTTATCAGTAAAATTAAGCTGGATCGGAAACACTAATGTATTGAAATGGTGATAAATCCGACCATGGATTTACCAATTTACCACTATGTCTTCTATATGCAAGAAACCTCACCGCTGGAAAACGGTGAGGTTTCTGCTTGAACAAGATGTAAAAAATCAGTTTAGAATTTTCGGGAAAATATTTTTAAATCCGAAACTGAAATCCTTATTAAAATCTATTTGACGTATAATGCATCAATCTGATCCTTGCATTTTTCAAATACAACGCGCCTCTTCAGTTTCATGGTCTGAGTCAGCATGCCGTTCGCCAGGGTAAAAGGTTCGCTTATGAATATGAATTTTTTAGGGATCTCATATGCGCCATATTTGCCCTTGAGGGAATTTGCTATTTCATTGGTAAGAAAGCTTTTTACCTCGTCTCTTTTAATGAGTTGTTCATGATCTTTAGGTAGATTATTTTTTTCGGCCCATTTATCCAGCGCGATAAAGTCCGGGATTATCAGACAAACATTAAACTCCCGGCCTTCCCCGTAGATCATGGCGTTTTCAATGAAATGGTTCAGCTTTATATCTTCTTCAATGGCTACCGGAAATACATATTTACCGTTCTCGAGTTTAAACTGTTCTTTGATTCTTCCGGTCATAAATAGGAAGCCTTCCTCGTCCAGACGTCCGCGGTCGCCTGTCCTGAATCCGCCATCCGGCGTCATAACAGCCTTTGTGGCTTCAGGTTTGTTATGGTACCCCTGCATCACATTAGGTCCATAAATGATGATTTCTCCATCGTTTGCATTCGGCCCGGTAACCGACTTGTCGATCACGATTTTGCCCAGGCCCATGGCGGGACCAATGCTGCCGATCTTGTATTTCGCCGGGCAGTTCATGGTTGCACCGGGCGAGGTCTCGGTCAATCCGTAAGCGTCATAAAGCGGGACACCCATGTCCCAGAAAAAATGAGAAATTTCCGGATTCATCTGGGCGCTTCCTGTCATAGCTCCTGTTAATCTTCCACCGAGTCTTTCCCTGATTTTCTTAAATACAATCGCATCGGCAATCTTAAATTTCATGTTGGTCATAAAACAGGATTTGCTCTGTGCCGCCAGCTCGCGCTTCTTCTTTGCGCTCTCCACTCCCATAACAAATAACGTCTTGGCCAGCCCGCCTTCTTCGTTCATCTTCGTCCATAATCCGTCATATACTTTATTAAAGACTCTGGGAACGGCAGTCATGAATGTCGGTTTAACCAGAAGTAAATCCTCGGGGATGGTAGCTGCGCTTCCCGCAAGACCCATGGATGCGCCTAGAATGCAGTATACAACAAGTTCTCCGAGTCCGAAAACATGCGCCCAGGGCAGGATAGATAGTGACCTTTCGTTTTCATTCATGTCAGGGAAGCAAACCGTTACGGCGTGAGCATTGGACGTAATGTTGGCCTGAGAAAGAAGCACACCCTTCGGATCACCGGTAGTTCCCGATGTATAGATCAGGATACATGTAGCAGAATACTCAGGATATATGCTTTTTACTTTCTGGAATGCGCCTTTTTTTTCTAAATCTGCCAGCGTATCCGGCCCATCCCCTTCCATGATAATAACTTTTTGTAACGTGGATATTGAAGAAAGAGAATCTTTTATTTTAGCGTAAATTTCTTTTTTGGTGATAAAAAGCAACTTTATTTTTGCGTCGTTTATAATGTATTTCCAAACCTGTGCCAGCTCGGCTTCGTACATGGGGACAAACCGTGCGCCTAAGCCGCTGGTAGCAAAAAAGCATACAGCCCATTCTGTGCTGTTGTTGCAGATAATGCCGACAGCATCGTCTTTTTGAATACCCATCTGACTCAAACCGCTTCTCACGTTATCCACGCGCTTTCCGAAATCAGAAAATGTTATCCAGTCATATTGTTTCAATTTCTTGTTTTTTGTTCCAAGAAAAGGTCTCTGTGGAAATTTCGAAACAGATTTTTCCAGTATTTCCACTACATTATCCGGCTTGGTTAATTGATACATCAGATTCCTCCTGAAAAATATTTATTATTACTTAATTGATAAGAACTTCCTTTTTCGTTGGGGGGACTATATGAAGAATGCTCCTGTGTGTCAATGGAATATTGTTAGCGCCAGTTGGTAAATAATATGGATGTATTGATGGATAAATATTTTGCAGTTTAATTCATCTATGCTAATATAATTGTCCTATATTTAGGCGACACATTAATGCGCTAAGCGCAGCATGAATGTGCAAAGCGAGAATAGCAGCAATGATAAAGATTAAGCTCGGCATTAGTTCCTGTCTGCTAGGCGTTAATGTTCGGTATGACGGCGGGCATAAGCTGGATAGCTTTTTGAAGGATACTTTAGGTGCTTATGTGGATTATGTTCCTGTTTGCCCTGAAGTAGAATGCGGGTTGGGTGTTCCTAGGGAATGCATGCGTCTTGAAGGAGAGTCGGAGAATCCTCGTTTAGTCACTACCGGCAGCAATCAGGATCGGACAGATTTATTGGTGGATTGGGTGCTCAAACGTGTCGTCGAACTGGAGACAGAAAATCTTTACGGTTTCATTTTTAAGAGTGACTCCCCCAGCTGCGGAATGGAGCGAGTCAAAGTCTATAATGAAAAAGGTATGGCCGTTAAAACAGGAATAGGTATATTTGCACGAATCTTCAAGGAGCACTTTCCCCTGCTACCGGTGGAAGATGAAGGACGGCTCCACGACCCCATACTGCGCGAAAAATTTATAGAGAGAATATTTGCACTAAAAAGGTGACGGGAGATATTGAACCAAAAAAACATCTTGACAATCATTTATTTGCTGTGTTAAGCGTTGCGCCAATTAAATAGAAACAGGCAGGTTGATCAGATGGCAGTAATTTTTATTAGTAATAACTGGTGGTGGCAGACTTTAGATATCTGCCCTTAGTCTCTTTAAAATAATGAGCTTGGGCAGGGAAGCTTCTTCCCGTGACTTAAGCAATAGAATTCAAATGCCATGGGAATAGTAAGCCCCATGGCATTTTTTTATGTTGTAAAATAATTTTTTAAAAGGAGAGTTAAAATGGAACAAGTTAAAATACTTTTGGAAGATCATGAAATACCCAGGCAATGGTATAACATTATGGCGGATTTGCCCACTCCGATGAAACCGCCGCTGCATCCGGGAACGGGACAGCCGGTAACGCCCCAGGATCTCGCGGCCATTTTCCCCATGAATATCATTGAGCATGAAGCTTCCACTAAGCGCTGGATTGACATTCCCGATGAGGTCCTGCAAAAGTATTTACTGTGGCGTCCGTCTCCTCTTTATCGTGCTTACAATTTTGAAAAACTGCTGAATTGCCCGGTGCAGATTTATTACAAAAACGAAGGCGTCAGCCCCGCCGGATCGCATAAACCCAATGCCGCCATTCCGATGGCCTATTACAACAAGGTGGCCGGAACCAAGCGGATCACTACGGAAACCGGCGCCGGTCAGTGGGGCAGCGCCCTGGCCATGGCCACCCAGATGTTCGGTCTGGAGTGCCGCGTGTATATGGTCAAGATCAGTTATGAGCAAAAGCCCTACCGGCGCATGATGATGAACACCTGGGGCGCGGAATGTATTCCCAGTCCCAGCAACCTGACGCAAGCGGGAAGAAATGTTCTGGCTGAGCATCCGGATTCACCCGGCAGCCTCGGAATCGCGATCAGCGAAGCCATCGAAGACGCCGTCACCAGTAAGGATACCAAATACTCACTGGGCAGCGTGTTGAATCATGTATTGATTTACCAGTCGATTATCGGACTGGAGGCACAAAAGCAAATGCAGAAGCTCGGCATCTATCCCGATGTCGTCATGGGTTGCTGCGGCGGCGGCAGTAATTTTGCGGGTATCGCGGCGCCATTCCTGTGTGATAAAATCAATGGCAAACAAGTGAAGGTGGTCGGCGCGGAACCTTCATCCTGCCCCAGTATGACCAAAGGCCCGTTCGCCTACGACTTCGGCGATCTTGCCAAAACCACACCGCTACTTCCGATGTACACACTGGGTCACGATTACATTCCCGCACCAATCCACGCGGGCGGTTTGCGCTACCACGGTATGGCGCCGATAGTCAGTCATCTGGTCCGGGAAAAATTCATTGAAGCAAGAGCTTATGATCAATTGAAAACCTTTGATGCCGGTGTCAAATGGGCACGGACGGAAGGCTTTATACCCGCACCAGAGACCAATCACGTTTTGGCTGCCGTAATTGATGAAGCAATGCGCGCCAAGGAAGAAGGGAAGGAAAAAGTGATTCTATTTAATTGGAGTGGCCATGGCTTGGTGGATATGTCCTCCTATGATGCCTATTTGTCCGGTAAGTTAGAGGCTTACGAATTGCCGGATGAAGAGATTGAAAGAGCGCTGAGGGCGATCAAGGATTTTCCCAAACCCTAATAATTTTATATAAATCCTTTCCGTTTTTAATGTTTTTAAAACGGGCCGATAATATCTTTGATTTATAAAAAAGCCGTCAGGGAAACAAAATCCTTGACGGCTTTTCTTTTTTTAGCCAAGCTAATTTCCATGACCAGAGAAATTAACGATAATACCGCTTCGCTTTCTTTGGCTAACTTTGTTGGCTGCGTCGTCGGCTTCCTCAACGTATTAGTAATACGCCTGCGGAGCCTCCTCCTTGCCGCCTCGTTATCCTTTGAAAGCAAAGTGGTATGAAATTGATGCGCTGTCCGCGGTTGGGTGACGAGATCATGTTTTCTTATTGTTTGCGGGAGTCGGGTGCGTTTCCGTGTTCCCGAATTGTCAGTTGCTGGTCTGCCGTGTTTGATGTGGAGAGTTTTTTGCATACAAATATGACAGCACAAGATTGGGAGAGCTTCAACAATGCTCAGCCAAAAGATAAAGTGACGAGTCTGATGGAAATAATTGAGGCAGCGAAGAGAAAAAAATGAAGACAGCAGATTTATTTAGTGTGGGAAATGAAAGCGATGCCAGAGATTCTGCTCCTCTTGCCGAGAGGATGCGGCCGCAGACTCTTGCCGAATATATCGGACAGCCTCATCTTTTAGGGCAGGGTTGTTTGTTAAGGAGTGCTATTGCAGAAGATAAACTGTTTTCAATGATATTATGGGGACCGCCTGGTTCAGGAAAGACAACTCTTGCCCGCATTTTAGCCAATGAGACAAAATCAAACTTTGTCAGCTTTTCCGCAGTTCTTGCCGGAGTGAAAGAAATTCGTGCAGTCATCGATGAAGCAAGGGATGTGTGGGAAAGTAAAAAGAAAAAAACAATTCTCTTTGTTGACGAAATTCATCGTTTTAATAAAGCCCAACAGGATGCTTTCCTGCCTCATGTTGAAAGCGGATTGATTACATTAATTGGCGCCACTACTGAAAATCCTTCTTTCGAGGTTATCGCTCCTCTTTTGTCGCGGACGAGGGTTTTGCTTTTAAAGCCGTTTTCTGAGGATGACTTAATCGCTATAGTTGAGCGCGCATTAAAGGATGAGAAAAGGGGGTTGGGTAAATCTTCTATTGGGGCTGATTCTGAAGCCATTCGCTATATTGTTAGTTTAGCCGACGGTGATGCCCGCAACGCTTTAAATAATTTGGAAGCCATTGTGTCTTTAGCGCAAACCTTGCCGCCAGATCAGCGTATTATAACCAATAAATTTGTGCAGGAATCATTGCTTAAAAAGGCTCTTTTGTATGATAAAAACGGCGAAGAACATTATAATTTGATATCTGCTTTTCACAAAAGTTTGCGGGGCAGCGATCCTGATGCAGCATTGTATTGGCTGGGCAGGATGCTGACCGCCGGTGAAGACCCTCTCTACATCGCCCGACGCATGGTGCGTTTTGCTTCGGAAGATGTGGGCAATGCCGATCCGCAAGCACTGGCTCTCGCCATTGCCGCTAAGGAGGCCTTCCATTTTATCGGCCTGCCCGAAGGGGAGCTGGCTTTGGCTCAGGCTGCGGTTTATTTAGCAACAGCGCCGAAAAGCAATTCACTTTACACTGGCTATG
>Ga0209226_10001106_pt1 | contig 12820 bp, 12 predicted proteins | sample BarGraNGADG00212_2_FD_184497 | JGI IMG/M metagenome (GOLD analysis project Ga0209226, IMG submission 184497) | Arctic peat soil microbial communities from Barrow, Alaska, USA - Barrow Graham LP Ref core NGADG0011-212 (SPAdes) (version 2) | ecosystem: Environmental > Terrestrial > Soil >...
CTGCTTCGTGTGCTTGCCGCTCGCTGGCTAGGACTCGACGTGCCGTCCGGACGACACTTTGCCCTGGCCACGGCGACCGTGTCGATGCTCGGGTACGAACGCGATACCCCGGTCATCCTCCAGTGGAACCAGGCCGGATACCTCCAGGACCTCGGCTCGGCGGCGGGCACCGTTCCGGACTGTTAATGCGGTTTTCGGACATGAGCAAGTCCGCGACGGTCACGGATTTCCGGGCTGCGACCAGCTTCCCTGACCACGCACCACGGCAGCAATGGCAAGACGGGCACCTACTCGACCAAGACACGCCGTCGGCACCTGCAGGGATCACCAAGCCTGAGGGTCGCAGCGAGGCACAGGAACGGGCCTATACGGCACCCGGCTGTGACAGTTCAGAATCGCTGACCGGGTCAAAGGAAGGTCCAGATCTGCCGGTCGCACTCTCATGGCCGCGATGGGCGTGCGTTCTGGTCCGGTGAGGGATCGATTTACGGACACGCAGGCTTGTCCCGTGCGTCCGGTCACGTTCCTTGTTGGGCCGTTTTCGCGGGCGGCTAGCCCATGCTCGGAGGCAGTTCTCCGGGCGTCAGGCCATGGAACTAGCCGGGTTCTAGCTCTCGCAGGTCCTGAAGAGTTAGTGCAGGTCCACCGAGTGCGGGTGCTGCAGCATCCGCGGGTTGCAGTCCGTTGATCAGCAGGTCGAGGTGGCGGTGGGCGAGCTGGGCGTTGAGTTCCCCGGATACCCTTCCGGGCAGCGGGCGAGACAGCCGGATGAGCATCAAGCCAATGTCGGCGAAAGTCACGTTGCTGTTGAGAGCACCTGCCTCGTGGGCCGCATCGACGATCTGTTGAAGCAGTCGCGCGCCTCTTTCGCGAGCAGAGGTCAGTTCCTCGTCTTCGAGGTCGACTTGCTCGAGCAGAACCGGGATCACGACAGCGATGCGCAGGTCCAGGACAGCGTGCATGTACATCGTGAGCGACCCGAACGCATCAGGTCCTTGCGCGATCGCTCGCTCGGCCGCGTCCCCGGTCCGCACGAGAGCGTCGAGGACAACAGCGGCCATGAGCGTGCGCCGGTCGTCGAAATGCCGGTAGAGGGTGCCGATGCCGACTCCGGCCCTTTTCGCGATCTCGTCCAGCGACGCGTCGGCACCGCGCTCGACGAAGACGTCACGGGCTGCCACGAGGATCTGCCCGTGGTTGCGGCGGGCGTCAGTCCGCAGGGCACGCACCCCATCCGACGCTGGTCGGGCTGTCACCGGGTCAGCCTAGCGAATATCCGGAGGTTTTTCCTCCGGTTGAGGTTGCGTTCGGCTAAATCGGGGTGCGAAGATAAACGGAGGAAATTCGTCCGTTTAGATCTTTGGACCCTCAGCAAAGCAGGCGTCTGTCTGGCAGGCGCGGACCAACCAGCACCGGGCATTCAGGCTGTTCTCAGACGACATACAGGGGAAACACGAGAAAGGCGAGAAGGATGTATTGCGCCATCAACCTTCTGGCCCGCGTTGCAGCGATTGCCCCGTCCCCTGAGATGACTCGCATGAAGCAGATTTTCCAGACCTTGACTCAAGGAGCCCGACCATGGTGAATTGGCGCAACCGCGCTGCATGTCTGGGCGTGAACCCTGAGCTGTTCTTCCCTACCGGGGACGCCGGGCCCACGTTTCTTCAGATAGAAGAAGCCAAGGCCGTTTGCCGTCGATGCGAGGTCGTTGAGACCTGCCTGAAGTGGGCTATCGAGTCAGGACAGGACTCCGGAGTCTGGGGCGGGCTGTCCGAGGATGAACGGCACACCCTCAAACGCCGCGATACCCGCGTCCGCCGCGCCAGTTGAGCTACACCCATTTCTTGACGGGATTCGCTGTTCAGAACTCGCCGTTGACCAGCCCCATCACTTCGATCCGCCAGTCGTCAAAGCTCATTTTCGGCTCACGGGCCATCAACTCGGCCAGCGCGTGCTCGCGAGTCGGCTCGGCGCCCCCCAGCGCCACGGCCGCGATGGACTCGGCCAACTCGTCATGGGGGAGCACCCGGACCGCGATCCGGGTCGCTGACCTGTCAGCCTGGGTGGCATCGGCGAGCACGCCCAACAACGCCAGCCTCGCACTCTGGTCATCGGGCGCAGAGGCCTCCACGAGAGCATTGCCGCCGACGAGAACGACTCGACCCTCGCCGGAAATCGCCGGCAGGATCGTCGAGGTGGCCGTGAAGCGGGCGAGCAGTCCGTCCTCCAAGAAGTTGCGCACGCGTTCGACGACGGTGTTGCCCCGTGCCACTACGTGCACCGGCAACTGCACATATCCGTCCAGCGAGCCGGGCGCGATGCCCGCGAGGGCCGCGTCCAGCTTCCCCAGATCATCGACCGCGATCACTTCGGCACCCGCGTGCCGGAGGGCTTCCGACACCGCAGCCACCCGTTCTGCTGCTCCCGTCACCACTACCGTCGAGCCCATGGTCGCTCCCTTCGCCGTCGCTGTTAGCAGAGGCTAGCGAACGAGGCCGTTGTTGACGACCGGAGAACTCAGGACGGCTGCTGCGGGACGTCTGCGATGACGGCGATCTCGGTCATCCGGGTAGACCGGCTGAACCGTGGCCACGGCAGCCACAGTTCAGACCGTCGCACCACCCGGTTAGTGTGGGTCGACATGACGGATACACCGAGGGAAGACAACCCGGCGGATTCGCCGGCGCCGATGCATCGGCCCTTGGTGGTCTTGAACAAAGTCAACAAGCATTTCGGAGAGCTGCACGTCCTCAAGGACATCGACCTGACGATTGGGGAGGGCGAGGTCGTCGTCGTCATCGGCCCATCGGGCTCGGGCAAGTCCACCCTCTGTCGCACGATCAACCGGCTCGAGACGTTCGAGTCCGGGACGATCGAGATCGACGGCGTCGCAATGCCCGACGAAGGGAAGGAGCTGGCCAGGCTCCGCGCTGACGTCGGCATGGTTTTCCAGTCCTTCAACCTGTTCGCGCATAAGACGATTCGCGAGAACCTAACCCTGGGTCCCATCAAGGTCCGCAGCCTTAGCAAGGACAAGGCAGATGAGCGCGCCGCAGTGCTGCTCGAGCGGGTCGGCATCACAGAGCAGGCCGACAAATATCCCGCGCAGCTGTCCGGTGGCCAGCAGCAGCGCGTCGCCATCGCGCGAGCATTGGCAATGGACCCAAAAGTCATGCTCTTCGACGAGCCCACCTCCGCGCTGGACCCCGAGATGATCAACGAGGTCCTCGACGTCATGACCGGTCTGGCAAGGGACGGCATGACGATGGTCGTCGTGACCCACGAGATGGGCTTCGCCCGCCGGGCCGCCAACCGTGTGGTGTTCATGTCAGAGGGTCAGATTGTCGAGGAGAACACCCCCAAGGAGTTCTTCAGCAACCCGAAGTCCAGCCGAGCCAAAGACTTCCTGAGCAAGATCCTCACCCACTGAGCTTCCAAGCGAATCCCGCCACACTCAGCATTCGGGTCACCCAACAAGTACAACGAAGGTCCTACCTGGCGAGAGGTAGGCCCTTCGTTGTGATCTCACTGTACTCGAACCAGAAACCATCCAGGACCAGAATCAGGCCAGGCCCAGTTCCTTCGCTTCTTCCCAGAGCTCCGTCCTCACGCTGGGATGGGCTGCATACTCGATCAGATGACGCGCCTGAGTCTTCTCGTCGTAGCCCAACAGCGTGGCCACACCCTGCTCGGTCACGACAGCGGTCTGCTGGAATGAGGTCACCGGCTCGTCAAGCAGTGGAACCACCGCTGAGCAGTCGGCGCGAGGGTGCCAGCTGCGCAAGGCAATGAACGCCTGACCGCCAGGGGAATGCAGGGCGCCAATGATGAAGTCGGTCTGTCCGCCATACCCGGAATAGATCCTGGCGTTGATCCGCGAGGCATTAGCCTGCCCGAACAGGTCCACCTCAAGGGCGGAGTTCACGCTCGCCATCTGCGGATTGGCGGAAATCAACGCGGGGCTGTTGGTCTTCTCCGTCCGCAGCATCTGCAGGCGGGGGTTGCCGTCCACCCAGTCGTACAGCCTGCGCGAGCCGAAGCAGAAGGACGCCGTGAGGATGTGGTCCGGATCGAGCGCATGTGCGGCGTCGAGGTCCAGGAGCCCGTCAGAGAACATCTCGCTCCAGACCCGCAGCCCGTGCCGGGATGCCAAAGCCTTCAAGGTGGAGTCAGGCACCGCCCCGATGCCCATCTGGAGCGTCGACCCGTCATCGATCATGGCGGCAAGACGTTCTGCGATCACGAGACCGGCGTCATCAGGAATGCTCTCGTGGATGTCATCAAGCTCGAAGTCCATCTCCACCGCGAGGTCAACCGCATCAAGTGGGATCTGTGAGTCCCCGAACGTGTACGGCATACGGGAGTTGATCACCGCGATCACCAGACCACCACGAGCACGGCAGGCTTCGGCGGCCGCCGGAAGTATGTTGACTTCGATTCCCATACTCAACAAGCCGTCCCGCGGCGGAGCGCAGTGCAGCACCACTACATCCGGGGGCAAGGTCCGCTGGAAGAGAACCGGCACCATGGACAGCCTGCTGGGGACATACTGCAGCGCTGGGTGATGACGCATGCCTGGACCGACGAAACTGGTCTCGGCAACGACACCCGAGCGAACGGGAATGCCCGCGGGAGAGTTGAGCTGAAAGAGTCGATATCGCTCGATGGAGCGGTCGATAGCCTGAAGGACCAACCACGGCGTCGTCCCGTTACCGCCGACCACCACTCGGGGAACGCCATCAATGGCAGCCAGATGACGTTGAAGCTGATCGAGAGTTATCGTTTGCACGACTCCCATTGTGCCCGATAGCCGTCACCGGGAAGTATGCGGGAGACGGCAGGAGGATCAGTCCGGCGGTCGAGGCACGGGGCGTGCTTGCTGGGTGACCGCGAAGACGGCAGCTTGTGTCCGCCGCTCCATGCCCAGCTTGCCCAGCACCGCGGTGATGTAGTTCTTGACCGTCTTCTCGGCCAGGGACATGGCCTCACCAATCTGGCGGTTCGTGAGTCCCTCCGCAACATGATCAAGGATTCGTCGCTCCTGCGGAGACAGCAGCCGCAACCGCGGGTCCGCCCCCGCGTTGCTTGTCCACCCGCGCCGTATTCGGTCGACTGTCACCGGGTCGATCAGCTGCTCCCCAGCGGCCGCCATGCGGATGGCCTCGATCAGCCCATTCCCCTTGACGTCCTTCAGCAGATATCCGGCGGCGCCGGCCAGGACAGCCGTTGCGAGCGCGTGTTCGTCGTCAAACGAGGTCAGGATCAGCCCCGCGATCTCAGGGTCCACCGACCGCACCTCGCGACATACGTCGATGCCCGAGCCGTCTGGCAGCCGGGCGTCGAAGATCGCCACGTTCGGGCGTAGCGCGGGAATCCGGCGGCTGGCCTCAAATGCGGAGCCCGACTCACCCACCACTTCGAAGTCCTCAACGGTCTCAAGGAGCTCCCGCAGCCCGCGCCGCACGATCTCATGATCATCGAGGAGAAATATGCGGATCGTCATCTGGCCGCCTTCCCGTGCGTCAGGCGTCCGACGCCTGCGACGTGACATGGCGAACGCCCTTGACGGACTGGGCGATCGAGATGGCCGCTCCTCGCTCGCGGTCCGAGGCAGACCCCGTGATGTGCACCACCCCGTCGGCGACGTCCACGTGCCAGGCCTGTAGACCGGTCTCCGCCAGAGTCCGGGATATCTCGGCAGCGATCTCCTCGTCTGATCGAGACAGCGCCCGGATCACGTCACTTCGGCTGACGACTCCCAGCAGCACGTCACCGCGGACCACTGGCACGCTCTTCCAGGGCGTTTTCGCGAAGGTATGAGCCAGCTCGGCCACGTCTGTGTCCTCCCGTACCGTATGCGGGTGCACCGTCATCACCTGACCCACCGTGGTCAGTAAGGACTCGACCGACTGCCGGGCCGGACGCGCGTGCGCCCTGGGGTCTGGCTCCAGATCTGCCTTGAGCAGGTCAGCCTCGCTGATGATGCCGACCACGTGCCCGTCGCCATCGACGACGGGAAGGCCGGTCACCTTCGCCGTCGCCATCAGCTTCAGCGCTTCTTCCAGTGACACGTCCTCATGCACGCTGTATGCCGGACTGGTCATGATCTCGCGAACAAGCATGTCGGCCACCCCTTTGAACGCAACAACTAACTACGGCAAGCATGCCTCGCCACGCGCAGGACAGGAACAGTGACAAACGTCTCACGGTTGGTCGCCGTCCGGCAGTGTCTCCCACACCAACACCGTCCCCCGCGGCGTTCTCGCCCGCAAACCGAACGAACCACCGTGGGCCTGCGCGCGTTCGCGAAGGTTGGCCAACCCGCTCTGCACTGCGGCCGGCGGGACCCCGACGCCATCGTCAGCGACCTCAACCCGAATCGTGCCGTCGACGGTGATGCGCACACTGGCGCTGGACGCCTCGGCGTGTCTGACGATATTGGCCAGACCCTCTCGAACTACGGCTACCAGATCGGCTTCGAGCTCGGCGCCCAGCACTTCGAGACTTCCGTCGATCGTGAGATCTGGGACGAAGCCAAGGGTCTGCCTGGAGTCCCGCACCACGTCCTCGATCTCCTCGCGAAGTCCCCGCGTGGGCTTGGCCCGATGAAGCTCAAAGATGGTTCGCCGAATGTCCTTGATGGCCTCATCCAGGTTGTCCACGGCCTCATCGAGCCTCGTGCGTACGGTCGGATGCTCCGCTAACCGCGAGGTTGACTGCAGCGACAGACCTGTCGCGAAGAGTCGCTGGATCACGTGGTCGTGCATGTCCCGAGCGATCCTGTCGCGGTCCTCCAACATGGCAACACGCGAGCGATCCTGTTGACCGCGAGCCGCCACCAGGGCCAGTCCCATCTGCTGGGCCATCGTCGCCAGAGGCGGCACAACGTCGCCAACAAACGTCTCGGCGACCGCAGCCCAGGCGACAGCGAGCACGCCGATCTCGTCGTCACCCACGGTGATGGGCAGTAGAGCGGTCGGACCGTCGGGGTCGGAGGCGCCCAGCGCCCTCACGTCATTGGTCAGACCGTCGACCGCCGGGTCACCTGGCCTGGTGAGCAGGAGAACGGGCTCGCGCGCCGCCACGAGCTCGCGCCAGTGACGCTTGTGCAGGACTGTTCCCAGCGCCGCATTGAAACCCCTGGCGTCTTCGTGGGGCTCCCCCGCCTGGACAGCCCTCACCACGAGGTCTCCGTCGTCGTCATACAGCGCAACCATCGTCAGCTGGGCCTGGGACAGCTCCCGGGTGCGTAGGGCCAGGAAGTGCATTGCCGACCTCTCGTCCCGACCCTCCAGGAACAGCTGGGTCACCGCACCGGTGGTCGCCAGCCACCTCCGCTGCTGCTGGCTCACCTCGTACTGGCGTGCATTGTCGATAGCGATGCCGGCAGCCGCCGCGAGGGCCACCAAGATCGCTTCGTCGTCCACAGTGAACTCGGCGGCGCCCTGCTTCTCGGTCAGGTAGAGGTTGCCGAAGACCTCGTCCCGAACGCTGATCGGGGTGCCCAGGAAGCTGTGCATCGCTGGGTGATGGGCCGGAAAGCCATACGAGTCCGGGTGCCCCGCGATGTCAGGCAGCCGCCGGGGTCGCGCTTCGTGGATCAGCAGACCGAGCACGCCATGCCCACGGGGTGGATCCCCGATCGCCTCGCGCTCCCCCTGAGTGATCCCTTGCGTCACGAACTCGACCAGATGCTCGCCGTCTGGGCCGAGCACTCCCAACGCGCCGTATTTCGCGTCGACGAGCTCACAGGCGGAATGCACGATCCGGGTGAGGACGTCGGCCAGCTCGAGGTCGGCAGTGACCGCCATCACGGCGTCAAGGAGTGCCGTCAGACGCTGTTGGGCCCGGTTGGACGCCTGCTCACGAGTGTGCAGCTCATTGAGCAGCGTGACCGGGTCGAGCGTGGCAGCGACCGGCCAAGGAGATGCCGGTCCTTCAGTACCGCGGTCGGACGCCACCCAGCCGATTCTAGGGTGTGTCGGGTGAACTAGGTCTTGTCCGGGGTTGTCATATCGGTGCTGCCCACTGGCAGCAAGGAGGAATCAGGGCCGGCAACGGTCAGAACGTCGCACCAGGCGTGCTCCTGACAGTATTTGCCCACGGCGTAGACGGCGTCGGGTGCATCACGACCCACCACGAGGACTGCGGCACCGCGACTGCGTTCAACCAGCGTCAACGCCGCGTCACCCTCCACGGTCTCGAAGGTGCACGGCACACGCCGCTGCCGATGCAGCGCACGCAGGGCGACCCCGAACATGGCAACGTCTATTTCCGTATGCTCCTCAACACTCAGACCTGCGGGCAAGACCTGGACGAAGCGCACACGGGATCCACGATGGACGGCTTCGCGCACGGCCGCACCCGCGACAAGGGTCGCCATGCCATCGTTGACCAGACCGGCCACCACGTCGCGCGCAAGATGAGGCGACTGCGTCCCTGAAGGGCCGGGGTTGGTGGATGTCTCCATGACACTGATCGTCACGCACATCATCGGCGAGAGGCAGAGTCGAAAGTCCCTCTACTTCATTGATCTTCCGCTCGAGAGGGCAGGACCAAGTTCCCTTGCGCACCCGCACTCTGCATCGCCAGAGTTGGCATCACCCGCAGTGGGCATTGACTACAACCACCGATCACAAGGATGCGACCAACGCCATGGTTGCCACACTGACGTTCCTTGGTGCCGCAGGCACTGTCACCGGCAGCAAGTTCCTGCTCGAGCACAACGGGCGCAGGACAATGGTGGACTGCGGCCTCTACCAGGGGGAACGGACCTGGCGTCGTCTGAACTGGCAGGCGCTGCCGGTGAGGGCGAACTCGATCTCTGATGTCATCCTCACCCATGCTCACCTGGACCACTGCGGCCACTTGCCTGCCCTAGTGCGCGAGGGGTTCACCGGGCCAACGTGGTGCACCCAGGGGACAGCAGCCCTGGCAGCCATCGTCCTGCGCGACAGCGCCTACCTACAGGAAGAGGACGCCGAGAATGCCCGTCTCTGGGGGTTCTCCCGGCACGACCCGCCACTCCCGCTGTACAACGCCGCCGACGCCGAGAAGGCGATCGCCTCCTTCAGACCGACCGACTACCACCGGGGATGTGACCTGCAATCAGGCGCGCATCTGTCCTTCAGCCGGGCAGGTCACATCTTGGGCGCGGCCAGCGCCCTGGTCACGATCGGGGGGAGCACTGTCCTGTTCTCCGGTGACCTCGGTCGGACCCGTCACCCGCTGCTGCTGGCCCGGGAGGCGCCGCCCGCCGCCCGCACGGTGGTCATCGAGTCGACTTATGGCGACCGCACCCATCCGGCCGATGGCACCCCCACCCACGAGGTCCTGGCTGAGGCCATCCGTCGGACCGTGAAACGAGGCGGCTCGGTCCTCATCCCCGCTTTCGCCGTGGACCGCACCGAGCTCGTGCTCCACGCACTCAGCAACCTCGCCGCCGCCGGCGAGATACCGTCAGTCCCGGTGTACGTGGACAGCCCGATGGCGCTGGCCGCACTGGACGTCTATCGCAGCCAGTCTGTGCGCCAGGACCTCCGCCATGACCTCCCCGTGCGCTTGGTCGACCTGCCCAACCTGCACACAGCGCACAGCGCCCAGGAGTCGATGCAGCTGAACGAGCCGCGAAGTCCTTCGATCATCATCTCCGCGTCGGGCATGGCGACCGGTGGTCGGGTGGTTCACCATCTGCAGCATCTGCTCCCCGACCGACGACACACCGTGATCCTGACCGGCTATCAAGCAGTTGGCACCCGAGGGCGCCAACTGGCCGAAGGCGCAACGGAGCTCAAGATGTACGGCGGCTACGTCCCAGTTCGCGCTGAAGTGGTCGTCGATCATGGATTCTCCGTCCACGCCGATGCCACCGAGCTGCTCACCTGGTTGCAGGCACTCCCAGCAGCCCCTGAAACCGTCTACATCGTCCATGGTGAGCCGAACTCAGCCCGTTCGCTGGCCGCCAAGGTCCGGGCCGAGACCGGCTGGTGCGCCGTCGTACCCGAACTTGGCGAGCGAGTCAGAGTGGACTAACCGAAGGTCGACTGACAGGAGCAGAAGGCGCTGGGGAGGTGATCTCCTCCCCAGCGTCCTCGCTGAACCCGTTGGCGTCAGCGGGTGATAACGACCTTGAGGGCCTTCGTCTCCGCCGCGTTGCTGAAGGTGTCGTAGGCATCCATGATGGTGTCGAACGTGAACCGGTGGCTCACGAACCTCTCGGGGGTGAGCTTCCCCTGTGCGACAAGCTTGAGCAGCATCGGCGTCGAAGTGGTGCTCACCAAGCCGGTCGTGATCGCGACATCCTTGATCCACAGGTCCTGAAGCTTTAGCTCCACCGACTTGCCGTGCACGCCGACATTGGCCACGGTTCCGCCGGGGCGGATGATCTCGGTGGCCATGTCAAAGGTCTGCGGAATGCCCACGGCCTCGATCGCGACGTCCACCCCCAGGCCATCCGTCATGACCATCAGCTTGTCCTTCCAGCCGGCGCTGCCGCTGTTGACCGAATCGGTGGCGCCGAAGCGCGTGGCCTGCGCAAGTCGGTTGTCATCGAGGTCGATCGCGATGACTCGGCCCGCACCGTAGAGCCCAGCGGTCATCATGGCCGCGAGACCCACCGGTCCGGCGCCAACGACGGCGACGACGTCGCCAGGCTTGACGCGGCCGTTGCGCACACCGATCTCGAAACCGGTCGGCAGGATGTCTGAGAGCATGACCGCAGCCTCGTCGCTGACGCCCGCAGGGAGCAGGTGCAGGGAGGTCTCGGCGAAGGGTACGCGTACGTACTCAGCCTGCGTTCCGTCGATGAGGTGGCCGAAGATCCAGCCGATGCCCGAGGTGCCCTCCTTGTTCAGACAGTGCGCTGGGAGCATCTGACGGCAGTAGGAGCACGAGCCGCACGAGGTCACACACGAGATGATCACGCGGTCGCCCACGACAAGGCTTTCCACCGCAGAGCCGATCTCGGTGATCGTCCCGACACCTTCGTGCCCGAGGATCCGCCCGTCGGTCACCGCCGGGACGTCCCCCTTGAGAATGTGTAGGTCGGTGCCGCAGATCGTGGTCGTGTCCACGCGCACGATCACATCCGTCGGGTGAACAATTGCGGGGTTGGGCACTTCTTCCCACGCTTTTTGGTTGGGTCCGTGATACACCAGAGCCTTCATGAAACGTCCTCCCGGTCGCCACGTGCCCTGGCCGGTCGGTCAGGTCTACGGTGGCTTTGACGGCCTGCCCATCCTCCAGCCAAAGATACTGCGCCTGACAGTGCCCAAGGTCCTCTGTTGTTGCCGTTATAGCGAAGGTCACACGACAGATGCCCCGATTCGGCCACAATCGGGCATGGAGATGTCGCTGGTCAGGAGCATCGGCCACCAGCCCGGAGGTTCGTGACAGACGGGGAAAGAAGTGATCGACCAGCAGACCACCCCCTCCCCCGGGACCACATCCCCAGGGGATGCAGCTGCGCGGACACCACAGGCCTCAGCGCAGAAGGCACATCGCAAGGCAACACACCCCTGGTTCACAAAGAAGCGCATCGCCCTGCCGTCGGCCGTCACTCTTCTCCTGTTGATCATCATGGCCAGCACGGGGGGCAATGATCCGAGGATCTTCGACTTCACCACAAGCGCTGTGGAGTCGAAGGCGGAGGGCGCTACGAAGGTCACGCCGGCGGACGCCACTATTGGCGAGAGCGTCCGCGACGGCAGACTTGCCTTCACGGTGACCGCCGTGCAGCGGCCCAGCAAAACCCTCACGGACCGGCTCGGCGCCACGGAGACCGCCGAGGGCGCGTATGTGATCGTCCGAGTCAGCGTCACCAACATCGGCTACGAGGCGCGAACACTCACCACGACAGATCAGTTCCTCGTCGACAACAAGGGCCAGAGGTTCGGGACCAGTTCCGCGATCTCGTCTCTGGCGGGCGCCGAGACGATCTTCCTGGAGAAGATCAACCCCGGCCACACGGTGAACGACGCCCCATTGCTCTTTGACGTACCTGCCGGAACCACGATCGGCAGCATCGAGCTTCACGACTCCCTGTCCTCGACCGGCGTGAAGGTCGGACTGACCTGATCTGGGCAGTCAGTCGGCGTCGAGGGTTTCGGTCGCCTCGATCTGGTCGCGGACTCGCCGGCGGAGCACCTTGCCAATCTGGGAATGTGGGAGCTCATCCATGATCACGACGCGGCGTGGCACCTTGTAGCCCGTCAGCCGCTCGTGTGCGTAGGCACGTACCCGATCGGAGTTGACGGTCGCGCCGGCCACGGGCACGACGGCCACAACGACTTCCTCGCCCGTGTCGACGGTTGCCCGGACGCCGACCACGGCCAGGTCATCGATCTCTGGGAGGTCCCTTAGGACGTCCTCTACCTCCGAAGGGTAGACGTTGAAGCCGCCGGTGACGATCAGCTCCTTGATCCGGTCGACGATCGTGACAAAGCCGTCCGAGTCCGCGACCACGATGTCGCCTGTGCGCAGCCAGCCGCCAGGCAGGACCACCGCTGCGGTCTCAACTGGGTTGTTCCAGTACCCGGCGAACACTTGCGGGCCGCTGATCAGCAGCTCGCCCCGCTCCCCGATCGGGAGGTCATGAGATGGGTTGTCCGGGTCGACAATACGGATCCGGGTCGAGGGGAACGGAACACCAACCGTCCCTGGCCGACGGGTGGCCGCGGCCGGGTTGCCCACTGCAATGGGCGAGGTCTCGGTCATCCCGTAGCCCTCGACGAGCAGCCCTCCAGTGACGGATTCCCACATCTCGACCACGGCGGGCGGCAGCGACATGGCCCCCGAGATTGCGAAGCGGATCGAGGTGAGG
>Ga0209226_10001107_pt1 | contig 12808 bp, 9 predicted proteins | sample BarGraNGADG00212_2_FD_184497 | JGI IMG/M metagenome (GOLD analysis project Ga0209226, IMG submission 184497) | Arctic peat soil microbial communities from Barrow, Alaska, USA - Barrow Graham LP Ref core NGADG0011-212 (SPAdes) (version 2) | ecosystem: Environmental > Terrestrial > Soil > Wetlands...
TTGGAAGCATTTTACCAAAAGTTAGGCCCCCTCGGTCGCTTGATAGTCCGAGCAGTCCTGAACCGGGCAGACAAATTGGTCGTGCTGTCAAGCTATTGTGAGGGATACTTCCAGAAGTTGCATCTGCGAGCACCCGTCGTCGTTCTTAACAACCCGACCGCTCGCCACTGTCCGGTAGCGCGATCGGCTCATGCCAAACGAGTGGTGCTTTCCCTTGGCAAACTGAGCAAAGGCAAGGGGACATACGACACGCTGCGGGCGGTTCCCGATGTCTTGCGATCCTCCGCCGATACGGAGTTCTGGCTGGGCGGCGACGGCGAGATGGATCAAGTCAAGGCGGTCCTCGCCGCGCAACCCTGGTGCCAGAACGTACGGTTGCTGGGATGGGTGACGGACAAAGAAAAGGATCGGGTGCTCTCTGCGGCCACCGTGTTCCTGCTGCCATCTTACAGCGAGGGCTTTCCGATGGCAGTGCTAGAAGCGATGGCTTACGGACTGCCTGTGATCAGTACCCCCGTGGGAGGAATTCCAGAGGCTGTGGTCGACGGGAAGACCGGTTTTCTTGTGAATCCGGGTGATGTGCAAGCAATATCTGGAAAGCTGTCTCTCCTGTTGGGTGATCCGGATCTGTGCCTGGAATTCGGGGCGAATGCGCGGCGACTGGTAGAGGAAAAGTTCCAGGTAGATGTCATAATGCAGCGTCTGTATGCATTGTACGACACGTGTCTCGAGGAGGCAAAGTGCTAAGTCAATCTGCAGATCTCCGTGCCGAGAAAGCCCCTGAGAAAGCAGGTGGGGTGGGCCAGATCGCTCAACTCCAGTGGGTTTACAAAAGGGTGGTGGCCGAGGCTGGCCGGAAGAAACTGGTTTGATCTATGTGTGGAATCTGTGGTTGGTTGTCGTTCACTGGGGCGGATGTTGACAGGGCTATTGTGAAACAGATGGCCGGGACGCTGGTTCACCGAGGGCCGGATGATGATGGGTTCTTCTTCGACGGAATGGTCGCACTGGGTCAGCGCCGCCTATCGATCATCGACGTGGCCGGCGGGCACCAGCCCCTGCCCAATGAGGATCGCTCGATCTGGGTCACTTACAATGGTGAGATCTATAACTTCCCTGAGCTCGTAGAAGATCTCACGAGGCGTGGACATCGCTTTCGCACCCGCTCCGACACGGAAGTGATCGTGCACGCTTACGAAGAGTACGGGCTGGATTGCCTGGAACGGTTCAATGGGATGTACGCCTTTGCCCTTTGGGACGGCCGCACCAAACGTCTTGTCCTCGCCCGCGATCCTTTCGGCATCAAGCCCGTCTATGTGTGGCGAGATGGCTCGCATTTGCTTTTCGCCTCCGAAGTCAAAGCTTTCCTTAGCGATCCCTCTTTTCCTCGCGAGATTGACCTGGCAGCGTTGGATAGGTACCTGACGTTTCAGTTCGTTCCGTCACCGGGAACCATCTTTAAGGGGGTGCAAAAGCTCCAGCCTGGACACTGTCTGGTCGTCGACGAAGATGGACAGACTCGCGTGATCCCTTTTGCTCGCAAAGCGCCGGTGATAAGGGAGGTTATAAATGAGGCCAGCGCTGTCAGTGAGTTGCAGAACACTCTCGCAGGGGCCGTCAAACGCCAAATGATTAGCGATGTGCCCGTCGGCGCCATGCTGAGTGGTGGAGTGGACTCGGCAGCTGTTGTTGCCCTTATGCAGCAATCGACAAATCAACGCGTGAAGACATTCACCGTGGGTTTCGTCGGAGACTTCGCCAAAAACGAATTGAAGGCGGCAAGACGCAGCGCGGCGATCTTGGGGACCGATCATTACGAGATTGCGATCAGTGCCCAAGATTGTCTGGATGTGTTCCCCAAAGTCGTTTGGCACCTCGACGAACCGGTGGCCACTCCCTCCGCGCTAGCTATGTTCTGGGTGAGCCAGTTAGCGAGCCAGCATGTCAAGGTGGTGCTGACTGGCCAGGGTGCCGACGAACCGTGGGCTGGCTATCGGCGTTATGAAGGGGAAAAGTGGGGTCAGATATATCGTCACATACCGCTCTTCCTTCGGCAACAGGTGGTGGCGCCGCTTGCCGAGAACGTGCCGCGTGCCGAGGCACTGAAGCGGGCCGTCTATGCGCTCGGCACCGATGATCCGGCCCAGCGCTTCACGGGTGTATATGCTGTCTTTACCCCCCTTATGAAACGTGCTCTGTACCGGCCGGAAGTGGCTGAAGCGATTGGCCCGAGCCAGGACGTTGAGTCGATTCGCTACTGGCAATCGCCTGTGGCGCATCTGGATCCGCTCGCACAACAGTTGTATGTTGAAACACGTTTCTCGCTGGCGGATAATTTTCTGCTTTACGGCGACAAGATGGCCATGGCCTCATCGCTTGAGGCTCGCGTGCCGCTGCTTGATCTCCCACTGATGAGTTTCGTGGAGAGCCTTCCGGTGCAGTGGCGGTTGAGGGGCTTGAATGGACATAAGTACCTTTATCGCAAGGCGATCGCCCGATGGCTCCCGGACGAGATTTTGCGCCGCCCTAAGATTGGCTTTGCCACCCCGATCGACGGTTGGTTCCAGGACGAGATAACCGGGTACGTGCGCGAGCGTCTACTAGGTACGGGTAGCCTGTGCGCCCAGTTATTCGACCAAACCTGCCTGGAAGCAATGATTAACGAGCATGCCGCGCGGCGCAAAGACTTCTCGCGTGCACTCTACAGCCTATTGGTTCTTGCCGAGTGGGCCGGCAGCTTTTGCGCTGGTGCTTGACAAGAGGAACGAACGAAATGCGAGTTCTCCAGAGAATGTTCCAGTCTTCCCTCCGCCCAAGCGCTCGTGCGCGAGCCGGGTGGTACCTGGAACGCCTTCAGTCAATGTCGGTAGGTGAAATCGAGCATCGGACACACGGACGGCTCCTGATCGAAGCCGAAAAACACGGCTTGCTACAGTCAAAGCAAGGTCTTCAAACGGCCGCGGCTGTAGAAGGCTGGAGCAGGTTCCGGACCGAGAGCGACGCCGCGTTTTTCTTTTCTGCCGATGACAGAGATCAGATCACGCTTGAACATGCGAAGAGATTTCCGGCGGAAAGGTCGGCGACGATGCGGTCGGCGGCGAACCTCCTGCAACATAGACTGCCGATATTCGGTCGCGAGTTCGAACTAGGCCCGCAGATCGCCTGGCGGCGCGATCCGCTGCACGGCCGCGACTGGCCTGATCTCTACTGGGCCGATATTGACATTCGTGATGGACGCACGATAGGCGGCGTGAAATGGGTCTGGGAGATCAATCGCCATCATCACCTCGTCACCCTCGCCAAAGCCTACTTCCTATCGGGCGAAGAGCGATATGCCGAAGAGGTTTGCCTCCAGCTTATGAACTGGATTCGAATGAACCCTCCGCGGCACGGGGTTAATTGGACAAGCTCTCTCGAACTCGCGATCCGTCTGATCAACTGGACCTGGAGCCTGGCATTTATCAGGCAGTCCGACGCGCTCACGGAAGAGCGTTTTCGGCTGATTCAGGGTTCGATCGACGAGCAGGCCGGCCATATATCCCGCCATTTGTCGACCTACAGCTCGGCAAACAACCACTTGATGGGCGAGGCTGCGGGCCTGGCGATAGCCGGTTTGTCCTTTCCTTGGCTGGCGGACGCCCCGCGCTGGCGAGACACCGGGCTCGGACTTCTCAGGCGGGAACTAGACCTGCAGATCTACCCAGACGGTGTATCGGCCGAACAGTCCACCGGGTACCTCGTTTTTCAGCTCGACCTCAACTTGTTCGCCTGGCGCATGGCCGAATTGAACCACCTTGCCGTGCCCGACATCTGGTACCAACGCTTTAGCGCAGCGTGCGAATTCATGCGCCACCTGATGGACTCTAAGGGCAACGTGTCGGCAATTGGCGACGGCGACGATGCCTGGGTCGTTCGTCTGGATGATCGTCCAGACGTCGACAAGTACCGATCACTGCTGGCAACGGCAGCCGCCATCTTCAAGAATCCCGCGGATAAGTCCGGCGCACAGGCGTGGGACGAAAAGAGCTATTGGCTGCTGGGCTCGGCTGGATCCAGGCAATTTGATTCGCTTCCTGTGAAGGCCATAGAGCTATGCACGCGCATATTTGGAGCCGGTGGTTATACCGTTCTGCGTGATCGCGACCGGGTCGCTGTGTTCGACTGCGGACCGCTGGGATATCTGACCACAGCCGCGCATGGCCATGCAGATGCGCTGAGCCTGATGCTCAGCGTGGATGGACATCCGCTGCTCGTCGATCCGGGCACTTATGCCTATCAGGAGGGTTATCAGTGGCGTGACTACTTTCGGAGCACGGCCGCTCACAACACCGTCGTGGTGGATGGACTGAACCAGAGCGAAGCGCTGGGAACCTTCCTCTGGGGTCGAAAAGCGAATGTAAGACTTGTGAGACAGCAAAGCACGGATCATGTCGATCTCGTCACCGCTCAACACGATGGCTATGCCGCGAGGGGCATTCTTCACCGTCGCACTGTGGCCCTGGTCAAACCGGATCTCATGCTGGTTGTAGACGATTTGCTCGGGCGAGGACGGCACTCCTTCGAACAAATGTGGCATTTTGCGCCCGGCATGCACGTCGAGATTGGACCAGAAGGTGCAACGGTGTTCCTAGAAGGCGTCGTGGTGGCGCGCATGAGGTGTAGATACGAAGATCTACATGGCCGATCGGCAAACAGCAGGCCCGAACTGGCGCGTGGCTGGATTTCGCCGCACTACGGGCGACTCGTCTCGGCGCCGGTAGTCCGCGTTGCCGGTCCGGGAACGGCGCCCGTACGGCTTATCACCGAGGTGCTGTTCAACCCTGGCTGTGGCGATGAAGCCCAGGACGACATAGAGCGTATACTGGATCTCCTCGACGATGGCCCCGGCAACAGAAGAGTGCCAGATAGAGGTTAGTACGGGTGAGCCTGTCAGTATGGGCTCTAACCCCGTGGACTGAAACTCGCATGAGTGTACCGCGCCGGAGGTGACGTATGGAAACGATGGCTAGAGTGCTCATCATTGTGCAGAATCTTCCCGTACCGTTGGACCGCCGGGTCTGGCTCGAAGCGACAACCCTGGCGAGAGCCGGCTACGGTGTCTCCATAATCTGCCCGATGGGCAAAACCAAATACCGGGCCGGTCACGAGAAGCTCGAGGATATCGACATTTATCGTTATCCCGCTCCCCCCGAGGCGGACAGTGTCCCGGGTTATTTATTCGAGTTTGTCTATTGCTGGTTGATGACCGCGTTCCTATCTCTGCAAGTTTGGCTTACCCGGGGTTTCGACGTGATACAAGCGTGTAACCCTCCCGAGACTTATTTTGTACTCGCATCAGCGTACAAACTGCTGGGCAAGAGGTTCATCTTTGACCATCATGATCTTTCTCCGGAAATGTACGAGGCAAAAGGCGGCAAAAAAGGCGGACTGCTTTGCCGGTTGCTGTTGCTATTCGAACGGCTCACCTTCCAAACTGCTGACGTAGTGATGACGACTAACGAATCCTACAAACAGGTCGCGCTGGAACGAGGCGGAGTACCGGCCGAGCGGATTTTTGTGGTGCGCAGCGGACCCGATCTGGAACGATTGCAGTTGATGGCCCCTGAGGTTGAACTCAAGCAAGGCCGGCCCTACCTGGGTTGCTATCTCGGTGAAATGTGCCGGCAAGACGGAATTGAGTACTTGCTGCATGCGATCAAGTACATTGTGCAGGACCTTGGACGCAGAGACGTTACGTTTGTGTTGATGGGAGGCGGCCCGGACCAGGAACATTTGCGGCAACTGACCCGGGCGATGGGACTGGAAGAGCAGGTCACTTTCACCGGGCGCGTGACCGATCGCGATCTGTGTCGCTATCTCTCGACCGCAGATGTGTGCTTCGATCCCGACCCTTACAGTGAGTGGGCAGACCGGTCGACGATGAACAAGATCATGGAGTATATGTACTTCGCTAAGCCGATTGTGGCGTTTGACCTGAAGGAGAACCGTTTCTCGGCGGGAGATGCCGCGATTTATGCCAGACCCAACCATGTTGAGGAATTTGCGATGATTGCCATGCGACTGCTTGGGGATACGGATCGGCGCCGTGGGATGGGCCAACGGGGGAGAGAGCGAGTCCAGACGAAGTTAGCCTGGGAATACAGCAAACCGGCTCTGCTTGCCGCTTACAGGGCGGTGCTGAACCGCCCGCAGGGCCAATGGATGCACAAACGCATAAGCACAGCGAGGGAAAACCAATGAGGATCAGCGTTTTCGGTCTTGGATACGTCGGCTGCGTTTCCGCGGCTTGCCTGGCCAACGACGGTCATAGCGTAATCGGCGTCGACGTAGATCCTAAGAAACTTGACCTTCTTCGGACCGGTCGCTCGCCGATAACCGAACCTGGGCTGGAAGAGCTTGTGAGAGAGGTTGTGTCATCGGGCAGGTTACGGGTAAGCTCCGACAGCCAGGCAGCGGTACGAGATACTGAGGTGAGTATCATATGCGTTGGAACCCCAAGCAGCAGTAACGGCAGCCCAACCCTGGATCATGTGAAGGACGTGATTCGAGAAATCAGCCTGGCATTGGGACGCAAGAATGAGTATCATGTCGTTGTCGTGCGCAGCACGGTACCACCCGATACAGTATTGGGACAGCTTGTTCCGCTCATTGAGCAATCCTCAGGTCTGTGTGCGGGCCTGGACTTTGGCGTTTGCATGAATCCCGAGTTCCTGCGCGAGGGCAGCGCCATCAAGGATTATTACCACCCTGGTCTTGTGGTGATCGGTCAGCTTGATCAGCGCAGCGGTGATGTAGCACAACAGATGTATTCCGCCATCCAGGCATCGATCGAGCGGACGGCTATCCCAATTGCTGAAATGGCCAAATACACCAGCAACGCCTTCCACGCGGTCAAGATCACCTTTGCAAATGAGATCGGCAACCTCTGCAAGGCGCACGGCATCGACGGCAGGGAGGTCATGGACTTGTTCTGCAAAGATCAAAACCTGAACACATCGGCCGCCTATCTGAAGCCCGGTTTTGCATTCGGGGGATCGTGCCTACCTAAGGATCTGCGGGCGCTGGTTCACAGAGCTAAGGAACGCGATCTAGATTTGCCACTCCTGAATGCCGTGCTACAAAGCAACCGACAGCAACTTCAGCACGGAATCGAGCTTATCGAGCGGACAGGTCGCCACAAGATAGGCGTGCTTGGCTTGAGCTTCAAGGCCGATACGGACGATGTTCGTGAGAGCCCGGTTATACCTTTAGTGGAGACCCTGATTGGTCGAGGCTTTGATGTGAGAGTATACGATGAACGGGTGGAGCCAGGCCGGCTCATCGGCGCCAATAGATCGTTTCTGGAACGAGCCCTGCCGCATATTGCATCACTGCTTTGCCCTTCTGTCAGCGACTTGTTGGAAGAGGCAGAAGTAATAGTGGTGACCAATCACAGCCGAGCATTTGGAAAAGTCCCCCAATTGCTTCGCCAGGATCAGATCCTGGTCGATCTAGCTGGCATTGCTCGGCGAGATCAAATCGAACGGGGTGAGTATGAGGGAATCTGCTGGTAATCGGGTGGAGATGTCAATCAATAATTCCCGATATGGCTCAGCTCTTCAAGGCCGTTCTGGGTGCTTGAGAGTGCAGTTTGCACCCTATGTCGTAGGGGTCCATGCATATCATTAACCAAATCGCTAAGAATGTATCTAGGTATAATAGACTTCGTAAGTGGACTCTATTCCTTAAAGAGTTCCCGGCGGTGGCATCCGCTCGGGTGCTAGACGTGGGATACGAAGATGTTGAGGATTTGGACCTTTCCAATCACCTTGAGAAAGCTTATCCCTACCCTTCGCAAATAGTTGCTCTTGGTATCACACGACCCACGCTTTTCCGACAACGCTATAAGGAGGTTCGTACCGTCATCTATGATGGCACGGCGTTTCCCTTTGCCGATCATTCATTCGATTTATGCTGGTCTAATGCGGTTCTTGAACACGTGGGCAACAGTGCTCGGCAACGCTTCTTCCTAACCGAGATTCAACGGGTGGCCCGTCGAGGGTGGGTCACCACCCCCAACCGATGGTTCCCGCTGGAACTCCATAGTAGGTCGATGTTCCTGCACTATCTGCCAAAGCCCATTTTTGACCGTTATCTGCGGGCTTGTGGGCTAGGTTGGTGTACTGGGGACTACTTGCATCTTCTTGGACGCCGCCAATTAGTACGATTATTAGGGCAAGCGGGCATCACACGCTTCAGAATACGGGCAAACCGGCTCTTTGGTTTAGTACTTGATTTCGTGGTGATTTTCGAGTAAGTCGCTCCTACGGTCGATGATTGGCCGGCCGTCCAGAGTTCGAAGTTGTTGATGGACTCCGTTTTCCATTGGAAGCCCGCGCTATCCTGCAGGGGCACTATTATCAGGGATGCCACTATGACGAATGTCAAATTCAATTTCTCGAAGACCGTAAGCGCTGATCTCATCCGGCTGGATGGGCGTTGCAGTCTCGGCTGCTTTATCAGGTCGATCTGCCTGGTCCGGACCTTTAGGCCTGTGTTCACGATGCGCCTCTGTCGGGCACTCAATCAAGGCAGTTGGGTTAGGCGGAAAGCATTGGGGACCGTTGCAAGGATCTTCCACAGGATCGCGACGAACGCTGCGGCCATGGATCTTCCTTGGGAAACGAACGTCGGACCGGGTTTCTGCATCACTCACGGTTGGGGCGTTGTCATTTCGCCACGCGCAACTATTGGCGCTAACTGCACTGTCATGCATGGTGTAACTATTGGTGCCAAGGATAATATCGGCCAGAACGGCGAGCGTACAACAGAGTACCCAGTCATCGAGGACGAAGTCTTCATCGGTCCGCACGCCGTCATTGTCGGAGGGATACGTGTTGGCCGGGGTGCACGTATCGCGGCTGGGACCATCGTCACGAATGATGTACCGTCACACGCCATAGTTGTAGGGAATCCCATGCGTGTGATTCGCGAGCATGCCGAACCTGATGTGATGCACCCAGCCCGGATAGAGCTGTGACATCCCGTTCAAGGTACGCTCTCAAGGGACGCGGGTCACGGCTCATGCCGACCTTTCCTTGCCATTCTGATCGACGTCCAGCAAGATAGCCAGCACAATGCCGCGGTCACCCTACAAGCTTGGATTCTTATAAGTCAAGCCGCTCTTCAATGCCACTCTTCAATGCACTTTAATGTAATCGCCTGTTTTGGTTATGCTGATCGCCTTGCCGTTCAGTGTTACTTGTCCGGGGTCAACATTCGGTCCATATATCAGCATACCTCCCACATTGTCGCCTGATAGGGACAAGGCCGCTCCAGAGTAATCGGCTTCCACAACCGCGGGGCCACCCTGGCTGCGCAGCAAGTCTCTCGTTCCGCCATTGTCGGCAAGCCGGGTTCCGCGGCCGAGGAAGAGGCTCTGGATCTGGCCGTTCGCGTCTTTGTGAATGCTGGCTACGCTGCCATCGAACAGGTAATCGCCCAGGGCAATGGACACCGGACCGTCATATTGAATTAGGTGGTCTTGTGTCCCGTTGTCCACAACATGCACACTGATCGCCTGGTCGGTGTTAGCGAGCAGAGATGTTGTAGGCTTGTTATCCCAGTGTGCGACATCTGTAGGGTAAAGCAGCATGGCAAATCTGGTATTGGTGACAGCCGGTGACGTACGGATGCGCGCGTATGGCTTGCCATCGTTACCGAGGGCCGTCGCGAATGGGGCAGGAGCCAGGACGTCGATGCCTAGCACTTGATCCGAGACCGCTGTACCCTTCACCCACTCTCCACTTACCGAGACAGAAGTCCCGAAGTGGGAAATCCAATCGTACTGATGAGGCATAGATGATCTGATATCATCGACCATGATCAGGTAGCCGGGCTTCACAAAGAGAACATGGCGTTGGAACCGATCTACCATGAGCCCGGCCGGCTTGCCATTTTGGGGATCTACATAGCGGTAGCGGTTCGTTGCGTCGGCCACCATGTAGCTGAAGCCCTGAGTTGAATAAGTAGCGTCCAGATGGCCGTCTGTTCCTCGGAGCAGACTAGGGTCCGTGCCCCAATACTCGTAAGCGTTGAAGGTATCTGGCGCCCTGTACTGCCCAGCCCCGTCTACGAGTAGAGCGTTGTGGAATTGTGTGCCTGGTTGACCGTAAGTGACTGTCTCCGAAGACAAATCCACATTCCCGCGGTAGAGGTAGAAGCCAGACGCATCATCGTGATCGTGAGAAATATTGAACACGTCTACACTGGGATGGTCAAAGGGATATTGGCCGGCGGTGAACTTGTCGAAGGTATAGCGACCCCCTGGAGCGCCCGTTTTCAATCCAAATACCAGATCACCTGGCCCCCAGCCCGTGCGCCAGATAGCTCCCCCTAGATCCTGGAATGTGGAATTGAGCGGCAGGTCTGTTGGAGGCTGAGGCGGAACGAGAGGATCGTAATATAGAAACTCGAAAACGTACCAGGGAGCCGACCAGATGCTGGCGTGGCGACCATCGGCGGTAATCAACTGCTCCGCCGCCCATTCCGCGTGACCATCCCGCTCCTGTGCGGCTATGAAGCGCAGTATAGCTTGAGGACTGCAGGAATTCCCCCAACTCCAATCGAAATCACCGTAGGACATGGCCTGCCTCGTCGACCCGGGCAAAGTGTTGAAGATGCGCCAATCTGTGTAATTGCGCAAGTAGGTGTGAGGTAGGAGATCCTGCCCGGTCAGCCTCCGAAGGTTAACCAGAAAGGGCAGCGTCATGGTCAGGCCGTAATTCTGGTGGTTAACGCTCTCGTGCCAACTCCCGTCGCCGATCCCCTCGAGGAGAGAGTCAACCCGCACCAGGTCGTCAACAGCCTGCGCCAGCCACAGGTTGGCTCGGGAATCAGACCCCTGGAGAACCAACGCCGCCACCCCGAGGGCGCTGTTGTTGGTCCAATTGTGGTTCTGGGAATATGCCCGCCGCCACCAATTGCCCCATTGGTAACTAAGGGAGCTGCTTACTTCATACGATTCCTGGGTTCTCTTTGCCAGACTTGCGCCAATGGTTGCCCGGTCTGCTTCAGTAAGATCATTGTATAGCCAATCGTAGGCGATGGCATTCCCCAATAACATGTGATGAAAGCCCAGGTCGCGGTTGCCGCACTGACCTTCATCGCCCCAATCTTGCCAGTCCGCGTCAGCCAGCATGTAACGTCGCGTGAGGTCGAAGTAGGCGCGGTCGCCGGTAATCACATAGGCGAAAGCGAAGGCAATCAACTGGTTGCCGGAGTTGCGAAGCGCATCCAGGTCGGGGCACGGTGCAGACGACGGCGGCACGCTGTTGACCTGGCTACCAGCGAAAGCCAAGATGGGAGCCCAGATCTCGCTGTGTGTGGTCTGCGCCTTTTGCCGCAGGGCGGGAATGTCTGAGGCGGAGAAAAAGAGCCTCGGATGCTGAATATGTTCGGCAGGGGGCGTGGGTGATGGCACTGCGGCTGTCTCGGTCGGTGTTGCCGTCCTCGTCGGGGTTTGGGTCGGTGTACGGGTCGCCGTCGGCGTCTGGTTCGGTGTTGCGGTATTCGTCGCCCCTGGGGGGTCACCGCTACCGCCGCCCAAGACAAAGGGAAGGTAAATGGGTCCGCCCGAGTCCGCCTGCGTCAACGAAACTGACATCGCGAAGCCTCGAAGTAGCGTACATGCCAGTAGGACGCGAAGTGTCTTTCTCGCAAGTGACCGATTCTTTGGCATCTCAACAACCTCATCATCCACTTAAACTGATTCCAAGGTGAGATCTACATGCTTGGTCTGGGCGAACAACTGACTGGCTGCCTCCACGAGCGCGTCGGCTTGGGCTTGCAGGTCCCGGCGACAGCGCTGTTTGACTTCGGCTGCGCGCTCGGCCAGCCCGGCAAGGAAGGCATCGACCTTCTCGCGCACTTTGGCGGCGGTGCCAAAGCAGGTGTTCGCCGTCACGTCTTCACGAATCCAGTCCCAGACGGCTTCGTCCGGGTTGAAGTCCGGGCTGTAGCCAGGCAAAGCGACCAGACGCAACTTCAGATCCGGGGTCGTCAGGTATTCCCGGATTTCCGGCCCGTGATGGGCCGGACCATTGTCCCAGATCACAATCAGCGGCTCAGGATGCTTCTCACGCAACTGTTTCACGAAGGCCACCGAAGTCTCGGCGTTGGTGTTGCCCAGGACGGGCATCGCCTCTACCTCGCCTGTCTCAAGGCAGACCGCCGAGTAGTAGGTGGCCTTCTCGCCAAACTTAGGGCTGCTCGTGTCCACCAGTGCTGGTTCACCGCGCAACACCCATTTGGGGCGCAGCTCAACGTCGGCCCGGAAGTGGGCTTCATCCTCGAAGAAGATCTTGGCGCCTGTCCGCTCCGCCTCGGCTCGCAGGGGCACATAAGCGGCGACGAAGGCTTCGCGTTTCTCAGCATTGGCCTTCAACAGCCGTTTCTTGGGTCGCTTCACGACGAAGCCCAGACGGTGCAGGTAATTCCAGCAACTGCTGCGGCCCAGTACCCGGCCAAAGCGTTCTTGGATGAATTGGCGCACGACCTTCCAGTTCCAGTTCGCCAAACCAATTCCCGCGGCCGCAGGCGCAGCCTGCACCGCCGCCTTCAGTTCGGCTTGTTGTGCCGGGTCGAGGGCGGGGGGGAACCACCGCTCTGCTCGAAGGCCAGGCCCGCCGGACCTTTCTGGCAGAAGTCTTCCGCCCAATCGCCTACCGTGTGGGCGTCGCGTTCCAACGCCTCAGCGACCTGGGCAGCTGACCAGCCACGCGCCAACAACCAGACCGCATGCCAACGTTCGCGTTCCCGCGGCGTCGAT
>Ga0209226_10001110_pt1 | contig 12765 bp, 8 predicted proteins | sample BarGraNGADG00212_2_FD_184497 | JGI IMG/M metagenome (GOLD analysis project Ga0209226, IMG submission 184497) | Arctic peat soil microbial communities from Barrow, Alaska, USA - Barrow Graham LP Ref core NGADG0011-212 (SPAdes) (version 2) | ecosystem: Environmental > Terrestrial > Soil > Wetlands...
TGGTCTTTGGCCAGACTCGGGCTAGAATCGACATCGAATCACCTGCTTGTTATCGCCGCCCCGACAGCCGCGCTCTCGTAGATGGCGTCTATGATCTCGCTGACCTGAAGCGCCTCTTCGGCTTTAACTCCCGGCTGCCGCCCCTCAAGGATCGCGTCAACAAAATCGGCCGCCTGACCCGTCCCCCCCTCATCCTGCTCGCCCGGCATCCAGTTTGGAACCCAGTCGAGCAACATGTCATGGGCGGCTTTGTTAACGCGGAAAGGAAAGACATCCAGCCCGCCCTCTGTGCCGGAGAGAGAGACGTTTTCGACCGACGCAGCGATGTTGAGCGCCCAAGAAGCTTCCAGTTGCAGCGCCTTGCCTCCCTCAAAACGGATGAAGGCAGCGGCGTGATCTTCGACCTGGAAACCCTGATAGTCCCACTCACCCCCGAGGTTGACGTTAGGCTGCGTGCCCAGCCGCTGCGACGTGATGCCAGTCACTTCGACCACCTTGGGGTTACCCATCAGCCACAGGGCCAGGTCCAGCAAGTGGACGCCGTAGTCGATCAGCGCGCCGCCACCCTGCAAGTCTTTGTTGGTGAAGACGCCCCAGGTCGGGATGCCACGCCTGCGTAGGGCCAGCACGCGCGCCATGTAGATGTCGCCCAGTTCGCCGGCCTCAACCACGCGCTTTGCCGCTCGGCTAGCACCCTTGTACCGATAGTGAAAGGCTATGCTGAGGATCTTGTTGGCCTTCAGGGCTGCGTCGGCCATCGCCCTGCCCTCGTCGGCGTTAAGCGCCATCGGTTTCTCGCAGAGAACGTGCATCCCCTGGCACAGCGCCTCGATCGTCATCCGTGCGTGAAGCTTGTTGGGCGTGCATATACAGACGGCGTCAAGCCGCTCTTTGTCGTACATCTGTCGATAGTCAGTGTAGTTGGCCACCATGCCAAATTCTGATCTGACCTGCTCCAGGGCCTTGGTCGAAACGTCGGCGACGGCGACGAGCGCCACGTGCTTGTTCTTCTGGAGACAGGGGATGTGCCGGGCGCGGGCGATGTAGCCCGCACCCACGATACCGACACGTAACTCGCGCATAGGTTAGTAACCTCTCTGAAGGTCAGGAGAGCTGCTCTGTCTCAGAGCACCTCAAGGTGGATTTGGCGTTCACGGCCGCCAGCGTATGTAGCGTTTCGATGATGAAGCGATCTCTGGTGGCAGCCAGCGCCTGCATACCCTTGACATTCCAGTCATAGAAACCGCCACCGGTCTTGTAGCCCAGGTGTCCAGACGCAACAAGGCCCTCCAGGAGCTGCGCCGGCCTCGCCTCGTTGTTGAGGCCCGGCAGGACGTCGCGCTGCACTGAGAGCGCCAAGTCCAGACCGACCGCGTCGATATGCTCCAGCGGTCCCCTACGGGAAAGCGCAGCGCCATGCCCATCTTTATAGCCGTGTCCACATCCTCCGCCGTGGCCAGGCCCGTCGCCACAATGTTGATGGCCTCCCGTATGATGGCCTGCAGCACGCGATTGGCCAGTTGACCCGGCAAGTCCTTCCGGACGATCACTGGCGTCTTGTCCCAGCGCAATAGTAACTCGCGCAGCCGGAGAGCAACGGCTTCGTCGGTGTTATCCCCCATTACTACTTCCACGAGGGGTACCAGATGGGCCGGGAACCGGAAATGCGTCGTTGCGGCGCGTTGCGGGTATTTAGTGCGTCCGGCGATGGCGGTGATCCTCAGACCAGAGGTGTTACTGGTTGATCATCACGTCGGGCGGCAGCAGGTCATCCAATTGCTGAAACAGAGCCTGTTTCAGTGCAAGCTTTTCGGTGATCGCCTCAATCACCAGGAACGTATCTGCCGGGATACGACGGACTTCTGTCTCGGTCGTGAGCAAAGTCTGCGCCTGATCGCCCTGGGCGTCGTCAACCAATCCGTTCTCAGGCAACTGGGCGATGTTCTGCATGGCCCTGGCAGAACCGGCCGCGGCGGCGTTCGCGGAGGGATCTATGAGGACAGTGGGGTGTCCGGCGAGCACACTGCGCGCAGCAATTCCTGATCCCATTAGGCCCGCGCCGACGATGCTGACTGTGTTCTTACGTGCCATGTACTTATTCCTGGTCGTGTCGGATGTTCCAGGGGCACAAACCACGCCCCTACTCAGTGACTAAGCTGAAGCCCCGCCCCGGTGGGCAGGGCTTCTCTGCCAACCAATCCATACCCGGTCAGCGCCAATACTCGTTATCCTCCTCGCCAATGGCGCTATTCCACAGGGATCTCGAGCTGCTCGCAAATGCCTTTCAGGTACTTAACGGCTGCCAGGTTCTCTTGGTCGAAGGCATCGCTGGCGAAGACTTTGGCGCCGTAAGCTCCCTGGGTATGCGCTACTCCCCTGGAAACGCCGGGCACGTCCTCGAGCTCGATCGAAATAACCCCGTTGAACCCGACGTCCCTGAGCGCTTTCATGAGCGCTTCCCAGTCGATCTTCCCCTTGCCTGGTCTCCAGTGTACGTTGGTCAGACCATCGTTGTCGGAAAAATGGCAATGGAAAATACGCTTGCCGAGTTGGAAGACGACCATGTGTGGGATCTCACCACATGGGAAGAGGTGGCTGGGGTCGAGGTTCATGCCCAGTGCCTCCGATGGGATGTGGTCGATCAGGCGCAACATGGAGGCGGCATTGGACATGTAGCGATACGGGTGCGGCTCGAGCGCAAGTCTCACCCCGGCATCCTCGCAGTAGCGCACGCAGCGACTCATCGCATCGACATAGTCCAGCCAGTTCTGATTCCAGTCCAAGCCCGACGGGATATCCACCATGAACGTCTGCACATGCGGCAGAACGGTCAAGTGGGGAAATCGGATTTCGAAGGGATGATGAGAGACGCTGTTGATGGTCTTGGTGCCCAGTCCGACGCCCACGTCTACCTGCTTCTTGAAATGATCGACGGCCTGGTCCCGCACGCTTTTGTCAGCGCTGGCCATGCCTTCCGGCGTCGACACGAACTCCGATAGCTCCAGCCCTTCATCTTTGAGGACTTCTCTTAGGTGTTTGATGGTCGGAGGGGTGTAGTACTCGTTGAGTTCCTCCCGGGTCCAGGCAATGAGCTCCACAGCTTTGAAGCCCAGCTTGGCAACCCTTCGAATGCCTTCATCGTATGGAAGGTCCCATCTGAAGGGCCAGATTGATGCGCCGAATTTCATGGTCTGCTCCTCTCTTGGTGAATGTGATGATAGGTTGGGTTTGCTTGTCCTCGTGCTCATCCCCTCGCGGTAAGCTCCGCACGAAGCATTGCCACCAGTGTAGCATGCGACTGTGACGCGAACGTGTCGGATGGCGTGACAGACAGCGTGACAAGGCGAAGTGTGCGAGATGTGATCTTGGGCGCGCGGCCACAATCCAGCATATGGACTTTGCAAGCGAACCTTGTGGTTTCCCTTCTTGTAAGACTTGCGGCATAATTAGTGACCGAGGATAGATCGTGTCCAGACTTGAGTTGTTCCTTCTTGGACCACCCCGCCTTGAGCGAGACGGTGTCCGCATTGATATAAGCCGTCGCAAGGCGACTGCCCTTCTGGCCTACCTCGCGACAACGCGGCAGAGCCACAGCCGCGATGCGTTGGCAACCCTTCTCTGGCCGGATGCCGACCAACGCCACGCGCGGGCTGCATTACGCCGTGTTCTCTCTGATCTGAATCAGACACTCGGCGAATTCTGGCTGGAAAGCACGGCTGACAGCGTGGCACTGAATGCCAACGCTCCCGTGTGGGTCGACGTCGAGGCTTTCCACGCACTTTGGGAAGATTGCCAGTCCCACGGGCATCCCGTGGATCAAGCCTGTGCAGCCTGCGGCCTGCTTCTGACCAGGGCGGTGGACCTCTTTAGTGACGACTTCCTGGCTGGCTTTACCCTACCTGACGCCATCCTGTTTGACGAGTGGCAGTTCTTTCAAGCCGAGAGTCTCCGCCGCGAACTGGCCGGCGCCCTGGAGCAGCTGGTATACTTTTGCACTGACGGGCGGGACTTTGGAGCGGCCATTGCCCACGCCAGGCGCTGGTCAGCCCTCGACCCACTGTCTGAGCCCCCGCACCATCACCTCATGCAGCTGTATGCCCAGATCGGATATCGCACGGCCGCTCTACGTCAGTACGAGGTGTTCACCCGAAGCCTGAGAAAGGAATTGGGTGCCGACCCCGGGAGCGAGATAGTCGCCCTATATGAGCACATCCGCCGAGGAGACACAGGGCGAACGCCCGCCAGCGTTCCTGTCCCATCTGCTGAACCTGCCAACTACAAGGTAGACGAAGAGATGCGGCCGGTCACTGTGCTTTTCGTCGGTCTCAGCGGCGCTGCCGGCGCATCCTGGGAGCTTCCTCCAGGGGAGACGGCGAATTCACTTAGTATCCTGCATCAAACGGTAACCCAGGTTGTCTCGGAGTACGGGGCAAGGATAGATCGGTTCGTGGGAGATGGTGTTCGAGCCGTCTTCGGCACTCCTCAGGTGCACGAGGACGATCCAGAACGAGCGGTTCGGACGGCCTTGATGGTTCACGAGACGCTCCGAGAGCTAAGGCTGAGTGTTAGCACCGGTGTCAGCTCTGGTCGAGTGTATTTCGGGCGCACCGGTGCGCCCGAGCCTCAAGAGATCATGGCGATCGGCCCAGTTGTCGATCTCGCAGCGCGACTACAAGGCAAGGCCACGTCCGGACAGATACTCGTCAGCGCGGCGACCTATCGCTATTCCCTCCGCACTTTCGATTTCATACCGGTTTCCGTCGAGTCCGACGGTACGGACGAGCCAGTCACCGCTTATCAGGTCATGGGCTTCCTGCATAGTTCGGAGCAGCGCCGTGCGCTCGGCAGCATGCACTCCAGGCTGATCGGTCGCGACGAGGAAATGAGACAACTGACGGCTGCCCTGGACGCAGCCTTGCATGGCCAGGGACAAGTGGTCTCGCTCATTGGCGAGGCTGGGGTGGGCAGCTCTCGCCTGATCGCAGAACTCAAACAAGCTGCACAGGCCGCTGGTGAGAGCATCCTTTCGCTCTGGTTGGAAAGCCACTGCCTTGAACTGCATATGCGGACTAGTTTTTGGCCTTTCATCGACATGCTGCAGGCCTATCTCAGCCGGTGCCATGCAGAGGAGCCCGACTATCCCAGGCGTCTGATTGCTACCTTATCGGACATGGTCCGGCAGGGTGATCTCTTACGGATGAAATCTGATGAGGTAGCCGTGCTCCTGGGCAACTTGCTCGGCATTCGCTTTGGCACGGACCTGGACGAACGTCTGAAGAACACCGGACCGGAGCAGATGCGGCATCGGACAATCCTGGCCATCTACGACTTCTTGTCCGCCCTGGCCCGGCGTCAACCGCTTGTGCTGGTTTTCGATGAACTGCAATGGGCCGATGACCTCTCCCTCGATATGCTCTCGGTCTTGCTGGAGATACTCCCATCGACTCCCCTTCTCCTTCTATGCGCTTATCGTCCGGAATGGCCACGCATGGGCCCGCGACTGGCCGATATGGCCTCTCAGAGATGTCCGGGCCACCACACGGAGCTCCGGTTGCGAGAGCTAACCCCAGTGCAGAGCCGCTCGCTGGTGGAGTCCACGCTACTGGGCGATAGGGATCTCCCAGATCCCCTGGTCAATCTGATACTTGAGCGCGCCCGCGGCAATCCTTTCTTCCTCAAAGAGGCGGTACGCTCCCTGATCGACTCGGGGGCCATTTTCCACGCTGAAGGCCGCTGGCAGACCGGGCCCAAGATTGAGGCCGCACCTGTTCCTGAAGGCGTACAGAGTGTGATCCAGAACTGGGTAGAGCGACTGGAACCGGACGCGAAACTCGTCCTCCGCAGTGCGGCGGTCATCGGACAGACCTTCCCGGTTAGGCTGCTGGCCAAAATCACCCCACGAAGTATTGACCTGCCGCAGGCGCTGATGTTCCTGGAAGAGGTCGGCCTGATCTACCGGGAACCGGTCGCGGGCGAACTGCAATACTCCTTCAGGCATGTACTCATACAGGAGGCCGTCTACAAGATCAATTCGCAGCGGCAGCGCGCGTCGCTTCATGGGAAGGTCGCAGAGGCGATGACAGAATGCTATTCGGATAGAATCAGCGATTATTACGAGCAGTTGGCTTATCACTATGACAACAGCGATCTGATCGAAAAGGCCATTGGATATCTCCTCAAAGTCGCCGAGAAATCGCGTCGTGCCTATCTCAACAGCGCGGCCATTCGCTATTTTCGGACGGCGTTGGAACGTTTGGATGAGTTATCCCCGACCACCGAAACAGCAAGCGGTGACCGCCTGCAATGGAAGCTGGCAGCCTTGACCGGCCTGGGCCAGATCTATCATGAACTCGGAGTTGAAAAGGCCGAAGAGGCGGAGAATTGCCTGCGCCAGGCCATCGAGGTGGGGCAGGAAGCAGGCGTCAGGGCGCGGACGTTCGTCCGACTTTATTATTGGCTGGGCGAGGTGCTGTTCTGGCAGGAGCGATATGCCGAGCAGGTGCGCCTTGGTGAGGCGGGATTGGCTCTGTTACGCGCGGACGAGGCCGAGTCAGTCGAGGCAGCCTTGATGAATCAGACTGTCGCTGTTGGCCATCAAGCGCAAGGAGATCACGAACTCTTCCGCGTGCTGACCGAACGGACGGCGCAGTTCATCCAGCGTCTGCCCTACTCAGAGGAGCTGAGGCCGGCCTACATTCACATCCTCGGTCTATACTTCAACAAGGATGCCGGCGAGGCCGGGCGTTGGTTGCAGATCGTTGAACGATTGGCCGAACAACACTCCGATCTGCGCGCTCTGGCCGAGGTGCACGACGACCGCTGGCTGAGTGTCTTCCAAAGCGGAGATTTGCAGGGCGCGACTTCACACTTTGCTCGCATCCTGGAGCTCTATGCCCAGATTGGCGACAATGGTCGCATCTGGCGTAGCCTGGGGAGCATGACCTGGAATTACCTGATGCTGGGTGACCTGCCACAGGCCCAGCTCCACGCACAGCGAGGGCTCGCGATTGCCCAGGCTTTGAGCGTAGATAGGATTCTATCAGAGTCATATCTGATTATGGGCATGGTCCTCCTGGGCCAGCGGTCGTGGCAGGAAGCCAGAGCGGCCTTTGAGGACGCGCTCGACTGGGTGTCCAAAGTCGATCATTATTGGACGAAGTGCGCGGCCACTTACTGCTTGGGACGGCTCGATCTGATCGAGGGAAAACCGCAGGCGTCACTGAGCCGATTTCAGGCCACCCTGGCTCTGTTCACTCCTTCGGTGTATCTGGACTGGTGGCTCAAGGGATGGTCCTTCTTCGCTGGCGCGCTGAGTGGGCTTGAAGAGATCATCGGAGTACCGGGAGATTTTCGCGCCTTTTGTCGCAGTTTTGAAGGACAAAAGATGCGCTCGGCTGCGTTACCTCTCCCCAGGCAATGGTGCCTTGAGGCGGACGAAGGCGCAGCTCGCTCATCATCCCCGAGGAAGGTATACATCAGAGATGCATTTCGCGAGTCCCCGCTCGCAGATTGGATCTGGCAAGATCCATTCTCCGATTGCTCCTACAAGGTTGAGAGCGGGCTGGAGATACACGCAGCCAACGGCCGGGATTTATGGTGGATGAATCGGAGCGCGCCGCGACTGGTCCGGCAGGCTTCCGGCGATTTTGCGATCCAGACCTTTTGCCGGTCGGCTCAGGCGGGCCGAGGTTCCGCCGGGGACCCTGGCCACGACCCACAACTGCCGATTGGGGGACTATTGCTCTGGAAGGACGATGCTAACTTCCTGCGGCTGGTCTTGGGCAGCCGAGGAACACGTGATGTCTCCTTCGAAGGCTATATCGAAAACCAGAGCGTCTGGATTGGGCGTGGGTTGCTTCCGACATCCAATGATCGGCCGAGGGCATCGGGGGAAACGGTTGGGTTGCGTCTGGAACGATCGGGATCTCAGGTGAGGGCACTCTGTAGTATCAATGGCGAGCAATGGTTTGGTCTCGGGCGGGCGGCTTTTCCGGTCAGCGATCCCGTTCAGGTTGGCATACACGCGGTTGGCTGGATCGATCGCATCATTTATCCGGGCGCTCACTCCGATGGCACGGCAATCTGCTTCACATCATTCGAGATGTGGGGTTGGTGAGATCGTTGTCGGACAACGGAACGCCGACCAGAACTGGCTGTACGTGAAGCCAGTTCTCCAGGGTCGCGAGCCGTCAGCGTCTCCCTGGTCTTGATACAGGGAACAGGTCCAGAATCCATCCGAACCTGTCCCCGGTCAACGCTCGCCGCGCTGAATGTTGGTACCCGACTTCTCGACCGCTACGGCAACGAAATCGAATCCCAGGTCTTCGGCCATGTTCAGCGCCACGACGAACAGGTCGGTCAGTTCCGCACGCACTTTCTCGGCGGTTTCCTCCGTGTCCGGTTCGATCCCCGAGCTTCATCAACTGCATCGGCATCAAGACGCATAAGAAGCTCGGGTCGTCAGTCCCCGCGTCCATGGTTCCTCGGATCATGCCAGGGCGGCTGGCAATGTTCAGACTAAACGCGATCCAGGAGGCGGGCACGACGCCCAGAGCCTCAGTAAGAAAGTGGGAGTTGAAGGTAATGTCAAGCATGGCCTCGCCTCAATACCCTCAGCTCGCCCGCTCCACCTTCGGCATCCAGAACTGCATCAGCGCCGCAGCGACCAGGGCCAGCACGCCCCCGAAGAGGAACGGGGCGGCGGGGCTCACGTTCTGCCACAGGGCGCCGGCCACGATCGAGGCGATCAGGCCCGCCACGCTTAGCGCGGCGTTGTACGTGCCGTAGGCCGTGCCGCGCACCGCTTCGGGCACGATATCGGCAATCAGGGCCGAGGCCGTGCCATAAGCCATGCCGTAGTAGATGCCGTAGAGCGTGTAGAGCACCCATACTTGCCAGCCGGTCTGCACCAGGCCGAAACCGGTGTAAATCACCGCATACGCCAGCCAGCCGCCGACTATCAGGCGGCGCCGGCCGATGCGGTCGGAGAGCGAGCCGGCCGGGGTGGAGATGAGGGTGTAGACCAGGTTGAAGGTGATCAGCATGCCCAGGATACCGGCGATGTTCAGGCCGCGCTCCTGTGCGCGCAGCGTCAAGAATGCGTCCGACGAGTTGCCCAGCGTGAAGACCGTTACGATGGCCATGAAAATGATAAAGGGTTTCCCCAGCGAGGCGAAGGCGAACTTCGGCGCGGGCCGCTGCTTCGTGACCGGGACGTCCTGCGCGCCGACTGCCAGCGAAACGACGGCCAGCACGGCGGGGATCAGGCTGATGAGGACGATGACCTGAAAGGTGTGTTTCGCCAGGTTCGGATCGGCGCGCTGGATCACCAGCACAACGATCAGGGCGATCACCAGCCCCAGCATCGCGCCGGCCGTGTCCATCGCCCGGTGTAAGCCGAAGGCCAAGCCGCGTTGCTCGGGACGGACCGAATCGGCCAACAGCGCGTCGCGCGGGGCCGTCCGCACCCCCTTGCCCACCCGGTCGCCCCAGCGCGCCCCGGCAATCCAGCCCCACGACGAGGCTACATAGAAGAAGGGCTTCGCCGCGGCGGACATGGCATAACCGAGCACCGCCAGCCATTTGCGCTCGCGCGCCTTGTCGGAGAACCAGCCCGAAAAGAGCTTGAAGAAACTCGCCGCCCAATCGGCCCCACCCTCGATCACGCCGATGATCTCCTTGCGCACCCCCAGCACCTCGGCCAGGAACAGCGGCAGAAGGTTGATGACCATCTCGCTGGAAATGTCCATGAAAAAGCTGGTCAGGCCGACTGCCCAAACGTTGCGCGGCAGATCACGCAGGCGAGTCCCGGCGGCCGCCGCTTTGATGCTCTCGGTTTTCGTTGCCATGTAGTTGCTCCGTGTCTGGCTGAGTTGGCCGAATAGTAGGTTACGATGCGGGCCATTATAGTGCCATTCCGTGAATTAGCACACTGGTTGACAGCCATTGCCAGTTATGGTAGCTTACTCGCGTAATCCTCGGAGGTCCGTGGCCCTTCGCGCACACTCTCAAGGAGACCAGCTGCATGCCCAAATACGTTGCCGCCATCGACCAGGGCACTACCAGCACCCGTTGCATGATCTTCGATCACGCCGGGCAGGTGATCAGCATCGCCCAAAAAGAGCACGAACAGATCTTCCCGCGCCCCGGCTGGGTCGAGCATAACCCGATTGAGATCTGGGAGCGCACGCGCACCGTGATCCAGGATGCCCTCATCCTGGCCGGAGCGGATACCGCCCGTGGCGATGTCGCCGCGGTCGGCATCACTAACCAACGCGAGACCACGCTGGTCTGGGATCGCAAGACGGGCCGCGCCTACTACAACGCCATCGTCTGGCAGGACACGCGCACCGACCAGATCATCAACGCGCTGGCATCCGAGGGCGGGCAAGACCGCTTCAGGGCGAAGGTCGGGCTGCCGCTGGCGACCTATTTCTCCGGCCCGAAGATCAAGTGGATCCTGGACAACGTGGACGGCGTGCGCGCGGCGGCCGAGCGCGGCGATGCGGTTTTCGGCAACGTCGATAGCTGGGTGATCTGGTGGCTGACCGGCGGGCCCGACGGCGGCGCGCACGTCACCGATGTGACCAACGCCAGCCGCACCATGCTGATGGACCTGCGCAGGTTGGACTGGGACGACGAGATCCTCGCCATCCTGGGCATCCCCCGCCAGATGCTGCCGCAGATCCGCCCCTCCAGCGACCCACAGGGCTGGGGCTGCACCCGAGAGGATGGCCCGTTCGGCGCGGCTATACCGGTCTGTGGCGACCTGGGCGACCAGCAGGCTGCGCTGGTCGGACAGACCTGCTTCAGCCCCGGCGAGGGCAAGAACACCTATGGGACAGGCTGCTTCATGCTGCTCAACACGGGCACGCAGCCGGTTGCCTCCAAGTACGGGCTCCTGACCACGCTGGGCTACAAGCTGGGTAACGAGCCGGCCGTCTACGCGCTGGAAGGCTCGATCGCCGTCACCGGCGCGCTGGTGCAATGGTTGCGCGACAACCTGGGGCTGATCGGCCGCTCGGCGGACGTCGAGACGCTGGCGGCGACGGTCGAGGACAACGGCGGCATCTACTTCGTGCCGGCCTTCTCCGGCCTCTTCGCGCCCTACTGGCAGTCGGATGCGCGTGGCGTCATCGTCGGCCTGACCCGTTTCATCAACCGCGGCCACATCGCGCGCGCTGCGCTGGAGGCGAGCGCTTTTCAGACGCGCGAGGTGGCGGATGCGATGGAGAAAGACTCCGGCGTGGCGTTGAAGGCCCTCAAAGTCGACGGCGGGATGGTGGTCAACAACCTGCTGATGCAATTCCAGGCCGACATCCTGGGGGTGCCGGTCGTGCGCCCACAGGTCGCCGAGACGACCGCGCTGGGCGCGGCCTACGCGGCCGGCCTGGCGCAAGGGTTCTGGAGCAACCTGGAGGACCTGCGCGCCAACTGGCAGATCGACCGCACCTGGCAGCCGCACATGGCCGAGGCCACGCGCGCGCGCCTGTACCACGACTGGCTGAAGGCCGTCGGGCGCTCGATGCGCTGGCTGGAGTAGAGAGCGGGGGCGCCGGGGGCCAAGGCGCAGACACCTCGGCCCCCGGCGCCGCCGCCACGCGACGCGCCCCCGCCCCCTTACGGTAGCGTGAACGTGATCTGCCCCAGCCCGGCGCCCTGCAAAAGAATGACATAGTCGCCAGTCAGCGGCAGGCGGAAGGTCCAGTTGCCGTCGGTGCTGCCGGCCGCAGGGGCCAACGATGCGCCATTCGGCCCAACCACGTCCAACGATAACCCCGTCTGGGTGACGGTGATCGTCAGGCGCTGCACGGCCTTGGCGCCCACAATGAACACCTTGGCGCCATCGGCCGAGAAGTCCATCGTGAGCGTGACGCTGGTGGCTCCGGCCGGGAAGACGACCCGTTCCGGCCCAGTGGGCTCGGGAGTCGTCCCAACTGCCTGGGTGGGAGCCAACGTGGGCGTGGGCCCGGGCGTAGGCGAGGGCGGCGCTTCGAGCGTCGGCAGCGCTGCGGTCGGCACTCCGGTTGGCGTCGGGACCTGCGTCGGGGCGGGTGTCGCGGTGGCAGTGGCGGGAGGCAGGGCTGCGGTCGCGGGGCTGGTCACGACGATCTCCACCCAGAAGCTCCCGTCGCCCCGCCCGCCGATGCCGAAGTTCTTGCCGGCCGCGTTGCGCAACTGCCAGTAGCCGCGGTAGGTGCCCCGATTGTCCGGCGCGGTCAGGTTCACCGACAGATCGGCGCTGCCACCCGGTTTCAGCTCGGCGGTGAAAGGCACCGCCGCTGCTCCACCCATCTGCTCTCCCCGGACGTACACCAGCGCGTAGCCGGTGCTCCAGGTGCACGTGCCCGTATTACGCAGTCGCCAGGTCTTGAGGAAAGACTCGCCGCCCGGCGCCACCGCGCCGTCCGGGTATGTCACGTCAGCCGCCAGCACGGCCCTGTCGGTGCAGGCGACTGCCTGGGACGTCGGAGTGGCCGTGATTTGCGACGCCAGTACGGCCGCGGCGGCGATGGCGCTCGCCGTGCTGCTGGCGGCAATCGCCGTGCCGGTCGCGGCGGGGAGGGCAGCCAGCGCGCCGCCGGCGAACTGCGGCCCCAGGGACGTTGCCAGGATGTATTCAATCAGCGGGTCGGTGCCCACGTAGACGGCCAGCAGAGTGCCGCGCCGGTAGAGGTGCGGCGTGCCCGCCCAGTCGACGATGGCTGCGCCCAGCTGGCCGCCGTCGGCCGAGACGTTGGCCGTATCGGCGCTGAGGGCCGCCCC
>Ga0209226_10001111_pt1 | contig 12755 bp, 13 predicted proteins | sample BarGraNGADG00212_2_FD_184497 | JGI IMG/M metagenome (GOLD analysis project Ga0209226, IMG submission 184497) | Arctic peat soil microbial communities from Barrow, Alaska, USA - Barrow Graham LP Ref core NGADG0011-212 (SPAdes) (version 2) | ecosystem: Environmental > Terrestrial > Soil >...
CCGGCTCTCGATCCAGCTCAGCCAACGACCTCAGCGCCGGCTCGGCCAGGGCCTGGTCCAGATCATCCGCCAGATCCTCCTCGTCATCGGCCTCCGCATCATTATCATCCAGCTTGCCCGGGCAGTTCTCACAGGGAGTTCCCGTTTGACCAGGCTGCGCATTGGCCTCTGGCACGGGCACTTCGATAAACATCTTGGTATCGTTTGGGCCCTGTACCAACACTGTCACTGTGTTGCGCAGGACGTGCACCTGCCGGACTTTGCCCGGCCCCTCGGGGGTCATCATAGTGCTGTTGATGCGCGGCATTAGCCGCCGGGCCTCGCCGTAGTATTCGTCCTCATAACTAAGGCAGCACAATAAGCGACCACAGGCGCCGGAAATCTCGGCCGGATTGAGCGGCAGGTCCTGCTGCTTGGCCATTTTAATGGATACAGGGGTGAACTCGCGCAACCAGCTGGCACAACACAGGGCGAGGCCACAGCGACCACAGCCGCCCAGGTTTTTTGCCTCGTCACGTACGCCGATCTGTCGCATCTCGACGCGGGTCCGCAACAACTGCGCCAGGTCGTGGACCAGGCTGCGAAAGTCGACCCGCTGCTCGGCCGTAAAGTACACCAACAAGCTGCTGCAGTCGAAATTGTACTCGACGCTGACCACCTTCATCGGGAGATCGAGCGCAGCCGAGCGCTCTCGACAGATCTGCAAGCTCTCGACCTCGCGGTGCTCGGCCTGATCCTGTTGCACCAGGTCCCAGGCGATCGCCCGCCGCACGACCGGTTTCAGCGCAGCGCTGATCTCGGCATCCGGGACCTCTCGGGCCGCCAACTTGACAGTGCCGAGGGTGCGACCGCGTGATGTCTCGACCACCACACGCTCGCCCACCTGCAGGTCCTGCAACCCGTCGGGGTCAAAGTAATAGATCTTGGTTACGGGTTTGAAGGTGACACCCACTACCCAAGGCATATTTGCTCCTTATAGTCACAGAGCCGTGCAGCCCTGTCAGCATCTTTAATGAATGGTGCACGCTGCATGATGCGCGGCCGGGCTTGACAGACGGCCGCGCACCGGGCGCACCTCATGTTCCGACCGGCAACCTCAGCGCAAGGACGTCAATGGCCAGCCGGGCGTTGACGTTCGCCCTGATCCGGCGCGCCGTCTGCAGCACATCTTGCAGGGCGCCTTCTACCTGTTGGGGGCTATAGCGCTCGGCCTGTTCGACCAACTGCGCGCGCCGGTCCAGATTGACGATTGAGCCGGGCGTACCGTGCTGGATCAACAAGATGTCACGCCACCAGGTGGCCCACAAGCCCAGGACTTGTTCGAGCGTTTCGGGCTGGCGGCTGATCTGTTCGCTGAAGCTAAGTCGCGCCATACGCCCCCCGCCGGTCACTGCCTGCAGTTCGTCCAGTCGCTGTGCCCGTTCTTCCCAGAGTCCGGGCTGCGTGTGGGCACGCACCGCCCACCCCAGGCGTCCGGCGCTCAGCCGGGCCAACAGCGCTGCCCGTTCCGGCTCCACGCCCCAACGCTCAACCAGGGCGGCCTGAATCTGGTCGAGGGGCAAAGGGCGTAAGCCGACGACCTGGCAGCGCGACAGAATAGTCGGCAGAACTTGGTTGCGCCGGACACAGGTCAGTAACAACATCACGTGGGGGGACGGTTCTTCTAGGGTCTTGAGCAGCGCATTGGCCGCCGGTGGGGTGGCCCGTTCGATCTCGCGTATAATGAAGATCTTGCGCCGACCTTCCAGCGGCGACAGCGCGGAGTCGGATTGCAGAGCGCGCACCTGCTCGATCTGGATCGTGTTCTTCTCGGCCATTACGAACTGCACGTCGGGATAGCGGGCCGCGGCCAGCCGCTGGCAAGTCCGGCATGCGCCGCAGGGAACTCCGTTACCCACCTCGCATAAGAGGGCCTGGGCGAAGGCCCTGGCGAGGGTCGTTTTGCCCACCTGCACCGGGCCGGTCAGCAAATAGGCATGGCTAAGCCGGTCGCCGAGTATGGCACGCTCCAGCAGATCCACCGCCCATTCATGTCCTACTACCGGCCAACCGACCATGCGACTCCCCTGAAAGCAGGATTATGGACCTATTGTAACACAGCATCCTATTTTGCGCCAACGATTGACGGAAGTATCGCCAACATGCTATCATCGAAATGGCGCAAAACGGGAACACTACGATCTCCACACATGGCGGCAGAATGAAAGTCGACCTACTGATCGACAATTGCGGGCAATTGGTCACCCTGGCCGGTCCAGCGGGTGCCTCAGGCGCGCGTCGGGGCGCCGCGATGCGCGATTTGGGCCTCATCGAGAACGGGACGGTGGCGGTGGCAGCCGGCCTATCCTGGAAACCGGGCTAAGCCGCGACTTGAGCGCGCGCTACCAGGCACGCACCCGCATCGATGCGGGCGGGCGGGCGGTGGCGCCGGGCTTTGTCGATCCGCACACTCATCTCCCCTGGGCAGGAGATCGCGCAGCCGAGTTCGAGATGCGAACTCGGCGGTGCGCACGAAATGGCAAGAATTGCGCGTGGGCTTTTCGTCAGGCTGGCCGCTCTTCTGCGATGTCTTTTGCGAGGCGGGCGCCTTCGACCTGGAACAATCCAGGCGGATACTGAGAGCCGCACAGGAGGTCGGGTTCGGGGTAAAGATCCATGTGGACGAATTCGCCCCGCTGGGTGGGACGCCCCTGGCCGTTGAGATGGGGGCGATTGCGGCGGATCACCTGGTAACCACACCGGCCGAACACCTGGCCTTGCTGGCCTCGTCCTCCACGATAGGGGTGGCGCTGCCGTGCATGCCCTTCGGACTGGCGCAGCGAGATTATACGCCGGGGGCGGGCGCTGATTGACCAGGGCGGGGCCCTGGCCCTCGCCACGGATCTGAACCCCGGCACATGCTGATGCGAGAGCATGCAATTCGTGATCGCGTTGGCTTGCCGCTACATGCGCCTGTTGCCGAGCGAGGCCCTGGTCGGCGCGACGCTCAATGCCGCCCACGCGATCGGACTTGGAACGCGGGTGGGGAGCCTGGAGCCGGGCAAGTTGGCCGACATGGTCATATTGGACGCGACCGATTATCGCATGCTCGGCTACCGTTTTGGGACGAACCTGGCCAGAGGAGTCATCAAGCAGGGCACGCTGGTCGCCGGTTCAGATAGCTGATCACCTAAACGGTTACTTGCACCGGCATTTCATATAGGGTAAAATGTGCCTTATGTATAGGAACTGCATCGCGGGCGAGTGGGTTGATTCCCTTGCCGCTGTGAGGTTTTCTTCTTACAACCCGGCCAACGGCGAGCTGATCGGCGAGGCGCCTATGTGCGGACCGGAGGACGCGGCAAGAGCCGTGGAGGGGGCCGTCAAAGCCTTCGAGCGTTGGCGGCGGGTGCCCGCTCCGAAGCGCGGGGAGATACTGTTCCAGATCGCCCAGGAACTGGTGGCCGAAAAAGAGCGGCTGGCGCGACTCATGACGCGCGAGATGGGCAAGGTGCTTCCAGAAGCGCGCGGCGACGTGCAGGAAGCGATCGATATGGCGTTCTACATGGCGGGCGAGGGACGCCGTCTCTTTGGCTATACCTCCCCAGTCGAGTTACCGGATAAGTTCGGTATGGCCGTGCGTGATCCGGTGGGCGTGGTAGCAGCCATCACACCCTGGAACTTCCCCATCGCGATCCCTGGTTGGAAAATCCTCCCCGCCCTCATCGCGGGCAACGCGGTCGTCTTCAAACCTGCTTCCGATACCGCCATCCTGGGCATTGAGCTCGTGCGCCTGTTCGAGGAAGCGGGTTTGCCGGCCGGAGTGCTCAGCGTTATCACCGGACCGGGCGATACTGTCGGTGAGGCCTTGATCAGCCATCCTGCCGTGAGGGTTGTCACCTTCACGGGCTCTACCGAGGCCGGGCGGCGCGTGTCGGCGTTGGTTGCGCCGGGTTTGAAGAAGGTCAGCCTGGAACTGGGCGGCAAGAATGCGATTACGGTTATGGACGACGCAGACCTGGACCTTGCCCTGGATGGGGTGATCTGGTCTGCCTTCGGCACCTCTGGCCAGCGCTGCACCGCTTGCTCACGCCTGATCGTGCAACGCGGCATCCATCGGGAACTGGTGGACCGGCTGGCGAAGCGCACCGAGGCGCTGCGCCTGGGCGATGGGCTGCTGGAAACGACCGATGTAGGGCCGGTCATCAACCGGCGCTCGCTCGAACGCATCCACCACTACGTGCAGATTGGCTGCGCCGAAGGCGCGGTACTGCGCAGTGGTGGGCGCATTGCGACTGAGGGCGCGCTGGCCGAAGGCAACTTTTACGTGCCTACCCTACTCGACCAGGTCAAACCCGGCATGCGGGTGGCACAGGAAGAGATCTTCGGGCCGGTGCTGAGTATTATCGAAGTGGCTGACCTGGACGAGGCTATCGCGGTAAATAACGCGACCGAGTATGGCCTTTCGAGCTCGATTTACACGGGCGATGTGAACGCGGCTTTCACGGCCATGCGCGAGCTTACAACCGGCATTGTCTACATCAACGCCGGCACGATCGGCGCGGAGATCCACTTCCCGTTCGGTGGCACGCGGGGCACCGGAAACGGCCACCGCGAGGCCGGACAAGCCGCGATCGACACGTTCACCGAGTGGAAATCTATTTACGTCGACTTCAGCGGCCGCTTGCAGCGGGCGCAGATCGACACTGATACCATCCTCAGCAAGCTGTAGTAAGGAGATAAGCACCATGATCAAGATGAAGACCGAGATGGAGATGGAGACGTCGGTGACACTGCCGATGGTGCCCAGCAAGGACAAGACGATCGCCAAGCTCTGCCAGGTGACCGTCTCGACCGACGAAGAGATTTCCAAGGTGAACCAGTTGCTCGACGACGGCTGGCGCGTGATGAGCATCGGCTATCATGCAGATGCGACCGTCTACGTGTTGGCACGAACTGAGGACAAACCCAGGCACCGGCCCGGTTTTCTGTCGGCTGATTGACACGTGTCAATATCGTGAGCGAGGGAGAGTTTCATGAGTGAAACACCGGCAATCGGCGTCCCGGGGGAACAAGTTCCGCAAGGAGCCGCTCCGGGGATGCAAGCTCCCCCGGACCCCAAGGGAAACGTGTTCCTGACCTCTGTCGATAACATCTACAACTGGGGACGGGCGCGCTCGATGTGGCCAATGATGTTCGGCCTGGCCTGCTGCGCGATCGAGATGATTGTCGTCGCGTCGGCGCGCTTCGACCTGAGCCGCTTTGGCATGGAGATCATGCGCGCTTCGCCGCGCCAGGCGGACCTGATGATCGTTTCCGGCACCGTGACCAAGAAGATGGTGCCTAACATCGTCCGGCTTTACAATCAAATGGCCGAGCCGAAGTACGTACTGGCAATGGGCGCCTGCGCAACCTCGGGCGGCCCATTCAAGGAGGGCTACAACGTGGTCTCCGGGATCGACAAATTCCTCCCGGTCGACGTCTACGTGCCTGGGTGCCCACCCACACCGGAGGCATTGCTCTACGGATTGACGAAGATGCACGAAAAGGTCTTCACGCAGTCCGTCCGCACGGCGCGCTGGTATCGCAAGGATCAACTGAACGAGCCGATTCCGTTGCCCATCCTGGGCCCCGACCTTTACGACGTCCGGGACTATGAGGCGCTCAGAATCGCGGCCGCCAAAGCGGCCGGAGTGCGAGCAGCCAGCGAACGGGACGCGGCGGCCGGGGGGACGGCAAGCGGTGAAGCTCAAGCCGGCTGGGACGGGGATGGCCAACCGGGACATAACGGGGGTACGCGATGACTGCTGCAATCGACGTGACAATCGAGGCCCCGGCCAGAGAAGCGCTGCCATTCAATGACGCGCTGCCCGGTGCGGTGCTGGAAGTGACCAAAAACGGGCTCGTGGTCGCCCCGGCGCGGCTGCTCGAGTTGGCAACCTACCTGAAGACCCGCCAGGGCTATGACTACCTCTCCATGGTTACCAGCGTCGATTGGCCGGACTACTTTGAAGTGGTTTACTATCTTTTCGGTGTGGCGAAACCCAAAGACGGCCTGGTGCTGAAAGTGCGGCTGACCGACAAAGCGAACCCGGAACTGCCCTCGGTAATCTCCGTCTGGCCCGGCGCCGACTTCCAGGAGCGCGAAGTCTACGACATGATGGGTATCCGCTTCAAGGGCCACCCCAATCTGCGCCGGATCCTGCTCTGGGAGGGTTTCGAGGGCTATCCGCTGCGGAAGGACTTTCGAGAACCGTATTATGAGGAAGAGACCAAGCCGCTGAAGAGCCGCCACCCGGACGGAAAACACCTGTGGGCCGAGGATCGCGTGCCCTGGCACGATAACGTGCAATATCCCGAAGCCTGGGATCCTGACATGTGGACTCAGCCGCAGGTTCAGTATCGCCGGATCATGGGCGCCGACGAGCCGATGGTTGGATCGGGCATCCAGACCCAGCGCGTGCTGGTCAACATGGGGCCGCAGCATCCGAGCACGCACGGTGTGTTCCGCATGGTGGTCGCGCTGGAAGGTGAGACCGTGGTCGGGCTGGAGCCAGAAATGGGCTACCTGCACCGCTGCCACGAGAAGATCGGCGAGCGCAACACCTATTTGATGAACATCCCCTTCACCGACCGGCTCGACTACATCAGCTCCATGTCGAACAACCTGGGCTATGTCCTGGCGGTCGAGAAGTTAATGGGCCTGCAGATTCCCGAGCGCGCGGACTACATCCGCGTGATCATGGCCGAGTTCACCCGTATCGTCAGCCATCTGATCGCCATCGGTTTCCTTTTCAATGACCTGGGCGCGTATTTCACACCGGCCTTGTATGGCCTGCGCGAACGTGAACTGGTTCTGGACCTGTTCGAAGCCGCTTCAGGCTCGCGCATGATGTGCAATTACATGCGCTTTGGAGGCGTCGCAGCCGACCTACCGGCAGGCTGGGTGGAACGGGCGCGCGAGTTGGTCAATAACCGCATGCCGCGCGTGATCGAGGAGTTCGAACAACTGCTGAGCGGCAACGAGATCTTCCTGATGCGCACCAAGGGCATCGGCCTGCTCAGCGCGCGGCAAGCGATCGCCACCAGCATGGCCGGCCCGATGCTGCGCGCCTCGGGCGTGCCCTATGACCTCCGGCGCATCCAGCCATACTCGATTTACGATCGTTTCGACTTCGATGTGGTGACACGACCCGAGGGCGATGTTTGGGCACGGTTCATGGTGCGAATGGAAGAAATGCGCCAGAGCTTGCGCATTCTGAAGCAAGCGCTGGATGGCCTGCCCGAAGGTCCGATCATGCCGCCGGGCAAGAAACAATACCAGGTGCGCGTGCCGGCCGGCGAAGCCTACTCCCGTATCGAGGGGCCGAAGGGTGAGCTGGGCTTCTTTGTCGTCAGCGATGGCAAGCCCAACCCCTACCGCTACCACGTGCGCGCCCCAACCTTCATCAACCTGACCAGCCTCGAACAGATGAGCGTCGGCAGCAAGATCGCCGACCTGATTGTGGTGTTCGGCGCGGTTGACATCGTGCTCGGCGAAGTGGACCGCTAGAGGAGCAAACCATGTTCGGAACCGGGATCATCAAGGGGCTGGTCGTAACGATCAAAGAATTCGTCGAGACCTACGTCGACGACGTCAAGAAGATCCCCAGCCGCTATCGGGGCGGGCGGGAAGTCATCGACCAGACGCAGAACCTGAGCGAGCAGAGCGGTCTCTTCACCATTCAGTATCCGGAAGAGCGCCGGAAATTACCAGAGCGCTTCCGCTATATCCCGATGCTAATTTACCAGGCCGAAACCGGGGAGGACCTGTGCACGGCCTGCGGCATCTGCGCCAAGGTCTGCCCACCCCAGTGCATCTGGATCGTGCGCGACAAGGACGAGAAGGGCAAGCCGGTCACCCGGCCGGCTGAGTTCTGGATCGACGCAAGCATCTGCATGAACTGCGGCCTATGCGCGGAATTCTGCCCGTTTGACGCGATCAAGATGAACCACGACTTCGAGATCACGGCCTACGAGCGCATGCCGCACCTGGTATACGGATTGAATGAGCTACGGGTGCCGCATACCTACTACGCCAAGCTCCGGCCGACCGACTATGCCGCTGAGGAAGCCGCCCGCGCCGAAGAGGCAGCGCGCAAAGCGGCCGCCAGGGCGCCCGGCGCCCGGACTGCGGCAATCGCAGCCGCGGCCAGGCCGGCCGCGCCCCCGGCTACACCGCCTCAGGCTCCGGCAACTGATGGCGCCGCCGGCGACGCCTCCGCCACCGCTCCGAGCGCGGCTGCGGCAGGACCGCGCAAGCTTAGCCCCGAGGAAATGGAACGCGTGAAGGCGGAAGCGACCGCTCGGCGCGCGGCAAAGGCGGCTGAAGTGGGCGCGACGGCGGGCGCCGAGACCCCCACCGCTGCGCAGACGCCATCTGCCCCGGCGGGGCCGCGCAAGCTCAGCCCAGAAGAGGTGGAGCGTCTGCGCGCGGAGGCCGCGGCCAAGCGTGCAGCGAAAGCCGCGCAGGAAAGCGCGCCACCTGCGGCGGCGGAAGCCGGAGCTTCCGCTGCAGCCCAGACACCGGCAGCCGAGCAAGTCGCCCCTCCGGCGGGCCCGCGCAAACTGAGCCCCGAAGAAGTCGCCCGCCTGCGCGCGGAAGCTGCGGCCAAGCGTGCCGCCAAAGCGGCCGCGGATGCTGAGGCCCCGAAGCCCGACGGCGAGAAGTAGCCGCCCGAGCGCCCGAATCGCACTTGACAGGCAAGTTATAATACAGGCGCAATTCAAGGGGGCGAGGATCACTCGCCCCCACTGCTAATCTCAGCGAGGTGCACGATGACCGTTCGCATCACCTACCACGGCCACTCTTGTTTTAGTTTCGATACCGATACGGCCAGACTGTTGATCGACCCGTTCATCACCGGGAACAGCATGGCTGAGGTTCGCGCGGACGACCTGAACCCACATTACATCCTGGTCTCTCATGCGCATGGCGATCACCTGGGAGATACGGTGCCGATTGCGCGACGCAGCGGGGCAACCGTCATCAGCAATTATGAGATCGCTCACTACATGGAGGAGCAGGGCGTGAAGTCGCATGGGATGCATATCGGGGGCGCGTACCAATTCCCCTTCGGCAAAGTGAAGCTGACGATTGCCCATCATGGCTCCAGCTTCGAAGACGGCCGTTACGGCGGAAGCCCCTGCGGGTTCTTGCTCTGGCTGGATGGCAAAGTGCTGTATCACGCGGGCGATACCGGGCTCTTTTACGACATGACACTGATCGGTCAGGCCGGCATCGACGTCGCAATGCTTCCCATCGGGGATAACTTCACCATGGGTCCGGAGGACGCGATCCAGGCCGTGCAGTTTCTGCATCCCAAGACCACAATCCTGATGCACTACGACACGTTTGAGGTCATCGCCCAAGATGAACAGTCGGTGGCGGAGATGATTTCCAGCCAAACCAGCACGCGCCCGGCCATCATGCGGCCCGGCGAAACGATGACAGTATAGCCATCGAGGAGACTCCATGGACATCGCAGCTCTGGTGGTCGCCGTTTTGGCACTGGCTGTAGCCTACGTGGCCCTGCGCCACGCCGGCGCGATCGAGGGTCGCCTGACGCAGAGCGAGGCCGATCTGCAGCACGCCAAGACCGAATGGACCGAAACCCGCACCAAGTTGGAAGCCCGCCTGCAGGAAATCGGCTTGGACGTGCGCCGGCACGAAGGCGGGCTGAAATTTGCCCCCAACATGACCATCGCCGAAGCGCTGCAGGTCCACCCCGGCGTGGCGGGGGTGTTAGCCAGGTTCAAGCTTAGCGGGTGCTCCAACTGCTCGATCAGCGATGTAGATACCCTGGAAGGGGCCTGTCGCAGCTATGGCATCGATCAGGCGGCCCTTATGAAGGCCATTGCCACCCTGCTCGAGCCGGCAGGCAGCGACCTGCTGCAAATGGCACGCGCGGGCCGCAACTGAGTAGAAGCGGTGATTTGAGAAAACTATGTATCCAAAGGCCGAACTGCTTTTTCCACCCAGGCTGGTGCCGGTGTTACGCAGCCTGCGTGGCCCCGACTGGGCTGCACTGATAGACCGCGTGATCGCCCTGCCGGAAACCGATCCGGACAGCCTGGCTTTCACTTTGTTAATGATAAGATTGGACGACTGCGTGAAATGCCACGAGGGCAGCTTCAAATACATGCGCGGCTGCCATTTGTGCGCCACGCAGACGGTCATGCAATTTAAGGGCAGTGACGCGGACCTGCTGGAGCTCTACGGCAAAGCCCGCCGCGATATAGAGGCCTACCTGGCAGGCGAACCAATCGTAGTCGTCGAGGAAGAAGAGCCCGAGGCGCTCATCGAAGAGCCCTGAGCGTGAAGATGGTGGGCATGGCAAAATCCGCAGCAGAAACGAGTAGTTCCGAGTCATGACAGGCAAGCGTATCGCGATAGTCGGCGCAGGCGTGGCCGGGTTGGCCGCGGCCTATGACTTGGCGCGTGGCGGGCACCAGGTGACAATCTTTGAAGCTGCACCGGATGCCGGTGGGCTCGCGGCGGGGTTCAAGGCGGTGGATTGGGACTGGAGCCTGGAGAAGTTCTACCATCATTGGTTCGCCTCCGACAAATACATGCTTGGGCTGATCGATGAACTGGGCTGGCTCGACCAGGTGATCTTTCGCCGGCCGTATACGGTGGTTTTCTACGACGGCAAGTTTCAGCCCCTGGATTCGTATGTAGAGGCCTTGAAGTTCAGCCTGCGCCACTTCTCCATTCCGGATGTGATTCGCTTCGGGGCCGTGGGCGTTTACTTACGGCTCACGCCCTGGTGGCGGCCTCTGGAGAAATCGACCGCAGATGCTTGGATGCGCAAATGGGTTCCGGCGCGCGTCTATGATACCATCTGGCGACCGATGCTGGTCGGTAAGTTCGGCGAGCAGAACTTACCCGTCGTCAACATGGCGTGGTTCTGGGCCAGGCTCAAGGCCCGAACGACCCGGCTTGGCACCTTCCAGGGCGGGTTTCAAGCCTTCATAGACAAGCTGGCCGACGTAGTGCGCGGCCAGGGCACCGAAATCCGTCTGAACTGCCCGGTCGAGAGCATCACGAGAACTCAGCCGGGCCGGCCCGGCACACTGGTCGTCACAACTGCTTCCGGTCCCGAGACCTTCGATGCCGTTATCTCCACCAGTTCTCCCGCCCTGATGGCCCGCCTGGTGCCCGACCTGCCGGCAAAGTATACCGCCAGCCTGCGCGCACTCAAGTCCATGGGTGCGGTGGTGCTGGTGATCTCCCTGAAGCACCAGTTGACCCAGTGGTATTGGCACAACTTGCCCAAAGAGGCCGGATTCCCGTTTCTCGCCCTCGTGGAACACACGAACTTCATGGATGCGGAACATTACGGGGGCGACCACCTGATTTACTGCGGCGACTATCTGGATGCGGGCCACGAATATTTCCGGCTGAATAAAGAAGAGCTGCTCGAAAGGTTCCTACCCGCGCTGCAGCGTGTCAACCCGGATTTCGAGCGCAGCTGGGTGAAAGAGTCCTGGCTGTGGAAAACACCTTACGCCCAGCCAATACCGCCGGTCAATCACTCGCATAATATCCCGCCTCTGCAAACACCCGTGCCCGGCCTTTATTTCGCGAGCATGAGCCAGGTTTACCCATGGGACCGGGGCACCAACTTTGCGGTCGAGATCGGACGGCGTGTTGCCCGTCTGGTGGCGGAGCAGTTGCCCGCTGCCGCTTGAATGTTGCAGATTGCAGGTTGCCAGTCCAGGCGCGACTAATGCCAACCGAGGACTGCCGACCTGCAACTTTTTTGGAGGAATTAACAGCATGTTTGGCAAATTAGAGAACCGTCTGACCAAGGACGCGGTCCTGCTGGCCCTGGGCAAGGTCCAGGAGCCGGAGCTGCACCAAGACCTGGTCACGTTGAACATGGTCAAGGATGTCCAGATCGAAGGCGGGGATGTGTCTTTCACCGTCGTCCTGACCACCCCGGCTTGCCCCCTGCGAACGCAGATCGAGCAGGAAGCCAGGGCAGCAGTGACCCGCTTGCCAGGGGTACGGCAAGTGAATATCAAGATGGACGCCCAGGTGCGTGCCGATAACCGCATTTCCAGCAAGCTGGATATTCCGGTGAAGAACATCATCGCCGTCGCCAGCGGCAAAGGGGGGGTAGGCAAGACTACCGTCGCGGTCAATCTGGCAGTGGCGCTGGCGCAGATGGGCGCGCGGGTGGGCATCCTTGACGCCGACATCTACGGCCCCAACGTGCCGATGATGATGGGCGTGCTGGAGATGCCGCCGCCGCAGAACGAAAAGCTTATCCCACCGGTCGCGCATGGGGTTGAGGTCATGTCGATCGGCTTCCTGGTGCCCGACGGTGAGCCCCTCATCTGGCGCGGTCCAATGCTACACAAGGCGATCCGCCAGTTGCTCACCGACGTAGCCTGGGACAACCTCGACTATCTGATTGTGGATATGCCACCCGGCACCGGCGATGCTACGCTCAGCCTAGCCCAGTCCGTCCCGATGACCGGCGGCATCATCGTCAGCACGCCGCAGGCCGTCGCATTGTCTGATGCCACCCGTGGCCTGACCGCCTTCCAGCGGCTAGAGGTGCCGGTGATGGGCATCGTCGAAAACATGGCGGGCGACATTTTTGGCGTGGGAGGCGGGGAACGGGCCGCTCAGCAGCTGGGAGTGCCCTTCCTGGGCCGCATCTTCCTGACGTCGTCTATCCGTGTCGGTGGTGATTCCGGACAGCCCTCGGTCGCCTTCGAGCCGG
>Ga0209226_10001112_pt1 | contig 12755 bp, 12 predicted proteins | sample BarGraNGADG00212_2_FD_184497 | JGI IMG/M metagenome (GOLD analysis project Ga0209226, IMG submission 184497) | Arctic peat soil microbial communities from Barrow, Alaska, USA - Barrow Graham LP Ref core NGADG0011-212 (SPAdes) (version 2) | ecosystem: Environmental > Terrestrial > Soil >...
GCGCTGTCATCGAAGGCGATATCGCGGGCAAGGTGGACTCGGAGCGCATAGCCGAGACAGGAGTTCACGCGATACAGATCAACACCGGCGGCTCGTGCCACCTCGAGGCGCGGCAGGTCAACAGCGCGCTGTCGCGCATGGAGCTCGAGGGCGTCGACCTGGTGATAGTGGAGAACGTCGGCAACCTGGTCTGCCCGGCCGAGTTCAAGCTGGGCGAGGACCTCAAGGTCATGATCCTGAGCGTGGCCGAGGGGGACGACAAGCCGCTGAAGTACCCCCTCATGTTCTCCGAGAGCGACGTCCTGCTCATCAACAAGATCGACCTTATCCCCCACACGGATTTCGACATGGGGCGCCTGAAGGAGACTCTGCGGAAGATGAACGCCGGGGCCCGGATATTCGAACTCTCCTGCAGGACCGGAGAAGGCGTCTCGGCATGGACCGACTGGCTCGAGGACAGGGTGAGGAGCGCCGGGGCTTGAACCCGCTACTTGTACTCCAGGAAAAAGACTATCGAGCTGTCGGGATCAGAGGTGAACCTGGCGGGGTCCAGCACCCACACTTCCGTGCGTGACAGCTTGACCGAGGACCCGCTTCGCGGCGGGGCGGCCAGTCCGATGACCCACACAGGGCGGCCGCCGAAAAGCGCGCTCTCCACGTAGCATGTCAACAGCACCGGTTCGCTGGCCGTCACGTACGATATCATCGCCTCGAGCTCCGGGCCGCTCTGACCCAGGTGGGCGAAATCGTCGGCGGCCTTCCTGGCATAAGTCCCGGAAAGGACGGCCGCGTCGCTCATCGTGTAGGCGTCGGCGTACTGTTTCCTGGCGGGGAGTGATTCGACCATCGACCTCAGCGACGCCTGGTCGTAGTCCGTTGAGGAAGCCTTGACGGCCGGGAGCGGCATTGCGACGCTGGCGAGCGGTGCGGCAGACCCGGAGTTCTGCCCGGTGGCGGTGGCGGCCGGCACGGATGGCGCCGACTCTGGCAGCACCGACTTGAACGCGGACTGGCTTGCCTGGTCCTCGGCGGCGCCCGTGGTGGAGCGCTCCGTCTCGCCGGTGTTCCTGCTGGTCTCGACGCCTACCACGACCACGACGGCGACCAGCACGGCCGCGACAGCGGCACCCGCGGCGAGCACTCTCTGCGAGCGCCACCACCCGGCGCGAGATCCCTCCGGCCGTACTTCCCGCCCGATGTTTGCGAGGATCCTCTCGGATGCGGCGTCACCGAGCTCGGGGGGTCTGGTCGAGGAGAGCGCGGAGGCCGAGAGCTCGAGCTTCTCCGCGGCGGCCTCGCACGACGGGCAGGATTCGAGGTGCAGGCGCACCGCCTCCCGCTCTTTCTCGGGGAGACGCCCGTCGGCGTAATCCAGTAATGATTTCTTTGCCCCGCGGCAGCTCATATTGAGTTCCTCCACGACCGGTTAGACGGAGTCACTTTATCCATTGTTCCTTGTGAGGCTCGAGTATCTCGGCGAGCTGGAGCCTCGCCCGGAAGATCCGCGACTTAACGGTGCCCACCGGCAGCCTCATCAGGCGGGCCACCTCCCGGTACTGGAGCCCCTCGAGCTCGTGCAGCACCAGCGGCACCCGGAGCCCCTCCGGAAGCCTGTCCAGCGCTTCCTGAACCAGGCGCTGGGCCTCACCTGCGATCGCTCCCGCTTCGGGCTGGCTGGATCTTTCGACCGCTCCCGCATGCCTCGAGGACTCCTCCAGGCTCGCTTCCCCGTGCTGATCGTCCGGGGTCTGCAGCTCCGCCGCCCTCTTCTTCTTGCGGAGGAAATCCTTCGAGCGGTTTATGCCGACGCGGTACAGCCAGGTCGAGAATGACGACCTGCCCTGGAACGAGCCTATCTTTCGGAAGGCGGTCAGGAAAACGTCCTGCAGGAGGTCCTCCGCATCTGCGGAGTTTCCGGTCATGCGATAGGTCAGGGAGTAGATCTGGCTCCGGTGCCGACGGAAGAGCTCCTCGAAGGCGGTGGTGTCTCCCGACTTCGCGCGTCTTACGAGAGCGACATCCTCGCTCTCCTTTGTCTCTTCGTAGCCGGGGTTCATGGCTGGCATTATAACACCCCGGGCTTGCGGTGATTCTTCGATCCGCGCCGGCGCGGGGGGAGCGCCAGCGCGCCGCGTTTGCCTATGTTTCGAGCGTTAAGCTAATATTTGCGGGGGCCCAGGCCGCGGGTCTTTTGTGTCTCGGAGGGATGATGTCCGACAAGCTTCTCATGACAGGGAACGAGGCGGTAGCGATGGCCGCGTACCACGCGGGTGTCGCGTTCGCATCGGCGTACCCGGGGACCCCCTCGACCGAGATACTGGAAGAGATATCAAAGTACGACGGCGTCTACGCCGAGTGGGCGCCCAACGAGAAGGTGGCCCTCGAGGCCGCCGTTGGTGCGAGCATCGGCGGGGTCAGGTCGCTGGCCGCGATGAAGCACGTGGGTCTGAACGTCGCCGCCGACCCGTGGTTCACGCTCCCGTACATCGGGGTCTCGGGCGGGCTGATGGTCGTGAGCGCGGACGATCCCGGCATGCACTCCAGCCAGAACGAGCAGGACAACCGGTACTACGCGAAAGCCGCCAAGGTGCCCATGCTCGAGCCCGCCGACAGCCAGGAGGCGTACGACCTCACCCGCGAGGCCTACAGGATCAGCGAGCGCTTCGATACGCCCGTCCTGCTCCGCATGACGACCCGCGTGTGCCACTCGCGGAGCCTGGTGGAGCCGCGGGACCCGGATGATTTCAAGCCGAGGCCTTACGAGAAGGACGAGGTCAAACGCGTGATGATACCGGGGCACGCCCGGCTGCGCCACCCGGTGATGGTAGAGCGCCTTAAGGAACTGGAGGAGCTTTCCAACGAGTTCCCGTACCAGGCGCGGGAGATGGGCGCCGGCGACGCGGTCGTGGTCACCTCCGGCGTGGCGTACCAGTACGTAAAGGAAGCCTTCCCCGGTGTGAATATCCTGAAGCTCGCCATGACCAACCCGCTACCGCGCGCGCTCATCGACGATTTCTGTTCTCAGTTCACTGACGTGTACATTGTTGAGGAGCTCGAGCCGTACCTGGAGGAAGCGGTGGCGGCTCTCGGTCTTTGGCCGCGTGGAAAGGACCGCGTGCCGCGGGTGGGGGAACTCAACGTCGACAACGTCCGCGACGCTTTCCCAGAGCTGGCCCGGGGTCATTGCCCGCCGCGGCCGGAGGCTCAGCCCGAGTTGTTCGAGTTGCCGGCGAGGCCGCCGATACTGTGCGCCGGTTGTCCGCACCGCGGCATCATGTACGTGCTCGCGCGGCTCAAGGCCGTGATAGCGGGTGACATCGGGTGCTACACGCTGAGCGTGCTACCACCCCTTTCCGCGCACGACTGCCAGGTCTGCATGGGCGCGAGCATCACGATGGGGCACGGGCTGGCCAGGGCGCTGGACATGTCCGCCGAACCGGACGCGGACGCGCGGACTCCCAGGCACAGGGTGGTCTCGGTGATCGGCGACTCGACCTTCTTCCACTCCGGGGTCACCGGCCTGATGGAGATGGCTTACAACAGGGGCACCTTCACGGTCGTGATCCTGGACAACCGGACCACCGCCATGACGGGGTTCCAGGACCACCCCGGGACGGGCACGACCCTCCAGAAGGAACCGAGCGTGGCTGTCGACATAGAGATGCTGGCTCGCTCATTGGGGATCGAGTCGGTCCGTGTCGTGGATCCGTACGACCTCGACGAGTGCCGGTGCGTCCTTGCCGAGGAGATGAACAGGGACGCCCCGTCGGTTGTCATCTCGAGGCGGCCGTGCATCCTGCGCGACAGGGCGAGCCAGAAGCCCGCCCTGGCGGTCTCGCGCGAGGCGTGCAACGAGTGTGGCCTGTGCATGGGGATAGCCTGCCCCGCCCTGGTGCGGCGTGGCGATGAGGTAATGATCCTTCCCGAGGCTTGCGTCGGGTGCGGGGTCTGCGCCCAGGTGTGCAGGCAGGGCGCGATCCTCGGCGCGGCAGGCAAAGCGGATTGACGGGCGACTGCCCGGCGCACCGCCGGGCTGGAACGAGAGAGAACGATGGACGACAGGGACGATAAGAAGGGGACGGAAGAGGAGACCACGGGCGGTGGAGGAGCGACCCGCTCGGTGGTGCTCGCGGGCGTCGGAGGGCAGGGGACGATCCTGGCGGCCAACATCCTGGCCCGGGCGCTCGTCGCGCACGGCTACGACGTGAAGACCAGCGAGGTCCACGGCATGGCGCAGAGGGGGGGCAGCGTCGTCAGCATGGTGCGCTTCGGCGACAGCGTGGCCAGCCCACTGGTGCCGCTCGGCGAGGCAGAGGCGGTCGTCGCGACCGAGCTCCTCGAGGCGTTGAGGAGCCTCGAGTTCCTGACGCCCGACGGCCTCTTGATATGTTCGCGGACAAGGGTCGACCCCTTGCCGGTCCTCCAGGGCGCGGCGACTTATCCGGCCGACGCCGAAGAGAGGATCAAGCAGATCGCCCCGCGGAGCGTCGTGGTGGACGCGCGCACCGTAGCGGCCGGGGCGGGCGACGCGAGGGCGGCCAATACCGTGCTGCTCGGTATCCTCTCGGTGTCGCTTCCGGTCCCCACGGACGAGTGGATGGCCGTGATAGAGAGGCTGGTCCCGCAGAAAGCCCTTGAAGCCAACGCGCGCGCGTTCCTCGCCGGCAAGGAACTGGCGTAGATGGCGCGCATGTGGGACGAGCGGATGGAGACCCTTACGGGGTCAGACCTCGAGGCCCTGCAGGTCGAGCGTCTGCGCTCGACCATCCAACGGGTGTGGGATGCAGGGGTCCCTTACCGCGACCGCATGGAGGAGGCGGGCCTCTCCCCTGACAGCGTCAGGGGGCTCGAGGACCTTGCGGCGCTGCCGTTCTCGAGGAAGCAGGATTTCCGCGACAGCTTTCCGCTGGGCATGCTGGCGGTCCCTCTTGAGCGGGTCGTGCGCCTGCACGCGTCATCGGGGACGACCGGCAGCCGGACGCTGGTCGCTTACACGGCCGCCGACATCGAGGCGTGGGCCGAGCTCGTCGCGAGGTTCGCGACCGCTGCCGGTGTCGTGCCGGCGGACATAGCGCAGGTATCTTTCACCTACGGGCTGTTCACCGGAGGGTTCGGCCTCCACTACGGGCTCGAACGGCTGGGGGCGACCGTCATCCCCGTTTCCGGCGGCAACACCGAGCTGCAGCTCTCGCTCATCAGTGAGCTCTCCACCACCGTACTCATTTGCACGCCTACATACGCACTTCACCTGGCCGACGAAGGCATCGGGATGGGGTTCGATTTCGGCAACAGCTCTCTGCGGGTCGGGCTGTTCGGCGGCGAGCCCTGGAGCGAGGCCATGAGGGAGCGCATCGAGCGCGGACTGGGCTTGTCCGCGACCGACAACTACGGGCTCTCCGAGGTCGTGGGCCCGGGCGTCTCCGGGGAGTGCGAGCTGAAGGACGGCATGCACATAGCGGAGGACCACTTTATCGCGGAGGTTGTCGACCCGGTGAACGGCATGCCGGTCCCCGACGGAGAGCAGGGTGAGCTGGTTCTCACCACCATCGCCCGCGAGGCGATGCCCGTGGTGCGGTTCCGAACCGGCGACCTCACGGCGCTCACCAGGGAGGAGTGCGGGTGCGGCCGACGAAACGCGAGGATGGCAAAGGTGCTCGGGCGCACCGATGACATGCTCATCATCAGGGGTGTGAACGTGTACCCCTACCAGGTCGAGAAAGCCCTGCTGGAGATAGAGGGCATCGAGCCGCACTACATGATAGTGGTGGACAGGCGCGGAGTGCTCGACTCGCTGGAGGTCTGGGTCGAGGTCTCGGAGGGGGTCTTCAGCGACGACACGCGGAAGATGAGGGATTTCCAGCGCCAGGTGGAGACGCACCTCAAGACGGTGCTCAACGTCAGGGCCAGCGTCAGCCTCAAGGAGCCGAACGCCTTGGAGCGCGCCGTCGGAAAATCGAAGCGGATACTGGACCGGCGCGAAGACGGACGGACGTGACCCGGGGACGACGGAGTCGCATCGGGTTCAGTGTCGCATCGGGGTCGGACCCCGATGTCGCAGGCGCCGCGCCGGACGCGACGTAAGGAGCCTGATGTCAGAACAACCCGAAAGCTGGTTCGCCGAGCGGACCTTCCGCCACCAGGATTTCTCGGACATCGGCCGACTGGTGGAGATGAAGCGGGAGCGGGGTCTGGAGGTCAGCGTATGCCTTCCGACACTCAACGTCGCTGACACCGTCGGGAAGATCCTCGAGGTCTTCCGGACCGAACTGGTCGAGCGGCACCCGCTGATAGACCAGCTGGCGGTGGTCGACTCCCGCAGCACCGACGGGACAATCGAGATAGCGCGGGACGCCGGCGCGCAGGTGATCTTCGACGACGAGATACTCACGGATATGCCGCGCGCAGCGGGCAAGGGCGAGGCGCTGTGGAAGAGCCTGTTCGCGCTGACCGGGGATATCATCGCCTGGGTCGACTCTGACATCGAGAACATCCATCCGCGTTTCGCTTACGGCCTGATCGGCCCGCTGCTGGCGGACCCGGCGATCGGCTACGTGAAGGCGTTCTACGAGAGACCCATCCGGGAGGGCGGCGTCACCAGGCCGGGCGGCGGACGGGTCACCGAACTGGCGGTGAGGCCGGTGCTCAACCTGTTCTACCCCGAGCTCTCCGGGCTCATCCAGCCGCTTTCCGGGGAGTACGCCGGCACAAGGGCCGTCCTCGAAAGTATCCCCTTCCTCACAGGATATGGCGTGGAGACCGGCATGCTCCTCTATATCTACAAGGCCTTCGGCCTGGGCGCGTTCGCGCAGGTCGACCTCGAGGTGCGCGTTCACCACAACCAGCCGCTGGACGCGCTGTCCAGGATGTCTTTCGGGATACTGCAGGCGTTCTTCAAGAGGCTCGAGGCGGACGGCAAGCTGTCGCTGAATGCCGAGCCCGCGTCGGTCTATAATACGATTGTTCGCGAGGGGGAGATGTACTCCATGAAGCCCGTCAACATCGAGGTCGTCGAGCGGCCGCCGATGAAGCTGGCCCCGGGGTACGAGTCGAAGGGCCGGCGGTAACAGATCGAGACTGGAGGCCCGATGACCTTGGGTGAGACGCGGTACCAACCCGTTTTTCGGACACCGGGCGACTGGGTCGCCATGGTAGCCGTCATACCGTTCCTGGTCAGCGCGTTCGCGCTCGAGTGGGTCGTGGTGAGAGTGCGGATCCCGTCCTACGTGCCCCTGATCGGCGGCATCGAGTCCAGGAGCCTGAAGACGAGCGTAGGCCTGCTCGATATTCCCTGGTTCTGGGTGCTGGTGCTCTTCCTGATACTCGCGGCTTTTCTGGTCTGCTTCTTCCTGGTGCGGACGCGTGGCGCGGTCACGCTGGGCGCCGGTGTGCTTTTCCTGCTGTTCGCCCTGGTCTTCTTCTTCGGGGCCTGGTACAAGATAAACGCCATCATCGGCGACCTGATGAACCTGTTCACCGAAATCCCGTTCATCGGACCTCTGCTAAAGGAGTCCCTCGCGAGGTTCACGAAGGACGCCCTTGTCGTGAGCTTCCAGCCCGGCTACTACCTGTTCATAGCGTCGGGCGCGATGCTGGCCATCGGCGGCGCCCTGAGGGTTTTCTTCGGTTCGGTTCGGCAGGAGCAGGCCGGGGCGCCTCTCCCGGGCGGTGGGGCCTGAGTGTCACACGCCGGACGCGCCGACGAGCGATACGTAGAGGAGGTGGCGCGCCGCAAGAGCGTCCGTGCCAACCTCGACTGGATAAGGGATAACCTGCCCGCGGTCAAAGTCATCTACACGGACATCGACGGCACACTGGTCGGCCCCCTCGGGTGTTTCTTCCGCGACAGCGACTACGAGTTGACCCTGAAGCCCGCACAGGCGCTGCTGGGCGCGCTGGCCAGGAACGTCGACGTTATGCTGGTCTCCGGGAGGCACAAGTCCCAGTTGCGCGAGTTTGCCCGGCTTCTCGGCGTGATGAACTACGTCGCCGAGCTCGGGACCGAGCTCGTATACAACCTTGGCGCCGAGGTCGTGATGAACCTGGGAGGTCTCGACCTCACCTGCGACTCCGTCTACGGCACCATCATCGATACGGGGGTGGTCGACCTGCTGATGGAGACCTACCCGCGCAGGATCGAGATGCACACACCCTGGTCGGACGAGCGCGACTGCACCCCGCTGCTGCGCGGGCTGGTGGACCCGGAGGAAGCGAACAGGCTGCTGGAGGATAACGGGCTCGGTCGCTTCGAGCTGCTCGACAACGGCGTGATCCCGAGGAAGAGCCCGACCCTGGACGTGCCGGAGACGCGTGCCTACCACCTCGTGCCAAAGGGCGTGAGCAAGGATCAGGCGGTGCTGAAGGACCTGGAGCACAGGGGCATCCCCCGGGGGGAGACTGTCGCGGTGGGCGACGCGGCGGCGGACCTGCCGTTCGCGGGGGTCACTGCCGCGTTCTTCATGGTGAGGAACGGCCTCGACAACAACCCGCACCTGGCCGAGCGGATCGACGCCGCCGAGAACGTCTTTGTCACGAGTGAAAAGATGGGGCTCGGGTGGGCCGAGGTCGTCGAGACGCTCTTGAGCCTCGAGACCGGGTGACGCCGTCCCCCGGGTCTATAGAAGCGGGCGGCGGCCCGGCCGCCCCCCCGGAGTGAGCGTGAACAGCTTGGTGGCGAGGGTCTCGAGGTAGGCTCGACCCTCGACCCCCTCCCTCCACCGCCCGGGTATCCTCTCCAACCCGTTGAAAGCGCCGCTTATCGCTCCGGCCATCGAACCCAGTGAGTCGGTGTCCCCGCCGGCGTTGACCGCGGTCACGACCGTCTGTTCGAGATCGTAAGGGGAGCGCAGGACGGCGAACAGGGCCCCGGGCACCGTCTCCATCACGTATCCCCCTGTGCCCGTATATGCGAAGGCTTGCCCAGGCTCAACGCCCAGGAAAGGTTCGAGGCCCGCTATCTTTGCGGCCATGCCCTCGTCGATTCCCTCCACGAACCCGGCAATAGACCGCAGCAGCCCCGGCGGATCCACGTCCCCGACGTCGTCGATACCCTCCGATACGGCGAAAGCGACGGCGACGGCGCCCGCGACCGCCTCCGGCTCCGAGTGGGTGAGCAGGGCCTGTTCGACCGCGGCTCGCTTGAGCATCTGCGGGTCGTGATGGTAGAGCAGCCCGACCGGACTCACCCTTTTTGCTGCTCCGTTCCCCGCCGAGGGCAGCCCGCTCTCCAGGGGCGTGGCTCCCTCGTACAGCCTCCGGCACGCGGTGGCGCTCGCGAGCCCGGGGCCGCGGGCTTCCTTGATGCCCCGGTCCGAGAACTGCATCCACCTGCCGAGCTTGAACGCGGCGTGCTCCAGGTCGAAACGGCCGATCTCGATGAAAGACTGCGCGAGCGACACGGTCATCTGGGTATCGTCGGTCACGCGGCCGGCACCGAACCTCTCGTCGAGGAAGTCCGTGACGCGCCCGTATGTCTCCGCTATCACCGTGGAAGGCATCCCTTCGACGGGCGCCCCCAGCGCGTCACCCACGGCGCAGCCGACCAGGGTGCCCTTGAACCTGTCCAGTATCATGGCCCGGTCATCGCAGGCCAATATCTTCTCGATCTGCCCCATATTTTCCGTCCCGCATGGTCCGTGGGCCGCCCGAATACGGTGAGTATAACACGCCGCACAGGGGGCTCCGGACGGTCCCGTCCGTGCGCGGAACGGGTGCTATAATTCGTTGGACGACTTCCCGGGAGGCACTTCATGGATGCGGTTGCGGCGGACGGTTCGGCACGGAGATGGCGCATCCCGGACACCGGGCTCTGGGGCTTCTCTCACTGCGGTTTCTACGACACATGGTACCCCTGGTCCGGGCTGCCTTACGAAGGCAGGCTCGAGCGGCTTGTGGGCGACATGGTCCAGCTCGGCGCCGACAGCTTCAGGCCGCAGATCCACTGGCACCAGGTGGAGCCTTTTCTCGCGGCAGGCCTGTCGGGGCCGCAGGACGTCACCGACGACCTTGTCGACAGCTACGCCGGCGGTGATGAGCTCATACGCTGGGAACTCTACGACATGCTCATCGATTCGCTGGTCGCGGCAGACATCGAGCCGCACGTCGTGATAGCGGCGGCCTACGATTTTCAGCTTCCCGCCTCCAGGGCCGGGCGGACCTGCGCGCGCGTGACACCCGACTGCCTGGGCCGGGACAGGTACCTGGGTCACGCCTACCTCCACGCCAGGGCGGCGGTCAGGCGATACCGTGACAGGGTGCACATGTGGCAACTGGAGAACGAGCTCAACGGCGCGTGGGAGACGCTGCTGCTGGCGGGCTGGAGGACCGGGAGATCGTGGTTCGACCCGGGATTCCGCACTGCACTCATCGAGGTGCTTTCCCGCGCGGTGAGGGAAGAAGACCCCACCGCGCTCACCAGCCATAACTTCCTCTCCGAGATCCGCATAATCAGGGACGCCTTCGACTGGCGAAACGACGTGAGGAGTTGGCTCCCATACCTGGACATAGTGGGCGTCGACCCTTACCCGAACTACCTGTTCGGCTGGCCGTCGCGCGGGCGTGCCGTCGGCAAGAGGGTCAGACAGGCGGTCGAGGTCTCGGAGGGCCGGCCGGTGATGGTCCTCGAATCCGGCTATCCCGTCAAGCCACGCCTGAGGGGTATGAGCGAGGCCAGGCAGGCCGAGTTCGTCTGCGACGCGACGGCGTCGTCCGTCGAGGCGGGGGCCTGTGGGTTCTACTACTACGAGCTCTGTTCGCCCGAGGGATACCCGGCCCAGGGGCCATGGACGAACAAGTATTTCCAGAGCATCGAGCCCTGGTGGGGACTGGTCCGCAACGATGACACACGCCGCCCGGCGTGGTACGAGTACCAGGAGGCCATGGAGAGGGCGCGCGTCGCGTGTCTGGCCCGGAAGCCCTCGAGCAAAGCGCCCGACCGGCACATTGGAGGCGACGGGCCGACGATGACGTAATAGGAAGGACAGATGTACATCAAAGACCGTGACCTGACAGAGATTGAGAACAGGCTCGGCCACCCGTGGGTGACCGAGATGCGATACGAGATCCACCCGTGGGAGTACGACGTCGTCGACGGGAGCATGGCCGACGGCCGGGCGCACGACGTTACCATGTTCATCCGGCAGGCCGAGGACCCCCGACAGGTCGCGCTCATCCGCAAGCCGTTCTTCCCGCCGGGGGCTTTTCGCGCACCCAGTGGAGCAGCACAACGCGGGGAGACGCTCGAGCAGGGGGCGCTGCGCGAGGCCAAGGAGGAGACGGGCCTCGACGTCGAGCTGACCCGCTACCTGGTCAGGATAAACGCCACCTTCACGTGCGACGGCAAGGCCATCGAGTGGACGACCCACATATTCGAGGCCCGCCAGCTCGCCGGAGAGCTCGACCCCATTGACACCGAAGAGATAGCCGAGGCGCGGTGGGGGACCCTTGAGGAGCTGCAGGGACCTATCCGTGACACGCTCCTCGACACGGGCTGGCAGCTCTTCAGGTACCGGGTCGCCCTGACCGACCTGACGGTCCGGCAGATGGAGGAGTCGACGTGAGGTACGAGGAGCCGGTCTTCAGGCCGCCGTGCGAGTCGGGCAGCCTCATCATCCAGGCAACGATCGGGTGCCCCCACAACAAGTGCACCTTCTGCGGGATGTACAAGGGTAAGAAGTATCGCGTGCGCCCTCTGTCCGAGATAAAAGAGGACCTCGTGATGGCGCGCAAGATCTGGTCCGACCCGCCGTCGGTGTTCCTGGCCGACGGAAACACCATCGCCATGCGGACCGACGACCTTGTCCAGGTGCTCGACTACGTCAACGAGGCTTTCCCGCTGGTGGAGCGCATATCCTGCTACGGCGGGGCGAGGTTCATTCGCGGGCGCAACGTGTCCGACCTGGCGAGGCTGAAGGAACACGGGCTCAAGATAATATATATGGGCCTCGAGAGCGGGGACGACCGGATACTCGAAGGTGTAAAGAAGGGCGCCACCGGAGCGGACTACATACGCGCCGCGGAGAATGTGCGCGAGGCCGGGATCGAGCTGTCGACATACGTACTCGCGGGGCTCGGAGGCGCCGAACGCTCGCGGGAGCACGCGCTCAACTCGGCGGCGGTCCTCAGCGAGATGAAGCCCGACTTCATAAGGATACGCACGCTGGTCCTCATGCCCGGCTTTCCCATGTACGAAGACCTGGAGCGCGGTGATTTCCAGGAGTGCTCGGGCCGCGAGATCGCCCTCGAGACGCGCCAGCTGCTCGAGAACCTCGACGCCGACGGGGCATATTTCCTGAGCGACCACGTCTCGAACTACCTGCCGCTCTACGGTCACCTGCCCGAGGACACCAAAGAGATGCTCGCGACGATCGACCGCGTCCTCGCCGAGCCCGACCCCGCTGTCCTGCGGCCCCGGGTCATCCGCTCGCTTTGACGCACACCTGTGGGGTCAGGTCTCTTTTCGTGCGTTTGTCCAGTCGCGCGGGGCTGCTCGGGAAGTTGCTCGGGACGGGTCCCCCTCGTCGATGTCCTCGCTTCGCGGACCTCTCTCCATAAGCCGATACGAAGCTGCGGATTACTCCTCGAGGGACTCCCTCCCTCGCTCCAGCACGGATGAAGAACTGACGGAAAAACCGGTCGCGCGGGGCTGCTCGGGATGTTGCTCGGGACGGGTCCCCCTCGTCGATGTCCTCGCTTCGCTGACATCTCTCCATAAGCCGATACGAAGCTGCGGATTACTCCTCGGGGGACTCCCTCCCTCG
>Ga0209226_10001115_pt1 | contig 12722 bp, 10 predicted proteins | sample BarGraNGADG00212_2_FD_184497 | JGI IMG/M metagenome (GOLD analysis project Ga0209226, IMG submission 184497) | Arctic peat soil microbial communities from Barrow, Alaska, USA - Barrow Graham LP Ref core NGADG0011-212 (SPAdes) (version 2) | ecosystem: Environmental > Terrestrial > Soil >...
GAGCAGGACAAAGACCTTAAGCGCGCCTACTACGTCAACTGTAAACTGCAATGCGATCCCCGCATAACAAAGATCGGCAAGCTGCTTCGCAAGACCAGCCTGGACGAACTGCCTCAGTTGATCAATGTGTTGCTGGGCGACATGACCTTCGTCGGGCCGAGGCCGATTCACGCCGATGAGGTGGAGATTTATGGTCCGAACGTCGAGCGGTTCAAGACCGTGACGCCGGGCGTGACTGGTCTGTGGCAGACTCGAGGCCGCAGTAGTCTTTCATACGAAGAGAGGGTCCGCATGGACATGCTCTACATCGAGCAGAGGAGCGTGCTCCTGGACCTTTGGATAATCATCTACACTATCCCCGCGGTGTTACTCAAGCGGGGAGCGTGCTGATCGAGACTTACTACTATAGATAAGAAAAGAGGTGAAATGAGATATGATCAGAACAAAACTAACAGTACTGGCAGTTGTAGCCGGAATGCTTGTGGGATCGGCGGCGTTTGCACAGTTGCCGGCGCCGTTGACAGGTCTGACTGTTAACAGCCCGCTGTATTCGCTGGACATAGATGAGTTCGGCGGCCCGGGCCAGGGCAAAATCACGCAGTCCGCCACGGTCGGCGGTGCGAGCTTCGCCTACAGTGGCGAGGTGCTCTACAAACTGCCACAGATGAGCGTGTTTGCCACAGATGCCCAGGGGAATAAGACTGGCTCCTCGTTGACCGGACTCTTCTGGGGAGTGTGCATTGACACGCATGAGTTGTCGAATGATCCCCAAGGCGCCTATCTCAAGCAGGGCTGGGCTACATCTCACTCGGCTCTGGGCGCGGGGGGTCGGCTCAATGGAACTGTGTTCGACCAGATCGCTTGGAACCACACGACCTATCTGTTCAGCCAGTACGGCGCAACGATCGGTCTTGCACTCGCAGACGGCGGGATGTCCAATGTGCAGAAGGCGGCTTTCCAGTTGGCGACTTGGGAAGTTATGAGCGGTGACGGTTCAGGCGGCGCGAATTGGGGCTCCGGCAAGTTCACAGCGGAATACGTCACTGGGGGCCTTCTGTCGGAGGCCAACACCTATGTAACAGCCGCGTACAATGCTGGGTTCAGCCAGTGGACGCCCGAGTTGGCCAATGGGTCGTTCTACTTCAGTGGTGTAAAGAACAACAACACCTACCAGGACTACCTTGTATACGCCCCTGTTCCGAAGGAAACCATGCTCCCGGTTCCGGAGATCCCGGCAGTTGCCCTTGGTCCTCTCGGACTCATGGCGTTGGGATTGCTAAAGCGAAGGTTCGTGAAGTAAGTAGTACCGGCAGACTGTTGTTTTGCCGTTTCGGTGCCGTGCGCTCGTCTGAGCGCACGGCACTCTTGGTTTCGCCCTTGTTGCTCCGAATACCCGCCAGGCTCAGACAATGGGAACTCATCTTTCCGCCATCTCCGTATGCATTTGAGGGCTATCTCGCTATCGGCGACAGAAATAAAACACCTCATCCGGCACAGCTTTCTATCAGGGTCAGCCATATAGGTCGTGGTATAATGCATAGGTATCCGGACGGGAGCCGGCGAGGAGTTCAGGGCGGTATATTATGAGTTTCTGGCATGTAGTCACAGTGGTCAAACTGAGAAAATTGATGATTGCCGGCATAGTGGCGGTTACGCTGCTGGTGGTTGCTATTGCCGCGCCCAAGCCCAAAATGGTCTACGAGGCGACCGCGCTCGTCACGCCCACGGCGCAGGTGATGCAAGGCGGCGTGACGACAACAGCCAACAAAGATGTCCCATCCAGCACCGCGCCGGATCGGAGCGTCATCCTTAGCAATCTGATCATTCTGGCTCAACAGCCTGACGTATATGATGACGCTCGATCGTTCCTTGAGAAGCCCGGCGAGGATCAAAAGAAGGATATGGCCGAGCTGCTCGCGCGCAACTCTGACGACCCCGACCTGCCCGTGTGCACCAATAAGGATGGCACCCCCGTGAGGCTCGATACGGAGCCAGGGCACCCGCTCACGCCACAAGACTGGTCCGATGTGCTGGAAGTCGCCCCCGTGCGCAACGAAAGCATTGGCGAGAAGGGCACGACCACCGACATTATCCGTGTGACTATCAAGATGCCCAACGGAGACGTCGCGCCCTGCCTGGCTAACGCGGTCGCGTTCGCATTTGCCAAGAGCTATCAGCGCAAGAGCCGCGGCGAGACCGACAAGTATAAGAAGTTCCTTGAGACAAGCAAGCTGGAGGCAAAGGCCAAGCTGGACGATCTGCGCGCCCAGATTGCAGAGTACAAGAAGTTGCACAAGGTGGTGGCGGTGGACGCTGAAACATCCAGCGCGATCAACTCCATTGCCAGCTTGGAGTCGGCCAAAAGCGCCGCGGATTCCGCCGTGAGAGAGGCCGCTGCGGCGCTGAGTGACGTGGATTCACAGTTGGCTGTGCAGCCGCTGGTAACCAATCAGACGTTGCCGGCGGACATGAACCCCGAGGTCAAGAAGCTGCAGGAGGAGGTTGCGCAGGCCGAGACCGATCTCCGGCTTCTCGCGCAGCGCTACAAGCCCGCACACGAGAATTACAAGGCAGCCGAGGCGCGAATTGCGGTGCTCAAGGATAGAATAGCGAAGGCCGGCGCGACCTATTCGCCGCCGGTCATCAACGAGATCCATCAGGAACTGGCGAAGCGGCGGTCTGAGGCCCTGTTCCAATCGGCTACGGCAAGGGCCAGGAGCGCTTCGCTGGCCGCGAGCATCGCGGTCGCGCAGGCAAAGATCAGCAACCTCACACAAGCCGAGCCGAACCTCGCTGCCATGATGACCGAGTATGCCCAGGCCGAGAGCAGCTATAAGACGCTTTCGGAGAAATACGACCAGGTGGGCGTGGCGGAGAACGAGTTTTCCAAGAATGGATCGCTGGTGCCTGATTGGTCGCGCTATGCCACGGGGCCAATTCAGCAGGGGCCCTCGCGCAGGGCGCTGCTCGTATATGGACTGGTGCTTTCGATGGTGCTGGGGATCGTGACGGCGATCTGGCTGGACTCGATCGACACCCGCATGCGCAACGCGGCGGATGTCGAGAAGATGCTCGAACTGCCGGTGATCGGGCTGACGCCGCAGTTGACGGGGCGCGGGGGGAGTCTGCCGAGGCTGACGCATCTGTATCCGCTGTCGGCGATGGCTGAGTCTTATAGGATATTGCGGACGAACATCCTGTTCGCGCTGCGGGACAACCCATTCAAGACGCTTATGGTTGCGACGGGCCGGCCTGGGCAGGGAGCGACCACGACGATATGTAACCTGGCGATCGCCCTTGCGCAGATCGGCAAGCGAGTCATTCTCATAGACGCGGATATGCGGCGGCCGAGCCTGCACAAGTTCTTTGATGTGCCTAATGACGCCGGCCTGAGCACGCTGCTGCAGGGCGAAGGCGCGCTGACGGATGCGTTCCAGAAGACGGGGATTGAGAACTTGATCGTGCTGCCGGCCGGTCCGCAGCCGCTGAACCCGTCGGAGCTGCTTGGCTCTGAGCAGATGCACGAACTGGTCGGGAAACTGGAGGAGCATTGCGATCTCGTACTCTTCGATACACCGAGCACCGTGGTTTTCAGCGACGGCCCGATGCTCGCGAGCTGGGTGGACGCAGTGCTGATGGTGGTGTCGGCAAACGAAGTCCCACGCGGAACCGAGGCGCAGACGCGTGACCTGCTGCGGCGCGCGAAGGCGAACATAATCGGGGTGGTCGTGAACCGCATGGCTGCCGACAGCATAGATAGTTGCCACTTCTACACGTCCTACTACTCGGATTCCGTGCCACAGCAAGGCCTCGCCGATTCGCTGACCTCGGGCAATGGCAAGAAGGACGGGGAAGCAGTGGTAAAAGGACACAAAGCAACTCCGAAGGCCATTTCCGCGCCGGTGATGCAGTCGGCGAAGGGTGAAGCCGAGGCAGAAGCAGCCAGCGCGGAAGTGATAGCAGACGAAGACGATAACCCGTTTCCGGAGTAGGTGATATAGGTTCGTGGAACAGCTTGTTGCCGGCAAACAGATAGTTATACAGGTCGAAGACGAGTGGCCGGAGGAGCGTAAGCGCGGCGCGCTTAACATCCTTTGGCAGCACAGGGAGCTTGTGTTGAGCCTGACGCGGCGTGACATCAGGTCGCGTTATAAGCAGTCGGTGCTGGGCATTGCGTGGGCGCTGCTGCAGCCGCTGGCGATGACCATCGTGTTTACGGTGGTGATGTCGTACTTTGCGAACATTCCCACCGAGGGGATTCCCGCCCCGATCTTTATCTACGTTGTGATGCTGCCGTGGACGTTTTTCCAGGGTGGGCTTACAGGGGGATCGGAGTGCCTGGTCAGCAACTTCAACCTGATAACCAAGATCTACTTCCCGCGCGAGGTGTTCCCGATCTCGGCGATACTGGGCAAGACCGTGGACCTGGGGCTTGGCATGCTGATCCTGGTCCCAATGCTGATCGTCTACCACATTCACGTGACGTGGATGGTGCTGCTGGTGGTCCCGCTGCTGCTGATTCAGGTCTGCCTGATGCTTGGGGTGACGTTCCTGCTATCGAGCTGGAACCTGTTCTACAGGGACATCCGGCACATGATGCCTCTGCTCGTGCAGGTGTGGATGTATATGTCGCCAGTGGTCTACGGGCTGATCTCAGTGCCGAAGAGATACCTGGGGTTCTACATGCTGAACCCGATGGCGTCGGTGATGGACAGTGTCCGCAAGGTGGTCTTGCACGGCCAGGCCCCGACATGGAGCTACCTTGGCTTGGCGGCGGTGGTGTCGGTTGCTTTTCTGATTGTGGGATATCGCACATTCAAGAGGCTTGAACCGGCGTTTGCGGAGACGATTTGACCCGGTCGGAAGCCCTTGCGACAACTGGAGTTTGGCTGAATACGTAGACCGTGTACAGGCTGTGGCCTACGAATTCGATACCTTATTATATATACAGACTAGCCACGTGTATAGCGAGACCGAACAAAACAAGGCTTTGATGTGACGAAGAGATTATGAAAGTTATCTCGGTAGAGGGCGTATCGAAGAAGTTCATACTGGCGCACGACAGGCCGAGAAACCTGGCGGATGCGGCGCGGGGGATGTTCCGGCGCAAGCAGCGCGAGGACTTCTGGGCGCTGAAGGACGTGAGCTTCGAGGTGGAGCAGGGCGAGGCGCTGGGCATCATCGGCCACAACGGCGCCGGCAAGAGCACGATGCTGAAGCTGCTCACGCGGATAATGGACCCGACGAAGGGCCATATTCGCACCCGCGGCCGGGTATCGGCGCTGATCGAGGTGGGCGCAGGCTTCCACCCCGAGATGACGGGGCGGGAGAACGTGTACCTGAACGGCTCGATAATCGGAATGTCCCAGCGCGAGATCGCCGCGAAGTTTGATGAGATAGTGGCGTTTGCTGAGCTGGAGAAGTTCATCGACACGCCGGTGAAGCGCTATTCGAGCGGGATGTATGCGAGGTTGGGTTTTGCGGTGGCGGCGCACGTGGACCCGGAGATATTGATAGTGGATGAGGTGCTGTCAGTTGGCGACTCTGGATTCCAGCAGAAGTGCATTGAACGAATGCGGAGTGTAAAGCGGGGTGGCACTACCATCGTGTTTGTCTCCCATAACTTGAACGCGGTTACGTTACTGTGTACCCGAGCGCTCGGACTCTGGCGAGGAAAGGTTTTTTCTGACGCCGTCCCTGCTGAGGTCGCCGCGCAGTATCGCAATCTGATGAGCGAAGGGATCTTGCAGGATGCAGTGACAGCAGAACGCCCGACTGCGGACATCATACCGGATGTGGTGGTGACGAAGCTGGAGTCACTCACTCCGTCTGGGGAGTGGCAGGTGTTCTTGGGCGATCCATGGACGGTTCGGCTGCACTACCTGGCAAGAAGACGCGTGGCGGAACCGTCTTTCAGTTTGCGCTTTGTTTCATCGGATGGTACTGTCCTGGCGCATCCCTCCACGACAGAGTATGAGCAGAGCCGGGATGTGGAAGGCTCGGGCTTCGTGGATTTTCGAGCTGATTATGTGCCAATGGTCCCGGGGCGCTACACGCTGGAAGCGCGAATATGGGATGCCACGGGTGTAATGCCGTATGATCTGGGTCTTTGCCACGCTGAGCTTGTGGTGGCTGAACGGCCCGTCAAGGACAGCGCGGGAGTCCGGGCGACAAATACCAGTCTGATTAGGCTGGCGGGAAACTGGGTCTGGCCGGACTAGCTGCCGACCAGATCAGAACCATTACTTATGGAACGGAGTCGCATTGATGGTTCAGCCTAGGAGTGCAGAGGGAGATGACAAGATGCGTATCCTGTATTTTGGCGGAGGGTGGCCGACCAACATTGGCAATGCGTTCATCGATCTCGGGGCCATGGCTCTTCTGAGGTTGGCTCTGCCGAACACGGCAATCGGATTTGCCAGCGGCCTGCCTCGCTGGCACTTCGCACGCAGTATCGAGGTCAGCCCTAGGACACCCTCCGGCCTCATTGATCGAATTCGGCGTAAGCGGGAGCGCCCGGGTGACGGTCTGTCCGCAGACAACGCATTGGTGCCCGCGGCATTGACGGAGTGCGATCTGGCCGTCTACTCGGGAAACGCTGTTACAGAGATATTCGTGAAGCAGAGTGGCGGGACGATGCTGGCACTTGCGGAGAGAGGGGTGCCGATTCTTCTATTGGGAGTAGGCGGATCGTCATACTGCGACTCAGAAAGAGACACCTACAGCGATTTCTTGCGCAGGCTCAAGCCGCTCGCGTTTGTCTCCCGTGACGACGTCACGTACGCAGCGTATCAACACGCTGTCCGCAACTCGCACCCAGGCATAGACTGTGCGTTCTTCCTGCCCGACGCCTATAAGCCGTTCCGCCTCGCTTTGCCGGACTACGTGGTGGCAGCCTTCGATGCCTGTCCTGAGCCGAGACTGGACGCCAAAGGCCGATTGCTCGTGCGCGCCCACCACCAAATTTACGAGGCAGCACCAAGAGCGTGGGTGGATACCGATAATACGCTGATCTCAGACATTCCACAGGACTACCTGACCCTGTATGCGAATGCGCAAGAGGTGCATTCCGACCGGGTTCACGCTTGCGTGGCGAGTTTGGCATACGGAGGAGCTGCCAGGTTATACAACTCCACGCCGCGCGGGTCGCTCCTCGACTGCGCAGGTGCCTACGGAATACGTGAGGATCTGGCCAAGTTGGACATGGGTCTGTTGGCGCAGAAGAAAAACGCGCAGGTTGCGTACGTAAGGGAAGTTGTATCGAAGCACTTCGATCAATGAGCGTCCGCATTCATGTGATAGATAAGCAGTGAAGTGATCGGGGTCGTTTCGGGTGCTCATGGCGGGAAGTCTGGCCGGCTGACCGGACGAAGGGCTGACAGGACTATGAATATGCTTATCACCGGCCTGCTGAGGCTGTTGCTGAAAGATGGGCGTCTCGCGAGGACGTTCTGTTCCGTTGTTCCGGGATGGCCACAGAGCAACAATCTTCGACGCGACCTGCTAGGGGCGTGCGATGCTCTGCCTGGTGTGTCTACGATAGAGATGAGCCTGTCCGACGTTCCGCAGCTGCCCCGAACTGAGCAGGTATTGTCTGGTGACGAATGGTATAGGGCGCTCGGCTTGGCAGACGCCAAGGAGCGCGTGGTCGGCAGCTTGCGAAGTGGTGCGCTGTCAGATTGGGGGCAGTCCATCTTGTCAAGGACAGCCCACGGAGACAGGGTGTTAGAGGTAGGCAGTGGGACCGCGGAGATATCGCTCGCCCTGGCGAAGGCGGGACGACTGGTCACCCTGCTCGATGTTTGTCCGGATTGCCTGCGCTTTGCGGCCGAATGCGCTGAGGAACTAGGGATTCACGTGGAGACAGTGGCAGCTGATGCCATGCAGGCGCTGCCGTTCTCTGAAGGCGCCTTCGACTGCGTATGGAGCTCAGGTTTGTTGGAGCACTTCACACAGCAAGAGAGACTGACAATGCTGCGGGAGTGGACACGAGTGAGCAGAGGCAAGGTCGTTAACTTTGTGCCGAATGCGGCTTGCCTGGCGTACAGGCTGGGCAAAGCAAAGCGCGAGAGGAACGGAACCTGGGAGTTTGGCCGGGAATTGCCTCTTTACTCCATGCGGCCTGAGTTCGAGGCCGCTGGACTGGCTGTGGCGGAGGAGTTGTCGGTAGGTCCGAGACATGCTCTGTCGTTCTTTGATGCCGAGTCCCCTGTGGGGGCTGTTCTCTCGCGTTGGCTCGATGCTATGCCGGCGAGCCAGATAGACAGTATCAATCAAGGCTATCTTCTGCTGACAGTGGGAGTCAAGGGATCATGACGCGTGCCACTGGCGTGCCAGAGTCGCAACAAGCAGTGACGGTCGGGAACGGCTAGAGGGATTTCAGCAAGGTCTACGGATGGTATGATGAGACGGGACAAGTCACTGGTTACAAATACGTGTTACGCTCTCAATGCTATGCTGCCGAGAGTAAGCATAGTGCTGCCCACCTATAACGGTACGAAATACCTGGCGCAGAGCATCCAGAGCGTTATTGACCAGACCCTCACCGCTTGGGAACTGATAGTTGTAGATGATGCTTCAGCAGAAGATGCGTATGGGATTGCAGCTGCCTTTGGAGACCCGCGTATTCACTACGTGCGCAACGGTGCGAACTGCCGGTTGCCCAGGTCGCTCAATCGAGGCTTTGCCTTAGCAGCCGGGCAGTACCTGACATGGACTTCCGACGACAACTGGTATGCTCCAGATGCTCTTGAGAAGATGGCGCAAGTCTTGGACAGCAGTCCGCGTGTAGCAATGGTCCGGACCGACATGTGGAGGGTCGACGAGCACGGTAACAAGAAGCTGGCCGGGCTCGATCCGCCGCTGTGGTTGGCGAGCTACAATTGTATTGGAGCATGCTTTCTTTATCGCCGGATCGTGTTGGAGACTGTCGGGCTGTACGATCATAGATATGCGTTGGTTGAGGACTACGAGTACTGGTTGCGCGTTGCGAGCCGATTTGCGATAGCGTCGGTCGTTGAGCCATTGTACTACTACCGGATTCATTCGTCCTCGCTTACCGGTCAGTCAGCTCAGGGGCATATAGAGTCCTTGGCGGCTGCAGTTAGAGCGGAGCCGAGGTTTTGTAGGCTTCAGAGGCGTCTGCGTATGTACTGGAGGCTTGTTAACTTGCGCCGTGCCATGAGCCGCCGCCGCATCTGGAAGTCTGCGTCGCTGGGAGTGGATTCACTAATTGAACGATTGGCTGGCTTATAGGTCTGTTTTGCAGCCTGTGGTTTCTGTCCTGTGCAGGAGACAATAGTGAGGGTTCTCTTCGTTCTCTCTGAGCTGGGTACTGGCGGAGCGGCGGTGGTGCATAGACTGCTTGCGGATGAGTTGGCGTCGAAGGGCATCGCCGTTGATATATTCGCGTACTCATCTGGGAACTGGGAGACGATCTATGGAGATTATCCACGTGGTCAGGTGATCTTTCAGGAAGAAATGACGCTGACTGAGTTACTGTGTCGTCGACGGTACGACGTAGTCCACGCTGTCTCCGACACGCCTGACAGAGGGTTGCCGCGGTCATTGGCGTTGTCGCGTTGCGACGCGGTAGTACTGCTGACGTGTCACGGGTACGAGCTCCCTCGGTGTGGGCTGGAGTTCGCGGATATGCTTGTCTGCGTCTCGCAGGCAATGGCGGATGCGATCAAAGATAGAGTCTCAATCCCAACAAGAGTTGTTCACAATGGCATCGAGCAGAGCATGTTTTGTCAGGCTGATCGACCGCCGCCCAGTCGTCCGGTAGTTCTCTGGGTGGGGCGCCACTATGACCTTAGAAAGGACTTTGCTGGTTTCGTGGCGCTGGCGGTTCGTATGGCGGAGGACGATGTCGACCTCTGGGTTGTTGCAGCAGGATCTTCAGAGGAGCCGGTTAGCATAGCGGATTGGCTGCCAGATCGAGTACGTATTATGCGCGATCTTAAGCAGTCTGAGTTGCCAGACGTCTACAGAGCCGTCGCCGCGTCCGGCGGATGTCTGCTCTCGACCTCGCAATCGGAAGGCCTACCGATGGCCCTATTGGAGGCGATGGCTTGCGGCTGCCCCGTTGTCGCACCCAAGATAGGTGGCATTGTGGAGATTCTGGACAGCCAGAACGGATATCCCTACTGCCGCGATTGCGGCGTTGTTGCGCTTCGAGGATTGGTCTTGGGAGCGATTTCTGATGCGGAACGAAGGCAGAGCATCGTAGATCAGGCGATTAAGACTGTAGGTGAGCGCTTCACTGTATCGCACATGATGATGGGCTACCGAGCTTTGTACAAAGAGCTGATCGATCACAAGACTGCACGCAACGCTGGCCCACTCGATTGGGCGGCCCGACTTGCAATGCGTTCCCTGGCGCGATTGCGATCTTTTGCCAGATGATCGTGCCGAACGGTCTCTCTGGATTGGACGAGCAGGATGAGATACTGTGTGCGAGCAGCACTGGGTCTGCCTGTGTAGGCTTGCGGTTATGACTGACGGAGACTTGCGATGGTTCATTCAATCACCATCTTGACGCTTAACTATAATGGAGTAGATTTGCTGCCGATGGTCATCCCTCCCGTGGAGGAGATGGCAAAAAGGGCGCATGTGAAATGCAAGGTTGTGGTTGTGGACAACTCCAGCACTGACGACAGCGTCGCCTGGCTTGGGAAGAATTACCCATCAGTCGAAGTTAGAGTGATGCCGAATGAGTTCCTGTTCAGCCTGAACGCTGTTGTTGCCGAGTGCGCAAGCTCGCACATTCTCATCCTGAATAACGATATCATCCCGGAAGCTGATTCGCTTGGCCAAATGCTTCGGCATTTTGATGACGACAGCACCTTCGCCGTCTCGCCCAAGCTGTTGCGTTGGGACAAGACCACACCGGACGCCGGCCGTCGGCTCGCATGCTACAAGAACGGCTATCTCGACCATTGGAGCGATTTTGCGATAGAGCAGGCTTGTCCAACGTTCTTTCCGGTCGGGGGCGCATTTCTTGTCAGGCGTGACCGTCTTCTGGAGGTCGGGGGGTTTGACCGCCTCTATAGGCCTTACTACTACGAGGACGTCGATCTGGGATACCAGGCTTGGGCGCGCGGCTGGCAGGTGGTGTACGAACCACAATCGGTGATGTATCATAAGTCCTCGGCGTCTATCTCCAAATATGAGCTTTCGCAGAGGCAAGACGCAGCGGAGGTGCGCGGTAATCTGCTTTGTGCGCTGAAGAACAGCGATGACGCGACTTTTCGTTGGATGCTGCTGCATACTATGCGGCGATTGGCGAGCGGAGTGAAGAACTGTGACAGATTCCAGATATCTGTCATCTTGTCAGCCTTGTCGCGGTACCCTGCCATCAGACGGGGCCGCAAGGAACTCAGGAGGTGCCGGGTGCGGAGTGATGCCGAGATATTCTCGGCAGCCTGTGGGCCGCTTGGTGCTGTGGAGCAAGTCAGATGAGAGACCGGCGGATTCGGATAGTATTAATATGCCTCTTCGCGCTTTTTTGCGTGACAATCATATTGCGCCAAGTGGTCACCTGGCAGCAGCGTCAGTGGGACTTCAAGACATTCTACTACGCGTCAAAGGCGTACCAGGCTGGGCTCAGCCCGTATGACGTCGTCAACCTGTCCAGGGTGGCTGGGCACACGATCAGTTATGACTACGTTTATCCTCCGCTATCAGTGTATCTGTTCTGGCCGTTCACTTTGCTTCGATACGAAGCGGCGCATTTCGCATTCCTTGCGATCAAGTGCCTACTCCTGGTATATCTGCTTAGTCTCTGGGCACGCAAGTTTCTGCCTGATGTGGCGGCACCGTTGTTCCTCATCTACTGCGTGTTGGCGTTCAACCGTGCTTTGCAGGTGGACGTCTGGACCGGCAATGTGTCGACCTTTGAGCAGTGCCTGATCTGGACTGGACTCTACTGCTATATGAAAGGCAGGTTGGGGTGGTTTTGCGCCGCAATATGCCTGGCGGCGTCTTGGAAGCTCCTGCCGGCTGCGTTCCTGGCCTTGGTGCTTTTCTCGGACAACCGACGCAAATGGCTTTACTTTGGCGTGTCTGCCACAGCCTGCGCCGGGCTGCAAGGGCTGACGGCGATTGCTATGCCGGGGCTGTTTAGGAGCTTCGTGAGCAATGCCGCCAGGCTGGACGAGCGAGGGGTGGTGAATCCGTCCACACTTGCATTCGTGAGAGATATGTTGGACAGAATCGGGGTGGGAGGCCATTCGATCCTGGCTGCCGCGTCCTATGGCGCCATCGTGCTGGCTGTTGTGATCGTGAGCTGGAAAGCCTACAGCGGAATCCGGGAGTGGGAGCCGTCGAGGCGGCGGAATCTTCTTGTGCTCCTCTTCTGCTTAGTGTATGCGCTTGCGGCACCCCGGCTGAAAGACTATTCGTACATATTGCTGATTCCGGCGGGTTACTGGGTTATCAGCCGTCCGATGCTCGCACGATACTTCTGGCCTATGCTTCTGGCATTGGTGCTGCCAGTTGCGCCGTTGGCCAAGATGGCTGGGGCGCCGGAGGTCTTGTACGGCTACTATGCCCTACTGCAGGCGTTTGCGGTTTGGGCGCTGTATGTAGTATATATGCTGCGGTTACCGGCAGCCAGTGATAACAATAGCGAGTGCGTAGCCTTGAGTCGGGCAACGTGCGGTGATCCGAATGAAGATACTCCACATCACCAACTTTGCTTCGCGTGAGATACTCGATGG
>Ga0209226_10001117_pt1 | contig 12718 bp, 11 predicted proteins | sample BarGraNGADG00212_2_FD_184497 | JGI IMG/M metagenome (GOLD analysis project Ga0209226, IMG submission 184497) | Arctic peat soil microbial communities from Barrow, Alaska, USA - Barrow Graham LP Ref core NGADG0011-212 (SPAdes) (version 2) | ecosystem: Environmental > Terrestrial > Soil >...
CGCCGCTGGCGCCCAGCAGGATCAATTCGCCCACCCGCCGCAACGGCAGACGGGCGACCAGCCCATCACCCTTCCGCACCACCAGCGCATCGTGATCCACCCCGACAAAACAAAACTCGTGCCGGAGGAAGACCGTCTTCTTCAGCGCGGCCCGGCTCAACATCCCGGCGTCAAGGCCTTGACCGAATTGCAGACCCACGAAACTGAAACCCGCATCAAAAACGGTTATGCTGGTCTTTTCCGATTTCACCGACAGTTTCAGGCTGGCGAGGATTTCGCGCACGGCGGCCAGGGCCTGCTCACATTCCTCCGCCGTCCGGGCCAGCACCAGGAAATCATCCGCATAGCGTATGAGCCGGAATCCCCGCGCTTCCATCTGTTCGTCGAAGTGGTCGAGGTAAAGATTAGAGAGCAGCGGCGAAAGCGGGCTGCCTTGCAGGAGCCCGCCGGTGCGCGTCGCGGGCGCACCGTTGAACTCCACGGGATGCGCGATGCACTGGCGCAGCAGACGGCGGGTCACCACGTCCGCGCGCGGTACGTGCCGGTCCAGGCGATCCAGCAAGAGATCCCAATTGACGTGGTCGAAGAACCCCTCGATATCCGATTCCAGAACGTAGCCACAGCCTTCCGCGGCGGCGCGCTCGATGGCGGCCCGAACGTCTTCCGAAGATTTCCCGGGGCGATACCCAAGCGAGGCCTGCTCGAAGGCGCGGTCCAGGATGGGGGCGAGTGTTTCGAGCAGGACTTTATGCACCAGGTGGTCACGCGCGGTGAGCAGGGAGATCGTGCGCGTGCCGTCGCCGGTGGACTTCTTGGCGAGGAACGACCGCGCCGGGGAGGGTTGCCATGCGCCATCTCGAACCGCTTCGGCCAGTTTGGCCAGCGTAGTTGCGCGGTCATCGAGGCTTTGCGCCAGTTCATCCCAAGTCACTGCGCTCGGTCAGGTGGTTGAGCGCGGCCTCATAGGACGAAGGGTTCAACAAGCTGGCGTCGAAAAAAGGGCGCCGGAGCAGGAGTTGAAAATAGCCCTGGGCTGCGGGCATTTCCAACCCCACGTGCAATTCCGACCCAAGCAGCAGCAGGGGCCAGAGGCGGGTCACGGGTCCGCGCAGGTAAAGTGGACCCACATTGCCGTTTAAGAAGACGCAGCCGGCTGAGCTTTTTGGCTGGTGCCGATGCCTCTCATAATGCCAGAAATAGGGCAGCAGTTCTGTGGCGGACCAATCCTCTTCAAAACGCGGCAGCGTGATCCCAAACAGTTTCTCCCAGCGCCGGATCATGGCTGGAAACAACTCGGCGGACGTGAACAGCCACTTGCGCCGTTCGTCGCGCGGCTGGTAAGCCAGCGGCGTGATGAATTCCAGGCACACTTCCTCAGTGTCTGCCGGCGGGGGAGGATTTTCGGCGGCCACTGCGGCCAGGCTGCGCAGTTCTGGCGGTCCAGCGCGCACGAGTTCGAAGTTGCGGCCCGGGCCCGAGGAGTGTCGCACCGCGAGATGTGCCGCCAGTCGTTCGCTGAACTCCGCTGCCGGCGACGGGTCAGCCGTCGGGAGGATAACATCCAAAGTGTACTCGCGCCCTTTTTGGATGCGGTCGCCCAGGGCTCCCGTCGCGGGATGAAAGAAAAAGCGCAATTTAGGCTTTCCTTCCGCGTCTTTCGGCAGGGCGTACATGAGCAGGCCATGAAAAACCCACAGTGGGTGTTCCCGGGCAAACTCATTGCGCGTGTTGCGCAACACGACCCGCGTCCGCCACCACCGCAGCGACAACAACTCCGCCAGACCTGCGCTTTCCGCTGTCGCACGTGGCGTGCTCTCAGATGACGTAAGCATAACGGCCATCATCAAATGGGTTCTCCGGACATTGGCCGATACCGACCCTCCGGCTCAGGGCATCGCGGCGGTACAGATAAACGAAACCGGTTTTCAGCCTGAGGTCGGCCAGGCGTTTTTTCAATTGGTCCCGCCCGCTACGCGTCAACTGGCACTCGAACGCGCTCATCTGCACGCGAATGCCGAAGCCCTCCAGCACCTTTGCCACGCGCGTGCGCTCGGTGTCACTCGACACGTCATACACCGCGACATAATCAGCCGTGCGGGCCATGCATATCAGGAAGTCGAGGACGGAAGGATGTCCTCCCGGTGGCGGCCCTGGGCCGAAGCCCATTGGAGCCGCAGGGAGTGGCCTTGCGAGGTTTCAAGCTGGGCCAGGCGTTCAGGCATTTCTTCCAGGGTAAACCGAATGACGTAATGGCGGCAGGGTTGGCCCTTGTCATCGGGCACGACTTCCGGCGTCCGGGTGATGAAGTAAGGGTCGTACTTGAGCTCCCGTTTGCCGATCATCAGGCCGCCGAGGGCAATGCCCCAGGTGCGGATGTCGCTTTCGCCCGTCAGCGGCGCTTTGAGGCAGGTCATGACCAGCCGCGCTGGCTGGCCGGGCGGCTCCAGCCAGAACTCGACCGTGAGACGTTTGGGAAGGGATTCCTCCCAATCCTCCGCCGCCTCGCCGAACCAAATGATGACGCCCACGACGAGAGTAGCCAGGGTGATGACCGGCTCGGCCGCATTCCACCACCCGGTGCCCGTGAGCCTGCAAAAGAGCGCCGCCAACAGGAGGACGAAGAGGACCGACCAGAGCAGTGTGCGCTGCTCGCGCCAGGCATGACGGAGGATGAGGACAGGGTGGGAGGACATGGAGCGAGCTGTTCTAGAGTTGTGTCGTGGGAAGATTGAGGTTTCTGCCCGGTGGCAGGCCGAGCTGGAACGTGCCGCCCGTAAAGCCTAGCACCAACAGGCTCATGGAACTAGGCTGCGAATCGCCGGGGATGAGGCGATCATCGGCGGGATTCTGGAGGTAGCCCAGCAAACCGAGGGCGGGATGTTTGAAGCACGGTCGCCTTTTCGTGCCAACGAAGCCCGTAAAGGTGAATTCGACGGTCTTCCCCTTCAGGGATTCGGGCGTGGCACCGGCTGGTTTGGAGGGAGGCACGGCGGGAGCTGGGTCCCTTTCCAGCGAGACTTCCGGGAGTTTCTCAACCGCTTGCTTGGGTTTCAGACTAGGGGGTGTGGGACTTGCTGCGTACGGGAGGAGGCTCTGGCGGCTCATCTTGGCGGCGCGGAAGTCATTGACCGAAGGACGCCGATCCATGTTGAGCACTGGGTAACGGAGAGCGTGCCCCACAGCATTGGCAGGATCGGACATGGCCAGCAGTTGGCCGATCTGGGGCGTACTCGCCCAGGAACCCGCCGAGCCCAGATGTTTGTTCATGGTTGCCACGAATAGTTGCATGAGTGCGGCCTGATCCGGAACCGGGTCTGGCCTTGCTCCGGTGGATTCTAGTTGTGAGGCAGTAATCTTGATGCTCACGTTCCCGTAGCCGTAGGGCTTGGCCATGCCCAACCGGTGCCGAAGAGAGGACTTTCCGCCCCACGTTAGCGCCCAGAACAAGGCCCCCAGTTCAACGGGGCGAATATTGTGAACATGCACCCGGCAGATAAACTTGGTGCCGGCAGGTAAAGGACGGAAGCGTGTTTCCACGTCGGCGGTGGGGGCCGAGGGTACCTGGGGCTGCGTGCGATCCGCTGGGGCGGGAAAGCGCTTCCAGCCACTAATTTCGGCGTCCGAGTCCATGAAGGTGCGATACTCGCCAACGATTCTTCCGGTGCTATAGTCGGCGACGGCTTGCCGGACGTAGTTCGGATAGAAGGTGGGTTTGGGTGTTCCCAAGACAGTTTGCACCTCGGTCACCGGTGAGAGACTTCCGCCTCTGGCATCCTTCTGGACCAAGGCGTGTTCAAAGGCCACACGGCCCCGCGAGGCGTCCTTATCGCGCACCCTCCCGAAGAGTGTTTCCACAAAATCAGGCCGGAGATCATCGAACTGCGGCTGGGTATGGCGGACCGTTTCGTGAACGGAATGAGTGTAGGGCAGGCGGAACATCTGGGCCAAACCCAAGGCGAAGATGCCGTTCCCATCGGCCAGATAGAAAACAGGCACGGGTTGGCCGCCTTGCAGTTTCGGACGCCAGTAGGCCCATTCCGGGTTCGGTTCTTTCGCTTCCGTGTGGATGAACTCGAAGTCGGCTCGAACCTCTGCGGTAACGCCGAGCGCTGCGCGTTTGCTTGCCGACAATTCACTGGCTGAGGGGTCGAAGAAAACGAACTCCATGTGCTTAACAGACTTGCCCTTGGCCCAAGTCTTTTCGCGGTCAGCCGGTTGGCCGGTGAAGACAAGTGTGCCGTTGGTGGAGGACTTCGAGAGGTCAGCAAGAGAGTAGTACAACCATTTGTTGTCGGGATGTTTTTGACGTTTGCTTGAACCTGGGTGGAATTGAATCTCCAAGTTGCTCTGGCCCCATTTCTCGTACTTGGCAGAGGCTGGTTGTGCTTTTCCGCCTGGGGCCTCTCCCAGGCAGATCTGTTTCCCAGCCTCCAGGTCCGTTTGCTCCGCTCTGGAAACCCCGCACGGGGTGACGGTCCAGGTGTTTCCTTGCTGAATCAGCCAGCCTGGCTGTGCCAGGGAGACGAATGCCCCGGTATTTGCTTCGATTGCAGTAAGATGGCGCCCATACAGGTCTCTGTTGTTCAAGTCCCGCACCCCGTGGCGGTGATCATCTACCAAAGACATCTTGCTGAAGGACGCGATTTCAAGAACCGAACGGATCATGCCCTTGAGACTGGTGCCAGGGATCGCATAGTCGCCTCCAGCGTAAACGCGAAAAAAATCCTTCCAATCTGCATTGTTCAGCCGTGAACGCCGTTGCTGCTTCGTTTCGCCCGGCAGATCGCTACCATTGCGAATGTAAATCGGGGTGGTGGCTTCGACCTCGATGTCGAACCAGCCCGAAATGCCGTCGGAGAAGGGCACGTCCTGGGAGACCTGGGCTGCCCAACCGGGGAAGAAGACGTGCTCGCTCAGGGGCACGAAGTTGTAGGGCGATGGGATGGGAGGCGTGGGCATGGAATCAAGAGGCTGCAGGTTGAACATGCTCGGTCGAAGTTGAGGAAGCCGGTTTCACGGGCTCAAATCCAATAAACCGGCTGGCGAAAGGGCGGAGTTCCTCGTGGCCGCCGATGCGTTCCGGGCGATAGGCTACGTGATAGAGGAGGTAGTGCTTCAGGTCGGTGCTGACGAGGCGTTGGGTGAGCAGCAGGCCAGCAGCATCCGAGGTTTCCTCAAGGGTGGTGATGATCCAGCCCTCGCTCGATCGACGCAGGTGGAAACTGGTCTTGCCGTCGGCGCTGGTCCGCTCTCCAGTGACGGGCCAGGCGGCGTCGGGCTTTAGTGCCGCGAGTTGCGCCGCACGGTCAGGATCAGCGGTATGGAGAATTTCCGGGGTGTGGGCCTCTTGCAGCCAGCCAGGGCCGTCGAGTTTGGCGAACGCCTCGAAGGCGGCTTTGCCGGAGGTGAAGTTCGTCTCGGTGGCTCGCAGTGTGCCTGATCGCGGGTCCAGTTCTTGAACGCGCGTTTCAGCCAACACGTGGCCAAGCACGGCGCGAACGATGTCGGGGTCAGGCTGGGGCATGGGCTTGTGGGGTTGAGGGAGTGGGGTCTCGGTCGAACCAGGTGTCGCCCGCCGAGCACTCGACAGGCGTGGCCGCGCTCGCTTTCGGATCGAAATAACCGAGGCCGCGCCCGGTGCCCGCACCGAGGGCTAGTCGGCCTTGGGCGAGGTCGTCGAGGGCGGCTTTGAGGGCCTGGCGGCTCGTTCTTGACACCTGATCCGCTTCGAGGACTGTCAGTTTAAGTTCTGGAAAATCGCCCTGCCACAGCGGGCGTTCGCTGAAGAGCTTCGAGTCGGCCGCGCCGCCGGTGAAGCGGTCAATGCTGACGTGGGGCACACGTTGCTGGGGCGGCGGCGTGGCGGACCAGAACAGGTCGTCAATGAGCACGCGGCCCCGGGCGGCTTGTTCGCTGGTGTCGCCGGCTTTTGACGGTTCCACGAAGCCGAACAAGTCGCGGACGGACCCGTTGTGGACGCCGGTGATTCGCTCGAAGGCAGCCTGGGCCAGCCGGTGCCCGTCCGCATTATTGGGACAAATTCCAGCGACGGCGCAGTCGTCGGCAAAGCGCGCAGCAAGGCGGTTGGCATGGAAAGCCACCCGGTGCGAAAGCGCGCCTTTGATGGCGCTGCCGGGGAGCAGCAGGCACTTCTCCTCGACGCTTCCCGTGGAACCGTTCCACACGATGCGCTCCTCGCGGAGCGGGGCCATGTCGGCGGGATCGGCGCCGGACGGCGGAGTATCTTCGCCGCCGCCAAACATCCAGAAGCCGCGCGGTTGCAGCCCGAGGGTGATCGTGACGGCGCCGGGAGGGAGCGTCGCGCTTGGCACAAGCACTGGGGCCAGCGCGGGTGCGGACTGACTGAGATCAGCGGGGTGGGCAGTGTAGGCGGTGAAGTCAGCCGTGTCCGGCAGATGGAAGCTCTTGGAAGCGACGCGTTCGACACGGAACGCCCCGTAGCCGCGCCGGGACTTGCCGCCGAACCGCAACGAGCCGCTGGTGAGCGCCGCCAGCAGGTCATTCCAGTCCGGGTCCGACTGCTGATCACTCACCAGTTCCATCTCGAAGGTGAACCGGTGCCCTGCGGCGACGGGTTGTTCGTCGAACTTGGCGCGGCGCTCCGCCGCGCCGCGATGACTGAGGCGCACGTGATCGCGGACACGCAGACCAAGGGTCTGGCGCAGGACTTCGTCGCTTTCAATGCAGGAGCGGGCGGTGAGACCTTCCACGGGCCGGTCAATGCGGTCGTGCATCGCCGCCCAGCTCACGCTCAGGCGCGAGCCACAGCCCTTGTCCTCACTTTGGTAGCCAAACAAGGAATCGCCGCGGGCAGCGTCCTTCGTGAGTGCAAGGAACGACGCCCGGAGCGCGCCGGCCAAGCTGCTGCCGGGGATGGCGGGCAGGCCGTTGGCATCGGTCACAACTACCGCATCGGCGCCGTAGCCGCCTTCGCCAGTGCCGACGTGGAACGGCGTGGTGAATTCAATGACCACGCGGGCGACGTGGCGGAAGGAATGGGATTGCGGGGCACTGGTGCTCATGCGTAGGGCTCCTTGGCGCGGGCCTCGCGACTGGCTTCGCTGCCAGCGCTTCGGTTGTCCGTTTCTTGCAGGTGGCGGATGATGGTCTCGGCAGCGACGGCGATGGCAGTGCAGACGAGCGGGCCTTGGGGAACCCTGTCGGCTCCTGGCTCGGCCGCCTTCATTGCCTCGCTCCCGGGGCCAAGAGCAGCCTGCAATTCGCCCCAGAGCGAGCGGTGGCCGACAGGATGGGTCCAGAACTTCCGGCGCAAACCGTTGGCGCAGAACCCGGCCAGGCCATGCCGGAGCTTCGCCGCGTCGTCTCGCGCACGGATGGCCTGTTGGCGTACTTCGTTCCACTGGCTGCGGCCAGAGCGACCGAGGCGTTCTGCACGGGCGGCTGCTTCGTGCAGTTCCCGCCATTCCTCCGCCCACTGCCGGCCCAAGTTGAGCGCGCGCACCTGGATTTCCTGCTCAATCTGGCGCCGCTGGATCCAATCTGCTAGCACCGGAGCTGAGGCCGGTGGCGACAGGCTGGGAGCGGGCCGAGGGCCGGGCTTGAGCGGCCTTTGCAACTCTGGAAGCTTTAGCACGAAATCCGGATTCAGCATCGCCCAGCCCAGTCCTTCTTCGCGGTGCTCGCCGAGACTCTTGGCCAGCTTCTGGCGGACTGTTTGCAGTTCTCCCGGGCTCGCCGCTTGGTCGTCCTCTCTCGCGAACGTAAGCACGCTGCCGCGGGTCAACACCTGCCGCTCAGTGAGACGGGAGTGGTGAAAGGCGTTCCAGGGCGAGTAGCGGCGGGTGCGGACGAAACTGCGGTCTGCGCGGAAGAGCCACCCGCGGGGCAGCCCGAAGTCTGCCGGGTCAGGGACCAAGCGCGCGCCGCCACCGCCCCCCAAGGCCAGGTCGCTGGCGAGGTAGAAATGCAGCGGATGCTTCGGTGCGCCATTCTCAGGAGCAGCCGCGCCATTAGGCAGCGATGATGGTTCAGAGGGCGCCTGCACGGTTACCGCGATCTGTACCCGGCCGAACTGCGCGCTGCGCGAGCGGCCCAAGGCGATGCCAGGACCGGTGAGCACGGCGACAATTTCGGCGACCTTGTCAGCGAGAGCGGGCTCGCTATGGTTCCACCGGATGGCGGCTTGGAACTTCGCTCCGGCGGCCAGGGTTTCGTATTCGAAGAGTTGGCGGTCTTTCGCGCGTCCGAACTTACATCGGTCGAGCGTCGTTTTGAGAAGGTAGTCGCCCTCCACGTCGAAGCGCGTCCCGCCGGTTGTGAGGTGACCGGTGCGGAGTTGTTGGGCTTGCTCCTTGTTCTTGGTGCGGGTGTCTGCCTCGGCCTTCGTATCTGTCAGACCATTGATGACTTTGCCTTCCGGCCCCTGCTTCTTGATGAATTGGCAGTTCAGTGGCACGGGCCAGCCACGATGACCATCGGGCGCCAGCGGCAATCCGTCCTCGAAGCGGACTTTGCCGCTCAAGAAGATGTCTGGACCAAAGCCGTGCTGCTGAAACAAAGGTGCGGCTGCCGCGCCGAGCAGCGCTGAGCCAGGCAGGTAATCCAGAGAATCGTGCCCGCCGGTCGTGGCTCCCCTGAGACTCACGATGACATCGGCCAGCAGGTGGATTTCAAGCCAGACGCAGCCACCGGTGGCCGGCAGGGAAACTCCAGTCACCCCGGCTGCCGGTGGGTCCTCGGTCAGGCTTACGCGGCACCGCCCGAGCCCGCGATGGCGATGGCTACCCAGCGAGCGGATGAGCGGAATGCACCGCTTCAGGGTGCCCAGCCATCTGCCATCGTCGGGCCCGGAGAGGGTCGCGGTGAGTTGGAGCGGAGGGCACACTTCAATGGTGCGCAGAGTGCGTGGTTCGACCACGCCCGCGTCGTTCAGCGCGGTCGCAGAAATCGTTTCGAAGAGCGCGGCTTCGCGGGCGGGACCGCCGTCCAGCAGCCAGTTCGAGAGGTCTGTAGAAGGCTTCGCGTTCGTGACGTGAAGGATGCCACTTCTGCGCCCGGGCGGCTCGAAGTACGCTTGCGCGCCGTGCGCGTCCAAGGTCGTCGGATCAATTGGGCCAAACAGCTCGTCCGGGCAGCCGACTCCCACTGCCCCGTGGTCCGCCGCGAGTTGCACGGCGTCGCGCAGCAGTCCCTTGACGGTCTTGCCGGGCAGATAGGGCAGCCCCTCCTTGTCCCGAATGACAAGCGAATCGGCGCCGCCGCCGCGGCCCAAGCCGGAGCCGGCGTGCCACCAGGAAAGGGGTTCAATCTTGAGGGTTGCGGTTTTCATGGGGCGTCGTCGCCGAATTCGACGTTTAGGTGAAGGAGTTCCAAGGCATCGTATAGTGGCGTGAGCGCAGTGGGGTTGTCGGGTGGGGCTTTGTTGACCATCTTCCACAACTGGCCACCGGTGAGCGGAACCAGGGCGTCGTGGAGAGACTTCCAGGCATTCTTGTCGCGCTCCTCGACCACCAATCGCAACCGTTCAAAGGCGTCTTCAGCGGCGGCCTTGCTTTCGTAGGCCCGCGAGACGAGGCCACGCAGCCCACTGTTGGGAAGTTTGTCGCTCGCCAGCGCCTTCACCAACAACCGCAAGTCAGCCAGCTTCGGCAATCCGCCCACGGTATGGCCGCCCACGAGGTAGGGGTTCATGGTCAGCGACACACGGTCGGGGTCGCGGCCGGCCTGGAAGGCATGGGCAACCACCTCCTCGTAATCTTCTGAGGGCTGGAGCGAAGACTTGTAGCGGAGGAAGGCGACGGCGGAGGCATTGCGCTGGGTTTCCTTCTTGGCGAAGCCACAGAGTTTCTCCGCCAGCGCATACGCACGGGAGAAGGGAAAGTGGCTCTTACAGAACACGACGCCGGCGCAGGCTGTGAGCGGCTTGAGCCCCTTGACTGCCTCCGGCAAATCGCCACCTGTGGTCTTCGGTTTGAAGCGCTGCTCGGTCTCCTTTTCAAGTGCGACCAGGTAATCCTCCACAAATCGGAGGGCGTCTCTGGCTCGGACCACACAGGTCAAATCCTCGCCCGCGCAAACGATGGGACGGACAGGGATCGGAAGGGTGCAGGCGCGGCCTGTCGCTTTCCGGGTGCTTTGTTCTTCCTTCAGCGTCGTCGCGATCACCCGCTTCGTTGCCGCTTGGGCGGCGGCCTTGGAAGCGTCCTCGATTGCCTGGCAAAGGGCCTTGTAGGTCTCGGCTGGCTGCGGACTGTGCTTGAGCTGGTCCGTGCAGGCCATCATCGCCAGCCCAAGCCCGTTGGCATCGGCGTGAATGATCGCCAGGTAACTGTTGTCGGACGTGGCCAGCTTGGTGAGGTCAAGGGGCCAGCGCTTCTTGAACTGCCTGCGCTCACTCGCGGTGCTTAAGGCCAGGAGTTGGCGATGCTCGTCCGGCACCACCTTCTCCAGCAAGGTCTGAGCGGAAGTCCATTCCGCGGCTTGGCGTTTTCGAGCGCTCTCGTCGTCCAGCGCCTCGCGCTGCTTGGCAGCCCGCTCCTCTTCGTCCAGAGCCGAGACAAGTTGGGCCGCCGGCAGCCCCGTGCGCCGGTTGCGGGCGACCCACGGACCCGCTTCGGGGTGGGCGGCAGCGGGCTGGTTGCGGTTCTCATTGATTTGCCGCTCCGCGTGCTCGATGGCCGCGCCGAGGTGGCCGCTTTCGACTTCCACCAGCGCCACCGAAACCTCGAGGCCCGGTGCGAACTGCCCTGCCAGCACCGGCCAGAGCAGCGCGAGCCGTTTCGCGTCGGATTCAGCGTCGAACAGAATTCGCACGGCGCCTGACGCATCCGTAAGCACTCGATAGGGGTGTTGCAGATCAAGACTGGGGAGCGCCCTGGCCAGAAATCCCGTACCTCCGGTTCGCGGCAGGGCCTCCACCAGCTCACTCGCGCCAATCATTTCCTTGAGCGGGTCACTGCGGAGCACATAGCCTTGCAGCCCTTTGGCGGCCGCCACAAGAAGCCATTGAGATGGAGGGGGAATTGCGTTCATGGGTCAAGTTCGGGGAAGGTGATGTGCAATACCTGCCAGCCGGTGATCCTTTCCGGCGGAACCTCCTCGCCGACGGCTGGACGGTAGCCATGAGCGAAGTCGGGAGACACAACCCAGCATTCTTTGAAGACTTCTGCGGCGAACGTCGGGAGTTTCTCGGGGGAGAGCGCAAGCGCGGGGCGTTCCTGTGCAGGCGTCAAATCCGTCCCCACCAGCAGAGAAGCTGCCCGCACGGTGGTGGCATGCCCCCAAAAGGAAACCACACGGGCGTCCTCTAATGCCTTGCGCAACTCCTCCAGCGGTAGAGGATCAATCACCACGCGCCGCCGAATGAGAGAAGGGGGAAACGTGTTGCCGACAAGCACTGCCCAGTGCTTCTCATCCCTCTGCTGATTCTCACGCACCATAGGATGAGCGAGATTTTCCAGATCGTGCATGCAAAGACAAGCCAATTCCCTGACAGTTGGGCCTCCGCTGACAGCACTCCCGCTGACGACGATTGACTCCCCTTGAGAACGGAGCGAGGTTCGCCAGCTTTTCATCCAGGGGCAACACCCTGGTCCAGACAAATCCCCGACCGTCCTCAAACAAAATAACAGCCGGTGGCAGAATTGCGCCGGTGACCTTCTTTTTGTCGAGGGTCTCCACCACAATGGGTGCCGATCCGTGATTCAGAATCCACCATGTCGCGCGATTGAACAACACTGTGCGCGTCTCGTTTATCAGATAGCGTTCACGGGCTTTCATGTTCGCCAAAATCCAGCTCCCCGGAACATCCTCAGCCTTCCTGTAACACACCTTGGCCTTGCCAGCCGATGAGCTCGGTCTGCCGCGCTTCTCATCACTGCAGGGCTTCAGCCTGAAGGGCAGCACGAAGCGGGTGGCGGAATGGGGCTTCTTTCCGCCATTACCCAGAACAAATACACTTTGACCGGAAGCAGAGTCACGGGAGGCGCCTGATGTGTCGGGGTTCTGCATGAGGAATTTATATGATGAGTCAGCGGACATTGGCAATCATTATTTGAGCATTGTTTGCGCAGGAAGTTCGCGAGTTAAATGACATTCATTAGGCGGCTACCCCGTTGCGGATCTCCAGAATCCGACGGTTCGACTGCCGATGATGTCAGGGTACTCTTGCTCTGGTTCAGAATTCATTCGTGATCTTTCTGTTATGCTGCCGCAGTGTTTTCTCGGTCCAGTGCGCATTGACGAGGCTCAGAAAGACGGCCGCAAAGAACCAGTACATGCCGCTTTCGATCTTGAACCGGGTAATGGTGCCGAGTTTGAGCAGCACGCAGAGAAGTCCGGCGACGAACACCTCAAGCATGGACCACTTGCCCAACCAGTGAAGCCAGTGTGCCGTCCGCCCCAGCCAGTCGCTCACGACTCGACCGTTGCGGACAAGGCTGACCCAGATGGGTGGGTCGGGTTCGCGAGCAGAAAAAATCCCCGACCGCGGCCGGGGAGGTCTGACCGCTGCGGCCACCTGTTTGGCGGTGCGCGGCGGGCCGTCGTACTGGTGCGGGTTGGTTTCGGCCTCCGGGGTAGAGAATCGGGCGGGCTTGGTGACGCCGGCGATGAAGCGCTCGACCAGTTTGATCGCGCTTTCCATGGAGCGGCAGTCCAGCTCCATGCAGACGCTGGAGCTGGAACGTATCAAGTCCAACGTGCAGAAACCGCCGCATTACCAGTGAGGGCGCTGGAC
>Ga0209226_10001119_pt1 | contig 12668 bp, 10 predicted proteins | sample BarGraNGADG00212_2_FD_184497 | JGI IMG/M metagenome (GOLD analysis project Ga0209226, IMG submission 184497) | Arctic peat soil microbial communities from Barrow, Alaska, USA - Barrow Graham LP Ref core NGADG0011-212 (SPAdes) (version 2) | ecosystem: Environmental > Terrestrial > Soil >...
GTTCGCGTCGGCGAGAACGATGCCGAACGCCGCACTTTCGAAGATCGAGCGGAGCTGTGCTTCCTCTAGCCGTAGCTCTTCGAGCCGAGGTTCCTTTATCGTTCGCTTACCGAACCAGTTTCGTGTCGAGCGGCGATCGAGCACATCTACTCTCCTGGGCTAACTTACCAAGTGGTACTTATCTGAGAGTATGCCTCATTATGGCGGATTCTATGGCGGGTTCGTGGCGATATCGACATGAGCTCGCGGCACCTACGCGTCACTAGAACGAGCGAGAGTGAGAGTCGACGGCGGTAATCTCGTCGTAATGCCCGAGGGCGACTTGATCCATCGCATCGCGCGTGAGCTTCAACCGCCCGTGGGCGAGCGCGTCTCGATCGAGACTCCCCACCCACGGGCGAGGCTGCTTGGCCTCTCGCGCCTAGGCGGAAAGCGGATCGAGTCGATCGAGGCGCTGGGAAAGCATCTTCTCCTGCGCTGCGAGGGCGGCCTCGTATTACACAGTCACCTGGGCATGAACGGGCGTTGGCAGCTGCTTCGTCCCGGCCAGGCGCCGCTCGGTACCCCCTGGCTCGTGCTGCACGGCGAGCATTGCGACGCTGCTCAATGGCGAGGGCCGGTGCTCGAGCTTTCGCACGGCCAGCCGTCCCTTTCGCTCGGGCCCGACATCCTTGCCCAGCCGTTCGATCTGAAGCGGATCATTACCAACCTCCGCTCGAGCGTGCAGGAGCGCACTATCGGCGAGGCGTTGCTCGACCAGAGGCTGCTCGCGGGAATCGGAAACATCTGGCGCTGCGAGGGGTTGTGGCGGGCGCGGCTCTCACCCTGGCGCCCGCTGACTGAGATCGATGACGACGATCTACAGCGCCTGCTCAAAGAGGTCGCCGAGGCGATGCGAGAGTCGCTCGCCGCCGGGCACGGCCGTTACTCGGTCTACCGGAAAGCCGGAAGACCCTGCCCGCGCTGTGGGGCAGCGATCAGATCGCAGGCACAGGGAGAGCGCGCTCGAACCGCGTACTGGTGTCCGACCTGCCAGGCTGATTAGCGCTTCGAATGCAGGAGTGCAGGCCTCGACTGCGTAGGGGAAAATGTGGCAGTTCGCGCTCCCCATCTCTATCACTCGCTGCGCCTCTTCTGCCTCGGAGCTTTCTCCGAGCTGGAGACCGACATCTCGCACGGCGCCGAAGTCCCCTTCGCCTTCGAGGAGCACGCTGCTCCGGGTCGGCCGTCGCTCTACGAGTACCGGCCACTGGTGCGCGGCTTCGTCGAGAAACGCTCGCAGCAGCTGATGGAGCTGGCCGATGCCCAGGCGGCGATCGAGGATCTGAGGCACGAGCGGGCGGCCGCGATCTTCGCGCGCGCCCACGCCGGCGAGCAGCTGCCCGACGAAGAAGCACTCTTCATGACGGTGCTCCTGCCTTTGCTCGTCACCACCACGGAGAGTTGTGGCGGCTTCGATTGGCACGACGACGCCTTCGACCGGGCTTACATCGAGCTCGAGGGCTCACTCTTCGGCGGCGAGCGAGCCTATATAGCTGTGGCGCCTCTGATCGGCCTCTCGCTGGGCGCGCAGGTCTCGCTCGGCGAAGGTCTGCGCGTTCGACTTTCACCCCCCGGCGAGCTATCGACCTACTGGCCCGAAGCAAGCGGAATTCTGCCGCGCGATTTCGGGCGCCTAGCCGACCGCCTGTCGGTGATCGAGCTACGGCGCGACCTGGCTGTCGACGAGATCGAGGCGCCCGACGCTCCGGCCGAACTGGCCGACGCGATCAGCGCCCTGCGCCTGGCGACCGCCGGTGCCATCGCCGCCGGCCCGGTGCTGTTCGAGCGGCTCGATAAGCGCCCCTACGGAATCCGGCCGATCCTGCCAATCGCCGCCACCGAGCCTTACGGCGAGGCAACGCGCCTCGATCAATTCCGCGGCAAGTTGGCGCAAGACCTGCTCGCCCGTATTACCCAGGCCGACGACGATCGCGAGCTCGCGGAGGCGCTCGACCGCTGGGAGCTGTCGCTCTTCGCTCAGGAGCCGTTCCGCTCCGAACAGCTGCGTGAAGCGCTGACCTCGGTGCTCGGTTCGGGCGAAGGGCTGGCGATGGCGGCGCTTCGGGCCGCAACGCTGCTCGGTGACGGATCGAGCGAGCGGGCCGAGCTACGTGTGCGCCTGCGTGCACTGGCCGGAGGCGAGCCCGCCGACAAGGACACGAGCGACGCTATTCGGCGCACGCTGGTCGAGGTGCTGATGCACGGAAACCGCGCCCGGATGATCGAGGCGCTCGACGAGTCGCTGCTAGGTCTGCGCCCGCGCCCCAGCCGCTCGATGGCCATTCGGGCCGCTGCCGGCTAGCGGGTCGCCTTTCGACTCGAACCCGGCACCGATCCGTCACACGGACGGTTTTACCCTTCGCTTGTGGAGGAGGCGCGTGCCGTCATCACCAGGCTGGATCGCATCGAGGCGCTGGCGCGCGCTCGGGAGCCCGCCGCGCTCGTGCTGAGTGAGCTGGAGCTTCTCGTTCCGGAGGTGATCTGCTGGTTGGAGCGGGAAGGGCCCGCCGCGGCCGCTGCGCGAGTTGCCCTCGAGCGCTGCCTGCTCGTGCTGGCAGCGCGCGCGCACTTCTCCTGCGCCGCGGCCACCCGCGAGGAGCATTCGCTAGTCTGCCCTTGCCTTGAGTAAGAAACGGGCCCACGCCAATATCGTTCACTGGGACGATGTCGAAGTCCAGCACTGGACGGCTGGGCACATCGCGGCAGACTGGCGCAGGCTCGGTGCGGCCGCCGGCTCGGTTGGCGTCGGGCTGTCGCGCATCCAGATCGATCCCGGTATGTGGTCGACGCCGGCGCACGTTCACGGCCGCGAGGAGGAGATCTTCTTTGTCCTTGGCGGCTCCGGGCTTCTCTGGCAAGACGGTGTAAATTTCGACATTGCGGAGACAGACTGCTTTGCCTTCCCGGGTGGCGTGGGGCCGCACACGCTGAAGGCGGGCCCCGAAGGCCTCGACGTGCTGGCCTTCTCGGAGAACATCGGCGACTCCGCCGCCTTCTTACCGCGCTCCAAGGTCTCCTGGCTAGGCGTTAGCTGGGTCGAGGCGGGGGCGGTCGATCATCCCTTCGCGCTCGAGGCTGCCCAGGGACCGCCCGAGGTCAAGGAGTCAAGCCTGCTGCATCCGAGCAATCTGGCCCGGCTCAGAGACGTAGGCGCGGTTGGCAGGTCGAAGAAGACGATCGGTCGCATAAGGCGCGATCTCGGCGACGCAGTCGGCTCGCGCAGCTCCGGTCTCGGACACATAGCCGTCGCCCCTGGCAAGCTCTCCTGCCCGCCTCACTGCCACTCGGCCGAGGAAGAGCTCTTCGTCGTGCTCGAGGGCGAAGGTGGACTTCTGCTGGGCGACGAGGAGTACCCGCTGAAGCAGGGTCACGTGATCGCACGCCCGCCGGGAACCGGCGTCGCACACGCATTTCGCGGCGCTGGGAGCGGACTCACGCTGCTCGCCTACGGAACCCGCCGCTCCACCGACCTTTGTTACTACCCGCGCTCGCGCAAGATCTCCTACCGCGGGCTCGGTGTGATCGGGCGAATCTCGCCCGTCGACTACTGGGAAGGCGAGGAGTAGCAGCCGGGGCTGCCTGGCGCCGCACCAAGAAACTCCTGCTTAGCACGCACTTCGTTCTTCGCGCCATCGCTCCGTGCCAGGTATTGGCCCGGCGCCGGCGAAATTGCCTGGAAAGCTTCGTATTTCCCGTACCATGTGAGCTATGCCGCTTCAGCGGCGGCAGAAGACTCGGGCTGGGCCGCGATCTACGGGAAGGACTCCGTTTGAACAGGCAGAAGATGGAGCGCCGATGGGGATCGCAAGCTTATTGTCGCGTCCGCTGGCACGGGCGCCTGAAGAAGGAGTGTCGATGGGGCGCGTGATCGCCTTCGCCAACCAGAAGGGCGGCGTCGCTAAAACGACGTCAACCTTGAACCTCGCGGTCGCGTTCTCGGAGCACGGTCTCGACGTTCTGGCGATCGATCTCGATCCGCAGGGAAACCTGACCATGAGTCAGGGGCTGAACCCCGACACCATCGAGCGCTCGATGTTCGACGTGCTCGTTCACCGGTTGCCGATCACCGAGGTCATCCAGACTCGGGAGATCGATCTGGCGGTCAGCTCGATCGACCTGGCCGGCGCGGAGTTGGCGCTCACCAGCATGATCGGGCGCGAGCGGGCGCTGGAGAAAGCTCTCCTGCCGGTGCGCGACAAGTACGACTACATCCTGATCGATACGCCGCCGTCGCTCGGTCTCTTGACGATCAACGCCTTTGTCGCTTCCGACGGCGTGATTGTGCCGGTGCAGTGTGAGTACCTCTCCTTGCGCGGGCTCGTCCAGCTCGAGAACACGCTTTCGATGGTGCGCGAGAACCTCAACCCGCGCGTCGAGATCCAGGGGATCCTGCCCACGATGTACGACAAGCGGACGCTGCACTCGCGTGAGGCGATCGACATCCTGCAGGAGAATTTCGGCGATCTCGTCTTCAGCACGAGAATTCGCAAGACGATTCGCTACGCCGAGGCGCCGGTTAAAGGCGCATCCGTGCTCAAGTACGATCCCAAGGGAGAGGCCGCGGGCTACTACCGCGATCTCGCCAAGGAGGTGCTCAATGGCGCGAAAACGCGCAAGCATGCGTGACGGTCCGCTGGCTGAGCTCTTCCGAGCAACCGAAGCCGCTCAACGCCAGGCCGAGCGCGACGCCGCCCAGGAGACGGTCGAGCAGGCCGCGCTCCCGGCGAAAGCTCCCGAACCACCCGAAGAGACCGTTGAGCACACCGCGATCTTCGACGAGGCACCGGCCCAAATAGAGCCTTCCGGGCCCGCGGTAGACGAGAAGCAGGATGTACCTGCTTCGGCCCCGGCCCCGCCGACTCCGACTCCTACGCCGCCGGCTGCAACGCCGCCGGCTCCTACGCCGGCTCCGCCGAGCGTCTCCGCGTCCGAACCGACGCGGGTGAGGCCGTACGAGCCGCCGCCGAGTCCTCGCTATATCGAGCCGATTCCCGAGCCGCCCGCTCGGTTGCATCAGGTCGTGCCCGACGCCGATTCCTATATGGCCGTCATTCGCGTGGCGGGCGTAGGAGGCGCCGGCCTCAATGCCATTCATCGGATGATGGACGCGGGCATCTCGCAGGTCGATTTCGTCGCCATCAACACCGACATCCAACAGCTCCAGATGAGTGATGCGCCGATCAAGATTCACATCGGGCGCGAGCTGACTCAGGGGCTCGGCTCGGGCTCCGATCCAGAGGTCGGCAAGCTGGCGGCGGAAGAGGCTTACGATCAGATCAAGCACTCGCTGCGCGGGTCGGACATGGTTTTCGTGACCGCCGGAGAGGGCGGCGGGACAGGTTCCGGCGCGGCGCCGGTTGTGGCCAGGATTGCGCACGAACTGGGAGCTCTCACCGTCGGCATCGTCACGCTGCCGTTCCACTTCGAGGGCACCAAGCGCAAGTCGCAGGCCGACATCGGAGTGGAGGAGCTTCGCCGCAGCTGCGACACCGTCATCGTCATCCCCAACGATCGCCTGCTCGAGGTGCTCGACCGCTCGACCTCGATGCTCGAAGCTTTCCGCATCGCCGACGACGTCCTGCGCCAGGGCGTTCAGGGCATCTGCGACCTGATCACGATGCCGGGCCTGATCAACCTCGACTTCGCCGACGTGCGCACGATCATGAAGGACGCCGGCTCCGCCCTCATGGGCATCGGTTTCGCCACCGGCGAGAACCGGGCCAAGGAGGCGGCAGACCGGGCGCTGCGCTCGCCGCTGATCGACACCCAGCTCGTTGGCGCTCGGGGCATCTTGCTCTCGATCTCCGGCGGTGAGGATCTATCGTTGATGGAGGTAAACGAAGCCGCCGAGATCGTTCGCCAGGCTTCGACCGAGCAGACGAACATCATCTTCGGCGCCACCATCGACGAAAGTCTCACCGGCCAGATGTGGGTCACGGTGATCGCCACCGGACTTGGTAGCGCAGCCGGTGTAGAGAAGGGGTGGCGCGCCAAGTTCGAACCGGCCGCCCGGGGCGAGAGCGATCCGCTCGAGCCACCCAGCTTCCTGAGGGACTGACCGGCTTCCCTCTAGCGCTGCGTCGATAAGAGGATTCTTATCGACTTGGGCCACACGCGCTTTCCAACAGGCGTTACTCTTCCCTCGCTTGAGAAGAGGTCAACAAGGAGCCAACATGCCCAACGCAGTCGCCCCGAACCGTTCTGTTGCACAGGCAATGCCATTAATACGGAAGTTCGCTGTCGCGATCGGTATCGGTCTGACAATGGCGGCGCTTCGCTTCGACATCCTCAAGCAGCTCGAGGACGTCGGGGCGAATTACTGGACAGACTGGACTACGCGTTCGCTCCTGGTCACGTTGATCGCTATCTGCACCGGTCTCCTCGTTACCGCCGTGCTACTCGAGAACGATCGCTTTCTGGTCTCGGTAAGTGGCTTCGGAGCGATCCTCCTCGGTTTCTTCCTCTTCGTCCCGATCGCGATTGGCCCCGATCATCTGGGCGATCTCGCGCTCGGCCCGAAGCTGGCCATAGTAGGAAGCGTCCTCATCGTGCTCGGCGCCTTTCCGGCGCAAGAGCTTTTCTCCTGGCACCGCTCGCACGGGCGAAGCAGCCGATCGCTGTACGTGACATGGCTGGCGGCGGCGTTTGGTGCCGGCCTCGTTATCGTCTCGCTCGGGCGCCAGGTCGCCTCCGCGAAGATCTCGGGCCCGAACAGCGTCGGCGTGACCGGTGAGCTTCCGCGCTACTGGACCTCTGCCGCTTTTTCGGGCCGCCATTCACTCGGGATCATCATGCTCGCGCTCGCCATCTTGGTGATTGCCCTAGCCGTCGGCGCCGCTCTCCTGAGGGTGCCCCTACTCGGTGAGTGGGCGCTTGCGGTATCGCTACTGCTGCTCGGTCTCGCGCTCTATTACCCGTTCAGCCTCTCGAGCGTCAGCGCGCTCAGTATCGGTGGCGGGCTCGCTCTGGAGGGAGCCGCGCTGGCAACCGTGGCCTCGCTGGCCGCTGTCGCCGTCGAGCGTGGCACTGCGTCGGCGAAAGCACTGAATCTCCGCAGGCTCGTTGCCGTTCTCGGAATCGGTCTGGCGTTGGCGGGAACCTGGACCAATCTCTGGGGCCTGCCCGGCACACTCTGGGCCGAGGACGGAACGCTGGCCGGCTTCCCGACAATTCTGGCCATTCTCGCGGGAGTACTCGTGCTCGTCAGCCTGGCCTATCAGCGTAAATGGCTGCTGCCTTCCGTAGGCGTTATCGGCTGGATCATCCTGGGCTACTTTGGCTACTACCTCGGCTGGGTCGTTCCCAAGACCGGTCTGCTCGGCCCGGCCGCCTGGCTCGGTGCAGCCGGCGGTGCCCTGATAGCGCTGAGTGCGGTCTCCTTGTACTCACGCTCGTCCTGGCGGCGACACCTGTCGGCCGATGCCCCCAAGCGCCTGGTTCCCTGGCTCGTGACCGCAGCCGGAACCGCGCTCGCCTTGATCTCGCTCTGGCTCAGTACCGAGCCCGCTCAAAAATCGGGCAAGAAGCTCGTCCATCTCAGCTACTGGAGCTCGGCCGGCGACCACTCGCTTGGCATCGTGATGCTCGTGCTCGGGGCCTTGACGCTCGTTGCTCTCCTAGTTGTGCTGGCCACTCGCTATGCGCCGCTGCACACTTTGATCCTGGCCACATCCCTCATCCTGCTTGGGATCACGCTTTTCCTTCCGGTGTCCGAAGCGTTCAACCATCTCGGCTCACTTCGCAGTGGAGCCTGGCTCGCCCTCGTCGGTGCTCTCGTCGCCGCCGCCGGCGCTGTGGCGCTGGCGCGGCCGGATCAGCTGCTCGAGCAGGCGGAGTTGGAGCAGACCGAGGAGGCAGCTCCGGCGGCGCATGCCCGCGCGGCGCTCAAGGGAAAGAAGCACCGCGTTCCCGAGATGCGTCGAGGCGAGTAATCGGCGCGGCTTCGCGTCTCGGCAGTAGATAGAGAAGTAGCCGCGCTCAAGCGGCGCCGGCTACCGAGGGCCTATCCCGATAGGCCCCTAGCGCTTGCGGAGTCTCTGTACACGCTCGATCGTCTCGAGCGCGGCCCGGGCGTTGTGGTACGGGCACTTCCAGGGCGAGACCTTGGGCAGCTCGAGCTCCGGCTTACCTTCCGGAGAGACGCGGTAGTACCACTCACCGTAGGTGTGGTCGATCACGAACTGATCGATGAACTGCCAGCTGGCGAGCGCGGCCTCGAGGAAGTCGTCCTTGCCCGAGAGCTCGTAGGCGTTGAGGAAGCCGACGACGGCTTCGGCCTGCGGCCACCACTCCTTGCCGAGCACGGACATGTCGTGATCGACGCCGTCCAGGACGCCGCCGTGCTCGTGGTCGAAGCCATCCTCGAGCACCATCTCGGCCATCGCCAGCGCGATCGCTTTCGTGCGCTCGATCAACTCCTTGTCGCCCAGAACCTCGGCCGCCTCCAAGAGCAGCCAGCTCGCCTCGATGTCGTGGCCGTATGACAGCGCCTCGGATAGCGGCTTCCAGTCGCGATCCTGGAACAGAATCAGGTGATTCGTCTTCGCGTCGCGGATGCGCAAGGCGATGATTTGCCAGAGCGCTTCGAGGCGCTTGCGCAGCGCCGGGTCGGGCCAGACGCGAAGCAGCGCCGCATAGGCCTCGAGCAGGTGTAGGTGAGTGTTCTGCGAGTAGGGGACGTTGAGGTCGATCGGGCTCAGACGCATGTCCTCGAGCGGGCTCCAGTCACGCGCCAGCGCTTCGACATAGCCGCCGTGCTCGGGCTCGAGGGCATGCGCCTCGATGCTCTTGAAGAGGCTGATCGCGCGCTCCAGCGACTCCTCGCTACCGGTCGCGCGGAAGTACTCCGAGAAGGCGTAGACGCCGAAGGCCTGACCGTAGGTTTGCTTGCGCGTCTCGAGGAAGTCACCCTTGTGATCGACCGTCCAGACGAGCCCGGAGTGCTCCTCGTCCCAGAAGTGCTCGAGCAGGTAGGCGTAAGCCCGGTCGGCCATCTCGCGGTAGAGAGGCTCGGGCCAGGTGCGGAAGGCGGCCGAGAATGTCCAGAGGATGCGGGCGTTGAGGACGCAGCCCTTGGGAGCGCCCCGATCGACCTTCAGATCGTTCGTTATCCAGCCGTAGAAGCCACCTTGCTCGAGATCAACGGTCCGCTCGGCCCAGAAAGGGAGGATGTCTGTGCGCAGCTCGCGCTCGGCGGCGGCGCTCAGGGCGGTAAGGCGCTCGACCGTGCTCATCAGGATGGCGATGCTATCAACCCGGCTTTCCCTGGCCATATCCGCGAGTCGCTGCTACCTTAGGAGCGCGATGTTGCTCTGCGACGTTCATTGACGAAGCCGTGCGCCGCCAGGCTTTTCCGCCTCGGCACCTATTAGCGCGCGCTGTCTGTTCGTTTTCGTCGCAACAAGGAGCCACACCGTGTTTTCCGCTTCATTTCTTCCACAATCGATTGCCTTTCCGGACGCTCCCGCGGTCGAGGTCTTGCAGCTGCGTAAGGAGTTTCGTCGCCGCGAGGGCCTACATCGCCGGCGCGTCACAGCCCTGAAGCCGGTCAGCTTCTCGATCGCGCGCGGCGAGTGCGTGGCCATCCTGGGCCAGAACGGCTCGGGCAAGTCAACGCTGGTCCGCCTGCTCTCGACGCTGCTGCTCGAGGATGGGGGCAGCGCGCACATCTTCGGCTACGACGTCTTCCGCGAGCCGCGACGGGTGCAGCGGCTGATCAACCGCGTCTCGGTCGAGGCCTCCTTCTTCAAGCGCCTTTCTGCGATCGAGAACCTGAGCTATGCGGCCCGTTTCTACGGTCAGCGCCGGCGCGACTCGAAGGCCGAGATTCCACGCATCCTCGAGCGCGTCGGCTTTCCGTTCGACCGTGCGACGGGTCCAATGGAGGAGCTCTCCCGCGGCATGCAGCAGAAGGTGGCGTTGGCGCGCGCCCTGCTGACGACGCCGGCGCTGCTTCTGCTGGACGAGCCGACCACGGGGCTCGATCCGCGCTCGAAGCTCGAGGTACAGGATTTCATCCGCGAGGTGCGCCGCGTCCACGACGCGACCGTACTGCTCTGTACGCACGACCTGACCGAGGCCGAGGAGCTGGCCGAGCGGGTGGGCATCCTGCACCGCGGCGAGCTGCTCTGCCTGGCACCGGCCGACGAACTCAAGCGCCGCTACCAGGCCGAGACGCTTGAAGAAGCCTTCTTCTCTGCCACCGGCACCGCCCTTAGCGAGGACGAGGAGGCGAGCGAGTAATGCGCGGTACCGCGACGGCGCTGCGCTCGGAGCTGATGGGCCTCTCGGGCATCATCGAGCGCAACACCTACATCATCAAGCGCTATATCTGGTGGGAGCTGGCCTGGTTTATCTGGACGCTGGCCAACACGCTTTCGATCGTCTTCATCGCCAAGGGCTTCGAGCAGACGGGCGCCAAGATCGACGTCAACAAGGCCACGACCTGGCTACTCATCGGGGCGCTGGTCTGGAGCTACCTCGGCATGGTCTTCGGGATCCTGGTCGAGATGGTGCAGTGGGAGCGCTGGGAGGGCACGATCGAGCACACCTTCATGGCGCCGCTTTCGCGCTCGATGCACCTGCTTGGCACGGGCCTCTTCGGCGTGCTCTATGGGCTGCTCAGAACCGCGGCGCTCTTCGTCGTGGTCGCCTTCTTCTTCCATCTCAGCCTGCCCGGCGCCGACTACTTCGCGGCACTCGTGGTGCTGCTCGTGGCCTCGATCTCCTTCATCGGCATCGGCATGATGACCTCGGTGCTGCCCCTGATCTCGCCCGAGAAGGGCGTACAGCTGGGCTACATCGCCCAGGGGCTCCTACTCGTCGTCTCCGGCGTCTACTACAGCGTCAGCGTTCTGCCCGGCTGGATGCAGGCGCTGGCGCGGATCTCACCGGCGACCTACGCGCTACGAGCGCTGCGCAGCTCGATCATCGACGGCAAAGGCGTGCACGCGCTCTGGGGCGATATCTGGCCGATGATCGTGATCGGCGTTATCGCCGTGCCGCTCGGGCTGGAGATCTTCCGCCGCGGCGAGCGCTACGCCAAGCGGGCCGGGAAGCTGAAGCGCTCGGGCTAGGCGAGCGTCACTTCTCGGGGTATAGACGCCTTGATCCACCTCTCCTCCCCCCACCCTCCCACGGGGCGTGAAACGGTAGCCAGAAAAGGCGCGCGAGAACGAGCCTATTCCGTATCGACTTTGCTAAGTCGCCGAGAAAGAAATGGGCGCCGGCCGCCGTCGCCTACTAGGCTTTCTGCATGCGCGGCGCGATCGCGGCCGGTCATCCTCTGACCGCCGAGGCGGGGGCGAGAGTCCTGGCCGAGGGCGGCTCGGCCGTTGACGCCTGCATTGCCGCCTCCTTCGCCTCCTGGGTGACCGAGAGCATGCTCTCAGGCCCGGGCGCCGGTGGCTTCTTCCTCGTGCACGAGGCGGCGAGCGGGCGCACCCGCCTGGCCGACTTCTTCGTCTGCCAGCCCGGACTGGGCGACGAGCGCCGCGAGCGCACCTCGATGCAGCAGGTCGACGTCGCCTTCGAGCCCGATTCCTCGCAGGCCTTCTCGATCGGCGCCGCCTCCTGCGCCGTGCCGGGCGCCCCGAAGGGCCTCGAGGAGGTGCACCGCCGCTTCGGCAGGCTGCCCTGGAGGGAGCTGGTCGCGCCGGCCATCGAGCTGGCCCGCTCCGGGGTCGAGATAACGCCGGCGCAGGACTTCCTGCACCAGATTCTCGATCCGATCCTGCGCCATAACGCGGATGGCCGCCACGTTTTTGAGCTTGAGGGAAGGCGCTACCGGGCCGGGGATCTTCTGCGCCATCCAGATCTCGCCAACACGCTCGAGCAGATCGCGGCGCAGGGCGCCGGCGCGCTCTACGGCGGCGCGCTCGGTCGCCGGCTGGTGACCTACATCCAGGACGAGGGTGGAGGGATCACCCTGCAGGATCTGGAGCGCTACCGCGTGATCTGGCGCCGGTTGGTGCGCTCGCGTTATCGTGGCTACGAGTTTGTCTCCAATCCGCCTCCCTCCTCGGGCGGGATCTTGGTTGCCTATGGTCTGCGCCAGCTGGACGAGTTGGGCGAGGGCGGGGTGCCGGGCAGCACTGAGGCGCTGGCGCGCCTGGTCGAGGTGATGCGCGAGCAGACGCGCGCTCGCTCGGGCAACGGTTACACAAGCCGTCTCCGCCGCGGCGGCCTAGTTGCCAAGCTGCTCTCCGACGAATCCGTTAACGCGGCCTTGGAGCGAATTCGTCGCGCGGTACCTGCGGGGCCTGAGCCGCGCACAGCCAACGGCACCACTCACATCTCGGTCGTCGACTCCTGCGGCAACGCTGCCTCGCTTACCTGCTCGCTCGGCTCCAGCTCGGGCGTGGTCGTGCCCGGCAGCGGCGTCCACCTGAACAACATGCTGGGCGAGGACGACCTGGTGGGCGGCGACGAGCTACCCGGCCAGCGGCTGACCAGCATGATGGCGCCCTCGATCGTCTTCGCGGACGGACGGCCGCGGCTGGTGCTGGGTAGCGCCGGCTCGGTGCGGCTACGCGGAGCGATCATGCAGACGGTGGTGAATGTGATCGGCCACGGCCTGTCGGTGGAAGAGGCCGTAACGCGGGCCCGCGTGCACCTCGACGAGCCGG
>Ga0209226_10001120_pt1 | contig 12658 bp, 12 predicted proteins | sample BarGraNGADG00212_2_FD_184497 | JGI IMG/M metagenome (GOLD analysis project Ga0209226, IMG submission 184497) | Arctic peat soil microbial communities from Barrow, Alaska, USA - Barrow Graham LP Ref core NGADG0011-212 (SPAdes) (version 2) | ecosystem: Environmental > Terrestrial > Soil >...
GGGCCAGCCGGGACACCATCGTCTGTGCTTCGGACCGCTGCCGTCGCGACAACCAGCCGGCCGGCAGCCCCAACCGTCCCCATCGAAAGTCAACCTCAGCCCTCATGGTGGCCTCGTCGGCGTCACCGAGGTCGGCGGCGATGCCGTGGACCAGGGTGCCGATGTTGGCGGCGCCGACACTGGGGCCGTCCCCACCGCAGGTGGACAACAGCCATCGCAGGCTGCAGTCGCCATAGCTCTCGATACGGGACGGCGACACCGAGACGCTCACACCCTCGGCTCGCAGGGGTCGGTCATCACTCAAGGGCGTCAGTGCCCACCAGGAGGACGGATCGGCGCCGGCGACCCGTGCATCCGCCAGCCGTGCCAGCTGCCCCGCAGCGGTATGCCGGTCGCTCACCGTCGCGCCCACGACCACCTCGCGGCGTAGCTCGGCCACCAACCCCGTCAGCGTCATCGGACGCGGCACTTCGCTGAAGGGCCTCAGCTCATCCCCGCCACCGGACTCATCCGGCGGGTCGACGATGTCTAGATAGGCGGATGGTTGCTCGTCGTCACTTCTCACGGCGGTGACCAGGAGCCGCTCGGACGCGCGACTGACGGCGACCAGGAAGAGCCGCGTCTCGTCATAACGGACCGCCGCCTGGGCCGCACGCAGCGACTGCCCGCGGCCGGTAATGACATCGACCAACCGCTCTGAGCCCAGAAGGGATCCACGCAGGCGCAGATCAGGCCAGACCCCCTCCTGGACGCCCGCAATCACGACAAAGCGCCACTGCCGTCCCGCCGCGCCCGCAGGAGTGAGCAAAGAGACGGTGTCATGGCTGGGGGCGCGGGCCACGAGGGTGTCGCCTGCGACGTCCTGCCCACGAATGTGCTCGAGGAACCCGCGCGGCCCCATCTGGGGCAACAGGTCGACATACTTCGCCGCGACATCGAACAGGGCGACGACGGCATCCAGGTGACGATCGGCACGGGCACCTGCAAGGCCACCACCGAGCGCCACCCGGCGCCAGCTCTGGGCCAGCCCGGTCGCGTCCCACAAGGCCCACAGCACGCTCTCGGCGGTCACCCCCGGCGCGAAACGCGAGCTGCCTGCGCCATCCGAGCCCATGACCGTGCGCGCCGCCTCCACCCCTGCGGCGATCGCGATGGCAACCCGGCGAGCCGGCGCCCCCTCAGGACCCAGCATCCCCAACGTATTTGGCGCCACAAGACCCGCCGCGAGCAGCTCGTCGCTGGTGCGCCCCCCACCGCTCTCGAGCTCGTCGCGGCGCAACGCTCGCCGCAGTCGCCGCAGTCCAACGGCGTCGGCTCCCCCGATCGGGGAGAGCACCGCATCGACCGCGGTCTGGGTGTCGATCGGGTCCCGTTCTCCTGTCGCCACGTTGAGAGCCACCTCGAGCAGCGCGAGCAGGGGGCGCACCGCCATCTCGTCCCGGACAGGGGCCTCGGTGAATGGCACCGCCACGGGCACACCGGCAGCCATGAGAACCCGGCGCAGCGTGCCGGTGCGTCCCTGCCCCCGAACGATCACAGCCATCTCAGACCACGGCATGTCGCCCAACAGGTGCGCAGCCCGCAGCTCTGCGGCGATCAGCGCGGCCTCTTGCGACGTCGCCCGCAGGAGGCGCACGTCGGCGCGTCCGCCCTGCGGGACGTGGTCGAGCCCGCGGTGGGCTGCTCCGGCGAGTGCGCCGATGCGCCGGGTCACCCGCAGGCTCACGTCACGCAATACCTGAGGTTGCCGGTATGACGTGGCGAGTATGATCGTCCGGCCGTCGCCGAATCTGGACTGGTCCGCACCCAGGATGGCCGGGTCGGCGCCGCGGAAAGTCTGGACGGCAACGTCCGGGTCACCGATGAGAACAAGGTCCATGTGTGGGTGTCGGACGACTCGCAGGAGCCGGGCTGCGGCGGGCGTGAGCTCCTGGGCGTCGTCGACCACGATCAGGCGCAGACCCGAAGCCAGGCGCTCACCCGTCTCGGGGTCCGCCTCGAGCAGGTCGGCAGCCGCGCCCAGGATCGAGGCCGGGTCGTAGGAGCCCGGACGCGACAGGGCCGTGACCTCGTCATACTCGGCCAGAGCCTGTGCAGCCGCAACCCAGTCGGATCGATCGTGGGCACGTCCCAGAACCGCGAGACCGTCAGCGTCAAGACCGCGCTCGACCGCTCGCATGAGCAGATCCCGCAGCTCGGTGCGGAACCCTCTGGTGGCCAGCGCGGCATGCATGTGCACGGGCCAGTCCGGTGCCTTGCCCTCACCGCAAGCGTGACCGGCGAGGAGCTCTCGCAGGATGACGTCCTGCTCCGGTCCGCTGAGAAGCCGGGGGTTGGCGTCGCCGCGCAGGGCAGCGGCCTGGCGCAGGATGGCGAAACCAAGCGCCTGGTGAGTCCGGGCGAGCGGTTCGATCGTGGTGCCACCGATCCGGGCGGTGATGCGATCGCGCAGATCAGCGGCGGCGGTCCTCGAAGCCGTCAGAACCAGGCACTGATCGGGCGCGATCCCGTCACGCTGGACCCTGTCGACCACGATCTCGATGGCGGTCGACGTCTTGCCCGTGCCGGGAGCGCCCAGGACGCGCAATACCCCACGGTCATGACCCTGAGTGGCGATGGCTCGGTGGGCGACGGCGGAAGCCTGTGCTTCGTCCAGACTCGGGACCTCGGTCACCAAGCTGGGGGCCCTTCGCAACGTCAGCACCGGCAAATTCCATCACGGGGGACCGACACCGCTGGTGGCGTTGGCTGGCAGACGGGCACCAGAGCAGGAATGCCCCGGCCCATGGGCCGGGGCATTCCTGCTCAGAAACAGGTTCAGTTCGTTCAACCAGTTCTGTCAGGTTGAGATCAGAGCGGGCGGATGTTCTCCGCCTGCGGGCCCTTCGGACCCTGGGTGATGTCAAACTCAACCTTCTGGTTCTCATCGAGCGAGCGGTATCCGCTGCTGGCGATGGCCGAGTAGTGCGCGAACACGTCGGCGCTGCCGTCCTCGGGAGCAATGAAGCCGAAGCCCTTTTCAGCGTTGAACCACTTCACGGTGCCAGTTGCCATTGTTATTTTCCTCCAAGAGCGCTTTGTCGATCCCGAATGCCGGGGCCGATCGTCGCGGTGTTCGTCGTCCGCTCCAGACAGGAACAAAGCGCACCCGTGGCACAAGGCCGCAAGCGTTCAAGACGTGCGATGCACAGCAACTACGGGAAGGACACTACCCCAAATAGGCCAGATACCTCCTGTTCTGCCGTACTCATTTGTGGACGATGTCTTACCACACCCCGCTGAGCGCCTCATTGCGGACGCCCCAAGCCCGCCTCGCCATCCCATCGAGCCCGTGCCATGTCCACCCTGCGCCCGCCGAGCGCGCCGCCCACCAACGCGGTACCTTCCATGCGCCATAGCGCCAGCGCCTCGTCCTGAAGACCTTGGGGTGCCTCGCCGCTCGCGCGAGTCACCCGCCACCAGGTCACCGACGAGCCGTAGCGGGACATCACCGACCCGACCTGCCGGGGGCCACCATGCCCGAGCAGCTCGGCGACGTCTCCATAGGCCAGGACCATGCCCGCCGGAATCTGGTCGACGATGTCGAGCACCGCCTCCGCAAAGTCCGGCAGCGCCTCCGCTGGGGTCATGGGGTCATCTTGTTGGACGTCGGCTCAGTAACGTGGCTGGGTGGGATCGACGTCGCGTACCCATGCGAGCACTCCGCCCGCCAGACTCCGCACATCCGGGTGTCCGGCCTCGATGAGGATCCGTGATGCCTCCTCCGAACGGACGCCCATCTTGCAGAGGATGACGACCGGCTGATCGAACGGGATCTGCGCAAGCGCTGCCCCGGAACGGAACTCGTCGAGATGGATGGCCTGGGCAACCGCGATGCCTGCGATCGCCCGCTCATTGCTCCCACGCACATCGACCAGCAGGACATCCGAGGAGGCGTCCCGCCCAGAGAGCAGATCAGCCAGCTCCAGGGCCGAGATCTGGGGCACCGCGCCTCCCGCTATCGCTGGAACCGGACCACCCGCAATACCCGCGTCAGCAAGAGGAGTCACCGCACACACGCCTTCGTCGGCCAGCTGGGTGACGGTGGGGCTCTCACCGCACACGGCGCAGCCAGGATTCCTGTGCACGGTGAGGACGTCCCAGCTCTGACGCAGGGCGTCGTGCACCAACAACCGGCCAACCAGCGGATCCCCGATGCCCACGATGAGCTTCACCGCCTCAGCCGCCTGGATGGATCCGATGGCCGCGCAGAGAACCCCGAGCACCCCACCCTCGGCGCAGGATGGCACCAGACCAGGCGGCGGCTCGGGAAACACACAGCGGTAGCAGGGCCCGTGCTGTGCCCACCAGATGCTGGTCTGACCGTCAAAGCGAGAGATGGATCCCCAGACATCAGGCTTGCCCAGCAGAACGCATGCGTCGTTGAGCAGATATCGGGTCGGGAAGTTGTCCGTTCCGTCCAGGACGAGGTCGTAGTCGGCGATGATCTCCAGGGCGTTGGTCGAGTCGATCCGGACGTCGTGGCGCACGACGCTCACCAGCGGGTTCACCGCTGCCAGCCTCCGCGCGGCGGACTCGGACTTCAACCGGCCGACATCTGCGACGCCGTGGACCACCTGCCGTTGCAGGTTCGACAGCTCCACCAGGTCGGCGTCAACCACACCAATGGTTCCGACGCCGGCCGCCGCGAGGTACATCAGCGCCGGGGACCCCAGACCCCCCGCACCGACGACCAGCACCCGCGCGTTCTTGAGGCGTTGCTGGCCCTCCATGCCCACATCGGGGATCAGCACATGCCGGGCGTAACGCTCGATCTCTCGCACCGACAGGGGTGTCGATGGCTCGACTAGTGGTGGAAATGCCATGCTGACGAGGTTACTATCGGCCGAACGAGAGGGGCATCACCAGTGTCGATGCGCTCTGAGCTACCTGGCCGCGGCATACGGCTGCCTCGCTCCGCACGGCGGGCGCAGCTGCTCGAGGCCGCGCAGGAGGTATTCGTCGAGTCCGGCTACCATGCCGCAGCCATGGACGACATCGCCGACCGCGCCGGGGTCTCCAAACCCATTCTGTACCAACACTTTCCGGGCAAGCTCGATCTCTACCTGGCATTGTTCGACCAGCACTCCGGTGAGCTCCTGGATCTGATCCGGGCGGCCCTGGCGTCAACCACCGAGAACAAGCAGCGCGTCGCGGCGAGTATTGGTGCCTACTTCGAGTTCGTGGATCGTGACGGTGCACCCTTCCGCCTGATCTTCGAGTCAGACCTGACCAACGAGCCAGCCATCCGCGAACGAGTCGACAAGATGTCGCAGGACTCCGCCGAGGCCATCGCCGAGGTCATCAAGGAGGACACCGACCTACCCGACGCCGAGGCGCATCTGCTCGGCATGGCACTGTCGGGCATGGCCCAGATCTGCGCACGCTTCTGGCTGTCGCAAGGTTCGTCGATTCCCCGCGACGAAGCGGCCCGACTGGTGGCGACGTTGTCCTGGCGTGGATTGGGCGGCTTCCCCAAGATCAATCGGGAAGGATCTGGCTCCGACGCGGGTTAGCCTTCGACGCAAGCTAGCCTTCGACAGAAGGCGAACACCAAACCTGAGGAAAGGCTTTCCCGTGGAGGTCAAGATCGGCGTGCAAAACGTCGCGCGCGAGGTCGTGGTTGAGTCCAAGCAGTCCCCTGAGGAGGTCGAGGCCCTGGTGACCGCGGCGTTGACCCAAGGCGGCCTGCTCAACCTGGTCGACGACTCGGGCCGCCGCGTGATCGTCCCGGTAGCCACGATCGGCTACGTCGACGTCGGAGCAGCCATGAAGGGCTCAGTGGGGTTCGGCACGATCTGACCTGAGCACCTGACGACGTCAGGTGCTCAGGCCGAGCCGCCCCATCCGCCGGATGTGCTCGTCTGTGAGCCTGGCGAACATGCGCCCCATCTCAGCGAGGTCGACACCGGAACGGTTGATCCCGCCCACCAGCAGGCTGGCCAGGGCATCGCGTTCGACGGCCACCCGCTGCGACTGGGACAACGCCTCACCGACCAAACGGCGAGCCCACAACGCGAGACGTCCAGCCACCCTGGGGTCGGCCTCGATGGCCTCTCGGACTGCGTTGACCGCAAACTCCGCCTGCCCGACGTCCTCGAGCACCGAACGAACCAGAGTCTGCGTCCAGGGATCCACGTACGCCGAGATCTCGCGATAGAAATCGGCTGCAATGCCATCGCCCACGTAGGCCTTGACCACGCCCTCGAGCCAGCCACTGGGCTTGGTGCGGTCGTGGAACCCGTCGATCGGCGCAATGAAAGGGTCCATCGCCGCATCGGGGTCGGCGCCCATCTCGGTGAGCCGGCTGACTAACACCTCGTAGTGATGGAACTCGGCCACAGCCACCCGCGCCAGAGCTGCCCTCGCCGGTTGGTTCGGAGCCATCTTGGCGTCGGCGGCCAACCGCGAGAAGGCCGTCAGCCCACCGTAGGCCAGCGCTCCGAGAAGGTCGACAACCGCCGCGCGATAGTTGGGGTCATCGGCAAACGGATCGCCCGCCACCGGGAAGCTCTCGGCCGGGACAGCCTCGCCTTCGGGTCCATCGGTGAGGGGTTCCTGCTGCTCTTGATCGTCCATGAACGCACACAATAGTGCCGATCGTTGTGCTCATCGTCGCGCTCACCGCTAGAGTGGGTCTTGACATCGGTGCCCGGTCGGCACAAATCAGCAGCCAGTGAGACTGCGCTGCACCCACGAAGAACTCCGATCGGCCCGCTTTGCAGCGTGGCCTGCGACCTGCCGAACCCTCGGACCCGCGTGTGGCCCTCGCCCGATCGAGAGAGTATTAATGACCACCGAAGAACCCACGACGGCGCCTGACGCTGCCGAAACCGCTGTCGTTCCTGCAGTAGAAGAGCGCACGTTCGCCGACTTCGACGTTCACCCCGACATTGTCGCCTCACTGGCGGATGCCGGCATCATCCACCCATTCCCGATCCAGTCGATGACGTTGGCGGTCGCCCTCGGCGGCCACGACATCATCGGCCAGGCCAAGACCGGCACCGGCAAGACCCTCGGTTTCGGCATCCCCATGATCCAGAACGTGATCAGTCCCAAGGACGAGGCGTTCGCGACGGTGAAGACCGCCGGCAAGCCGCAGGCCCTGGCGGTCGCGCCAACCCGCGAGCTCGCCGTTCAGGTCTCCGGCGACCTCGAGCACGCCGGCAAGGCTCGCGGCGTCCGCGTCGTGACCATCTACGGCGGCCGCGCCTTCGAGCCGCAGATCGCGGCCCTGCAGCGCGGTGTCGAGATCGTCGTCGGCACGCCGGGCAGGCTCCTCGACCTCGCCAAGCAGGGTTACCTCGACCTCTCCTACGTCAAGAGCGTCGTGCTCGACGAAGCTGACGAGATGCTCGACCTCGGCTTCCTCCCGGACATCGAGAAGCTGCTCGCGCAGACCCCGGCCAGCCGACAGACGATGCTCTTCTCGGCGACGATGCCAGGCGCCATCGTCGCACTGGCCCGTCGCTACATGACCCAGCCCACCCACATCCGGGCCATGGGCGAGGATCAGGACGGTGCCACGGTGAAGGCGGTGGAACAGTTCGCCTACCGCGCACACGCCATGGACAAGGTAGAGATGCTGGCCCGCATGCTTCAGGCCCAGGATCGCGGTCGGACCCTCATCTTCAGCCGGACCAAGCGCACCGCCGCGAAGATCGCCGACGATCTCGCCGAGCGTGGCTTTGCCGCGGCGGCCATCCACGGGGACCTCGGCCAGGGGGCCCGTGAACAGGCCATGCGTGCATTCCGCAACGGCAAGATCGACGTGCTGGTCGCCACCGACGTGGCAGCCCGTGGTATCGACGTCGACAACGTCACGCACGTCATCAACTACCAGTGCCCCGAGGACGACAAGACCTACCTGCACCGCATCGGCCGCACGGCACGTGCGGGCAACGCCGGTGTCGCCGTCACGTTCGTCGACTGGGACGACCTACACCGCTGGACCATGATCAACAAGGCCCTCAACCTCGGCATCCCCAAGGCAGCAGAGACCTACTCATCGTCAGAGCATCTCTACACGCAGATGAACATCCCCGTGAACGCGACCGGTCGGCTGCCCAAGTCCAGCCGGATCCGCGAGGGCCTTTCCGCCGAGAAGGTCGAGGACCTCGGGGAGACCGGCAAAAACCACAGGGGCGGGCCACCTCAACGTGGCCGTTCTTCCGCAGGTCACAACGGTGGCAGTCACTCCGGTGGACCGTCCAGTCGCGGCACGCACTCGTCCGAGGGCCGCGAGCGTCCACCGGCAGATCGCCCCAAGAGCACGAATCGTCCCAAGAGCGCCGATGACGCCATGCCACGACGCAGCCGCAACCGTCGCCGTACCCGCGGCGGTCAGGGTGGCTCCGCTGGAACAGCCGCGACCAACGCCTGAGCGGCTATAAGCGGGGCAGGAGACTGACAGCCACCTCGCGGTAGGCAACAGCGCCCTTGGACGACCGTGATGTCGCGAGGATCGAGCGGCCCAACGCCGGCGCCTCAGCGAACCGCACCGTCCTCGGGATCGGCGGGCTGAGCACCGGCAGGCCGTACCGTTCCCCCACATCGGCCAATACGGCCCGTGTGTGCTTGCTACGGCCGTCGTACAGCGTGGGCAGTATCCCGAAGACCTCAAGCGGGGGGTTAAGGATGTTCTTCACGTCGGTGACGGTGTCGAGCAGCTGCCCGACCCCACGGTGACTGAGCATCTCGCACACCATCGGGATGATCACCCCCTGCGATGCGGTGAGCGCGTTGAGAGTCAGCACACCCAGCGACGGTGAGCAGTCCACCAGGATCACGTCATAGTCGTGCCGCAACGGCTCCAGGACCTGACGCAGCACGTACTCACGACCAGGCCGCGACAGGAGCTGTGCCTCGGCTCCCGCAAGCTCGATGACGCTCGGGATCAGGTCGACACCGTCGGTGCACGCCACGATGGCGTCCCGCGCCGACACACCTCGTCCGACCAGCACCTCGTTGACACTCACCTCGACCGCGTCCGGGTCAACTCCGAGGCTGAAGGTCAGGCAGGCCTGCGCATCGAGGTCGACGAGCAGCACCCTCTTGCCGAGCTCGGCGAACGCCGCCCCGAGCGAGGCAACCGATGTCGTCTTGGCCACCCCGCCCTTCTGGTTGGCCACGGCCACGATCGTGCCCAAACGGGTCACCGGCCGCTTGCCCTGTTTGAGGCCTTTGTCCTGCTCGGGGTTTTGAGTTGCCTGAGTCCTTGTCTGAGTCACTGTTGACGCCTCTCCGACAGCCTTGGGTTCAGGCACAGTCTGTCACCGGCCGCCCCATGGAGCCGTTCTAGTCCGTCACCCCGGGCGACCAACACCCTCAGGACCGTCGGCCTCCAGGCCCGCCCAGTCGGACTTCTCCGGACCGACCAGCTGACCGGCCGGGCAGTGCGCCCGGAAGTCACACCACATGCAGATCGGCGAGACCCGCGGCTCGAAGAGCGCCGACTCAACCCCCAGCTCGGCATAGTCGGCATCGGCCCTACGCAGATCCGAGGCGATCGACTCAGCCTCAGCGACCTTGCGCTGCAAGGTCCCCGCGGTGTGCTCGTGCGCGAGCACCTCTCCCGTCGGCAGGTGGTGAAGCTCGACACGTTCACAGGGGCGACGGAACATGCCGGCGACCGCGACGGCATACAGCGCCAGGGGCAGGGAGGTGCGTGCGTCGTCATCGGTGAGCCGCGCCCGCCCGGTCTTGTAGTCGACCACCACCAGCTCACCGCAGCGGTCATCAAGCCGGTCGAGACGACCGGTCACGGCCAGCGTCTCGGTGCGCAGAGCGACGGTACGTTCGACGCCCAGCGGTTGTCGGTCACGGTCAAGGCCCCGCAGGTATTCCGTCACTCGCCTCGCCGTACGGGCGCGCCAGTCAGCGGACTGGTCGGGATCGCGGAAGCCAACGTCGATCCAGGACTGACGCACCAGCCGCTCCACCGCCGCCGGAGTGCGCTCGACCAGTGGAAGGTCCCAGAAGTCCCGCAAGGCGTTGTGCGTTGCCACCCCGACGGAGCTGTGCGCCCGTGGTTGCCGGGCAGCAGGCTTGGGCCGGTCGAGGTACTGCATGCGGTAGCGGCGCGGGCAGTCGAGCCAGGCCAACAGCTTGCTGGGGCTGGCGGAGTAGAGACGTTGCGGCATACCGCTGAACCTCTGCTGCACCTGTGCGTCGCTCACCCCGGCAGGCTAGCTGCCGGTGGTGACAAAGGCTCGGACGCTGTTGGCGACCATCTGCACGGCGATGGCCGACAGCAGCAGACCAGCGATCCGGGTGATCAGCATCGTGCCGCTGTCTCGCAACAGCCGGTGCACCTGTCCGGCAAACCGCAGGAACAGCCAGACGATGAGGATGGCGGCCAGGAGCCCCACCGCCACCGCCAGGAAGCCCCCTAAGCCCCCCGCCTCCTGCACCGCCAGCATCGATCGCTCCCGGTCCGGCGAGCAATGGCGTGCCCAGCGGCACCAACGCCACGTTGACCCCCGCATCGGAAGAGACACCCGACTCCTGGCCGAGGAGCAGCTGCAGCGCGACAAGGAGGAGCAGCAGACCACCGGCACCCTGCAACGCCGGCAGGCTGATGTGTAGATAGGTCAGGATCTGCTGCCCGAACACGGCGAACGCCGCAATCACCCCCAGAGCCACCAGCGAGGCACGCCGCGCCGCGACTGTCCGCTGCTTATGGGTCAGCGACCCGGTCAACCCTAGGAAGATCGGAACAGCCCCGGGCGGGTTCATGATCACCAGCAACGTCACGAACACCGAGAGGAAGAGCTGCTCGTCGAAGAAGGAGCTCATGGGCGAAGGACCCGAACACCCGTAGCCAGATCCTCGATCTGTTGCAGAACCATGGGATCGGTGGTGTTCTCGCCTAGCAGGTTGGGCTTGCCAGCTCCGTGGTAGTCCGAGGAGCCCGTGACGAACAGACCCAGCGATGCAGCCAGATCAAGCCCATGACGCACCTGCTCGCCGGAGTGGTCCCGATGGTGCACTTCCAGACCGGCCATTCCCGCTGCCGCCATGGCCTCGATGACCGCGTCAACCACGACGGGCCCGCGACTGCTGGCGAAGGGGTGCGCCATGACCGCGACGCCACCGGCCTCCCCCAACAGACGCACCGCCCGTACCGGATCGGGCGCATAGTGCGCAACGAAATAGGGCGACCCGTCATACAGGTACTCAGCGAAAGCACGGTCACGCGACGCGACGATCCCCTTTGCCACCATGGCGTCTGCAATATGTGGGCGGCCGAGCGTGGCTCCCGGTTCGATCTGCTCGAGCACGTCGTCCCAGTGCAATGGCACAACCCTCGACAACAGCTCGACGATGCGCTGCAAGCGAGCCTCGCGGCTCTCCCTCGACCGGTCCAGCTCTGCGAGCAAGCGGGGCGCAGCGGGGTCCTGGAGATAACCGAGCAAATGGATGCTGATGCCCTCGTGCTGGCAGGAGATCTCGATGCCGCGAACCAGCGCGATCCCATGCTGCGCTGCTGCGGCGGCAGCCTCGCCCCAGCCCGAGGTCGTGTCGTGGTCGGTGAGTGCGAGCACATCCAGACCAGCCTCGACGGCGCAGGACACGACCGCGGCCGGTGACTGGGTGCCGTCACTGGCCGTGGAGTGGGTGTGAAGGTCGATCCGCATCGCCCCAGATTAGGGCACCGGCGGCGGCTCTGAGGTCTTGGCCGCAGGTTCCACCAAGGTCGGGCGGCCGGGGTGCTCGCCACCACGCGCCTCAAGATAGCCGTTCTTGGGGACCATGACCTTGCGCCTGAAGATGCACACCAACGTGCCGTCCTGCTTGTAGCCCTTGGTCTCGACATGGACAACGCCCCGGTCGTTCTTGGACGTGGACTCCCACTTGTCGAGAACGGTGGTTTCACCATAGATGGTGTCCCCGTGAAAGGTCGGCGCCACGTGACGCAGCGACTCCACCTCGAGATTGGCAATGGCCTTGCCGGAGACGTCGGCGACGCTCATGCCTAACAGCAGCGAGTAGATGTAGTTGCCGACCACCACGTTCTGCCCAAACTGGGTGGTCTCCTGGGCGTAGTGCGAGTCCAGGTGAAGCGGGTGGTGGTTCATCGTCAGCAGACAGAACAGATGGTCGTCGTACTCGGTGACCGTTTTTCCGGGCCAGTGCTTGTAGACCGCGCCGACGTCGAACTCTTCATAACTGCGCCCAAATTGCATACCCGCCATCGTGCCCGACCAACCGGCACGCCGGGAGGGGCGCGCCGCGTGCCTTATCTCACGTCTGGTGCCGTCCCACGCTCCGGCGGCCGGCACGATGCGCCGAACCGAGAACCCGCGCCCCGCTTCGTGAGCACCTTCGGCGAACCGCACCCCCACACCTCCATGGCAACCTACCGTTGAAAGCGCAGACGTCTAATCACTTTCATCCCTAGCGTCAAACCTTCTGACGGGAATCCACGAATGCAACGCAGACTGAGCATCGCTGTCACGACTCTCTGCATCACAGGGTTGGGCGGCGCCGTGTCGCTGTCACCGCGCGCCCCTGCCCTAGCCTCGATCTTTCACGCCTCGGGTGATGGGCGTCGTTGCGGCTGTGGGTCGCCGGCTGGTGTTGATTTTGTCATTGGGGTGTGACTGTGTCCCGAGTG
>Ga0209226_10001124_pt1 | contig 12623 bp, 12 predicted proteins | sample BarGraNGADG00212_2_FD_184497 | JGI IMG/M metagenome (GOLD analysis project Ga0209226, IMG submission 184497) | Arctic peat soil microbial communities from Barrow, Alaska, USA - Barrow Graham LP Ref core NGADG0011-212 (SPAdes) (version 2) | ecosystem: Environmental > Terrestrial > Soil >...
AGGAGCCGACGAAGCACCAGGTAGAGGAGTGAAGCAAACATGGCGGCGATCCTGTCATGCCGGGCGGTGCTCAACCACGGACCACTTCGGCGGGCTGACTGATCGAGTTCTTGTACCCCACGCCTTCCGTCCGCTCGTGGCGCGCCGCGAGCGGACGGGCCCTGGGTCACCTTGTCGCGGTCGGTGTCGACGGCGCCGGCCGACGGGCGGGTCGTCCGCAGCATCTCCCGTGTGAACGCCACTTGGAAGACGAGCGACTCGATGTTGAGCGCGCTCAACTGGCGCGGGGCCGGGTGGCACTCGTTCATCCCGGCGAACCCGCTGGGCAGCCGATCGAGCGGTCAGCAGAGGCGCGTCGTGTGCCGGTGGCCCGGTTGTCGGGCGTCCTGAGCTTCTTCATCTTCACGTCCCCCGAGAGCGAGCCGGCCTGTCCCTAGCCAGAAGCTGGTCCTTCTCGCTATCGCCTCCGATGTTCGGCGTCCAGGTGTGCGGCTGGGCCAGCCTGGTGCTGCCCGTGAGGCGCAAGAACCTGAGAGCCCGCCACACAGGTCCTTTCTCCTACCAAGTTCGAACCGCCAGCGCAGGTGACGACATGGGAAATGCGGTACCGAGCTCCTGCCCGGTCGGTCGACCCCTGCCATATGGCACTAGGAGTGCCCCGAACCCAAGCCTAGGATCCGCGCCATCGCGAGCACATGCTCATCTAGTGAGCATATGCTCGCCGCACCGCACTGGAGGAAGGTTGAGCGACGACCGAGCTCTGAGCCAGCAGCAAAGGCTTCTGGCCAGGATCGCCCACCGCTACTACGTCGCCAATCAGACGCAGGAGGAGATCGGGCGCGAGTTCGGATTCTCGCGCCCGAAGGTCCAGCGCCTGCTTGATCGTGCCCGACAGACCGGGATCGTCGATATCCGTATCGCCCAAACGACGGGTCTCAACCTCGTGCTCGAGGACGAACTCCGTTCCACCTTCGGGCTCCTGGACGCGATCGTTGCGCCGAGCCATACCGACCCTGACGAGCAGCGAGAGGCCGTCGTTCGCGCAGCCGCTGACTACCTCGACTTGCGTCTGCCCCCTGGCGCAGTCGTGGCGGTGGGCATGGGGCGAAACACCGGCGGAATCGCGCGGTTCTACCGTCCGACGCGCCGGCTCGACCGCACGTTCGTCAGTGCAATGGGCGGATCTCCGACGGTGGCAGCGCCCACGAATCCCAACGAGATATGCCGCGCGCTCGCGGAGTCGTCCGGCGGCCGAGCTGAGAGCCTATATGCCCCAGCCTACGTCGAGAACCCCGTGATGCGCGAACAGCTGCTCCGGGAAACGGCCGTTGCGCACAGCCTCCAAATCGCGGCTGATGCGGACGTCGCCCTCGTCGGCATTGGAGGTACCGATGATGCCTGCACCATGGTGCGCAGCGGGTGCTGCCCCCTGGAAGAGATGGTCAGGCTGCGGGCGCAGGGTGCCGTCGGCGACATCCTTGGCAACTGTTTTGACATCGAGGGTCGCCTGATCTCGTCCGACTTCAGCGACCGATTGATCGGCCTGACCTTCGCTGACCTGCGCCGCATTGACACCGTGGTTGGCATCGTCAGCGAGAGTGACAAGACGGCCAACATCCTCGGGGCCCTGAGGACCGGAGTTCTCGACGTGCTGATCGTCGACGAGAAGAACGGCACCGAAGTCTTGCGGCAGGGGGGCGCCCGGGCACGTTCGCGCCAGACGCCTTCGGGAGAGGAGGGACGCAGCGACAGCGAAGACCCCACCAACTAGTTCCAGGTGACCTATTTCTTCGCGGACCGGACAAGACGCACAACAATCGAGCAGGAGGCGAAATTCGTGGAGACCGAGACCAGGGAGAGGATCCCGCTGTGGCTCGCGGTGGCCATCACCGTGGTGGTGTCGCTCCCCTTCGGCCTGTACCTCGACAAGTACAACCTGCCCCTGTGGGTGGCATTCGTCGTGTGGGCCGAGTACTTCGCGCTCGGCGCCAAGCCGCAGGCCCTGCGGGTGATGGTTCCCGCCTATGCGCTAGGCGTGGCGTTGACAGGCATCATCATGGTGGCGGTGGCTGTGCTCGCACCCAGCCTTCCCACGAACGGGGCGCTGGCGGTCTGTCTGTTCGTCGGCGTCGGCGCGATGGTCTTTGGAATGCGCTACAGCAAGACCCTGCAGGCCGGCTCGCTACCCTACTTCAACGGGATCTCGATGTTGCTCGGCGTCTACTTCACTGGCGCCTTCCCGGCTTCGGCGTTCACTACGGATGCAAACCTGCTGCCCCTCGTAGCCGCAGTGTGGGCCATCCTCGCCGGGTTGCTCGGCGCGGCGCTTGGGTGGTTCAACGTGACCATCACATTCCCGCATGTGGTCCCTAGCTCCAAGTCGGCCGCGGGTGCGGTCGCCCCGACCCATTGACCGTGCCCGCTGATCTCGAGCTCCCCAAGGCTTCGAGACCTTGCGACATGAAATGAGCTCGGCGACCAGACGGCACCCGTCGACCCAATGCAGGCCTGAGGCATCGCTAGGTGACCGGCGCCAGTCGAACATTGACCGACGACGGTCCAACTCAGAAGCCGATCAAAGTCGTCCTGGTCTCACGCTTGGCTTCGGAGCGGGGCGACTCAGGGTAGGCGGGCGACCGCCCACCTGGCCAACAGGCCCGCAAACGTATCGCGCCCGACGCGGGAGTCTATAGAGAGGCATCTCATGGCGAAAAAGCCGCAGATCATTGTGGCGGGGATCCTCGATACCAAGGGAAACGAAATCCGGTTCCTGGCTGAACGGGTCCGCGCCGCCGGTGGCGAGCCGTCCATCATGGAACTCACCGTCGGCGGTACATCGGCCGAGTTCGCCGACATCCCGGTCGGCAAGCTGGCGGCTCGTGTCGGTCGAACGTCCGACGAGCTCTCCACGCTCGACCGCGCAAAGGCCGCCGATATCGTCATGACCGGCGGACGCCTACTGGCGACCGACCTGCTCGCGCAGGGGAAGCTTGACGGCATCATCGCCTTCGGGGGATCGATGGGCAGCAGCATCGCTGCGCACATCATGCAGGGACTTCCGATCGGACTCCCGAAGGTGCTCCTTTCGACGATGACCTCGGGCGACGTGCGGCCGTACGTCGGCACGAAGGACATCGCGATGGTCTACCCGATCGCGGAGGTCGGCCTCAACAAGGTCACGCGAAAGGTCCTCAACAATGCCGCGGCCGCGGTGGTCGGCATGGCAAGCGCTCCTGCGATCGAGGAGACTGCCGAGAAGCCGCTCATCGGCTGCATGATGTTCGGGGTGACGACACCGACGGTCCTGCGTGCTGCGAAGCACTTCGAGGAACGCGGCTACGACGTCATGATCAACCACGCCGTGGGCAGCGGCGGGCGATCGATGGAAGAGCTCATCACCGACGGCTACATCCTCGGGATGCTCGACATCACGACCCACGAGGTCGCAGACGAGCTCTTTGGCGGGGTCCTGGGCGCCGGCCCTGATCGGCTGACGGCCGCTGGGAAGAAGGGCATCCCGCAGGTCGTCTCCGTCGGCGGGCTCGACCTGCTCAACTTCGGGGCGCGCGACACGTTGCCGAAGAAGTTCGAGGACGAGCAGCACCAGCCAGGACGAGGTATCTACGTCCACAACCCGACGGTCACCTGCGCGGGCGTATCGGTCGAAGAGGTCGAGCAGCTCGGACGCGTGATCGCCACCAAATTGAACGCCGCCACCGGGCCCACCGTCCTGTGCATCCCGCTCAAAGGCTGGGGAGCGGTCGATTCGATCGGGTCCGACCCGTCGCTCGGCTGGCCCGGGCCAGAGCCGGGACCTATCTGGTGGCCCGATCCGGAGCACCCGGAATGGACGCTACGGAACAAGCCGTTCATCCGCGGGTTCGCCAGTACGTTCGACTTCGGAAAGCCGAACCTCGACGTCATCGCCCTTGATCGACACATGAATGAACCGGCCTTCGCCGATGTGATGGCGGAGCTGCTTGACGAGATGCTCGGCGGTCGCTGGCAGAAAGGCAGCCACCACAGCCGCCCGGACAACGTCGAGCTGACAGTGCAGGGACTGGCTCCTCAGGGCGCCCCGGCGGTCTGAGATCTAGCGATCCATACCCGGCAATCTCGGAAAGCGCACTGGAGGTACATGGTGGTCAAGCGATACACACCAGCGGAGGTCCGCGCTCGGCTCTTCAAGACCCTCGATGCGGGCAGGCCGATCATCATCGGCGGTGCCGGCGACGGCTTCACGGCCAAGCTCGAGGAGAAGGGCGGCGTCGACATCATCGGCGTCTACAACTCGGGCAAGTTCCGCCACTACGGCGGGGGCTCACTTCTGGGCCTCATGCCGGTCGGACGTAACCAGGACATGGTTGCGGAGTACGCGGGCGAGGTCTGTGCGCAGGTCAAGGAGACGCCGGTGATTGCCGGCTTCTGCGCCCAGGACCCACGAACCGTCTGGCCACAGTGGTTCGCCGAGATGGCTGCGTTCGGGATTAGCGGCTTCATGAGCTTCCCGACGGTCGGCCTGATCGATGCCGATTCCCACTATCGCAAGAACCTCGAGGAATCGGGGCTCGGCTTCGACAAAGAAGCCAAGATCCTCAAGCTGTGCCACGAGCTGGGCTATTTCACGATCGGCTACTGCTTCACGCCCAATGAGGCGCGGATGGTCGCCGAGGCCGGGGTCGACATCGTCGCCTGCCACGCTGGCCTGACCTCGGGTGGCCTCATCGGCGCCGAATCCGTGATGACCCTCGACGATGCAGTCAAGACGACGACGGCGCTCATCGATGCGGCCAAAGAGGTTCGCCCTGAGCTCGACTTCCTGCCGATCACACACGGCGGTCCGATGGAGGACCCGAAGAGCACATCCTACGTCCTAGACCGCACCGAGGCGGTCGGCTACCTCGGCGCATCGAGCATCGAGCGCACGCCGGTCGAGCCTGCACTGATCCAGATCTGCAAGGACTTCTCCGCCATGCCGGTCCACGTCCCCAAGTGGGTCCGTGGGACGCAGGCTGCGAAGGTCTGACCTACCGGTGCCCGGCGGCCTCATCCCGAGGCCGCCGGGCACCAGCCCAGGGAGGAAGGCGACCCGTGAGGTTCACGCGTACTGAAGTCCTCGAGCGTCTCCAGGGCCAGGTCCGGGCGGGACACCCCATCGTCATGTTGGGGGCAGGGATCGGACTCACCGCTCGGTGCGCCGAGCTTGGCGGGGCGGATCTGATCGGCATCTACTCAACGGCGTTCTACCGCATGGAGGGCAAGCCGTCGCTGCTTGCCTGGCTGCCGTACGCCGACGCGAACGCCGAGACCCTGCGCAGAGCGCAGGCGATCCTTCCGGTCGTCCGGCAGACACCCTGCATCGCCGGGATCGGCGCCCACGACATGAGCCGCTCCATCGACCTGCTGGTCGACGAATGCATCCGTATCGGGTTCTCTGGGGTGACGAACGAGCCGTTCGCGGGCATGTACGGACCGATCTTTGCCGCTGAGCTCGAGAGCGCCGGCATCGGGTTCTCGCGGGAAGTCGACCTCATCGCAGTCGCCCACCAGAAGGACATCTTCACGATGGCCTGGGTCTTCAATCCTGAGGAAGCGGTTCGAATGGCCGAGGCTGGCGCCGATGTCCTGGGGGCCATGGTCGGCGTCACGGCCGGCGGGTTGACGGGTGCCGCGAAGACGCTGGACCTCGTGTCAGCCACGGCTGCCGTGCAGGAGATATGCGAGGCTGCCCATCTCATTCGACCTGACGTTCTCGTGCTGACGCATGGTGGACCGTTCAAGGACCCGGAGACGGCCGCCTACTCGATCGCCCACTCCGACGCGGTAGGGTACGCGGCCGGTTCTAGTGGCGAACGCGTGCCGACCGAACGCGCCGTTATCGAGACGACCCGGCAATACAAGCAGATCGGGCTCGACAAGACGGCCAGGTCGGCCGAAGTCGCGGGGAGGCCAGGCTGAAGGCGCTCGTCAAGACCGGCCCCGGCGCCGACAAGCTGGCGATCAGGGAGGTTCCGCAGCCGCACGCCGGTCCGGGTCAGGTCGTCGTCAGCATGGTTGCCGGCGGTATGTGCGGGACCGACGTTCACATCGCGCACGGCACCCTGGTGATCCAAACTCCAAGGATCCTCGGCCACGAGCTTGCCGGAACGGTCGCCGAAATCGGGCCAGGCGTCGAAGGACTCGAGCTCGGGCAGCCCGTGACGACCGAGACGGACGCCAGGTTCTGCGGTACCTGTCCGTTCTGCGTCAGGGGAGACATGCACCTGTGCGCCGAGCGGACGGGGATCGGCACCAGCGCCGACGGAGGCTTCGCCGACTATGTAGCCCTTCCGGCGCGGGGGGTCCATCTACTCCCCTCCGGAGTCGACCTCCTTTCCGGGGCATTGACCGAACCGCTCGCCGTAGCCGTGCACGCGGTCATCGAACGCGGACAGGTGCGCAGGGGCGAGCGGGCAGCGGTCATGGGCCCCGGGACGGTCGGCTTGCTCGCGGCGCAGGTCGTCCAGGCACAGGGCGCCGCGGCCACCATCATTGGCTTGGCCGCCCATGGGGACCGTTACGAACTCGCTCGCGACCTCGGGATCGGCTCGCACCTCGTTCTGGACGATCCCAGCCAAGCGGCGCACCTGGCTGAGGCGGACGGCACCATGGACGTGGTTTTGGAGTGCAGTGGTGCCGTCTCCGCGTTCGAACGCGCGACCCGGCTCCTCCGCAAGGGCGGACGGCTCGTGCTCGTCGGGTTCTATGGCGAGCGAGTCTCGGTGGACCTCGACCGCGCCATCGACCGCGAGCTGACGTTGATCGCCTCCCGAGGCAAGCGACCGACGAGCTTCCAGATCGCGCTCGAGCTCATGGGGAGCCGCCAGGTCGATCCAGGGCGCCTTATCACCCACCGCTTTCCATTGGAGGCGTGGAGCAGGGCGTTCGCGGCCGCGGAGGGGATCGGTGCAAAGGTCGTCCTGGAGATGCAGGCGGCTGGAGCACGGCGCACATGACGCAGTTGAGGGCGATGCCACCGAACACCCACGCCACCGGCATGGCGAGGAGTTCAACATCTTCCGCCGGCAACGAAGGAGGGACTCCGACGTCGAGCGTCAGGCGGCGCAAGGGGAGCCCCGCGCGTCTTGAGGAGGCAGAACTGAGCATGGAGCTGGACGTGGCGTTGGTCCCATCCCAATCACGCGGGTGGGCGAGGACTGTGTGCGTGGTCGTGGATGAGCTGCGGGCGAGTTCCACGATTACAACCCTGCTCGACATGGGCTGCTCGAGCCTCATGCTCACGGCCGGCCTTGGCGATGCTCGCCGCCTCGCTCATGAGCACGGCGGCATCCTCGCTGGCGAGCGCCATGGGCTCACGCCGCGCGGTTTCGACTTCAACAATTCGCCTGCCGCGCTGGGCGGCGCCCAGGTCCGAGGGCGAAACGTGGTGCTGTGTACGACCAACGGCACGCGAGTGCTCGCGAGCCTCCAGGAGCAGGCCGCCGTGCTAGTCGGATGCCTGCTGAACGCCAGAGCCTGCGCGGAATCTGCCGTCACCCTTGCGCTATCCCTGGATGCGCGCCTCGGTGTCGTGTGCGCCGGGATGTCAGGCCGGTTTGCCCTCGACGACGCAGTGGCTGCGGGCGCCATCGTTGCCAGGGCAATCGAGACGCTGACGGCGCGTGGCTCAACCGTGCATCTCACGGATGCGGCGCGGGCTGCCCTCAAGCTCCATGCTGCCTATCGCCATCCCATCACTGCTCTCCGGCAGTCTGCGAGTGGGCGGCTGGTCAAGGAACTGGGCGCCGGAGCAGACGTCGAGCTGTGCGCTCGCGTCGAGAGCAGCACGACAGTGCCGGTCCTGCAGCCGGGGACTCCGCTCCGGATCGCGGTCGACCCCTCAGCGCGAACACCGGTGGACCACGGATCGTCGACGTTCAACTGAAGGCGCGAGGCGCGTCAAGGAGATAGAGAACATGGCGGTGAAAGTGATCATGCCTCAGGCCGGCCAGGATCTGGATACCGGGACGGTTAGGCACTGGCTCAAGGCCGAGGGCGACGCGGTGGTCAAAGGGCAATCGATCGTCGAGGTCGAAACCGAGAAGATCACGATCGAGGTCGAAGCGCCCGCTTCTGGCGTTCTTAGAATCGTCGTTCCCGAGGACACCGAGGCCCCGGTCTTCTCCACGATCGCGATCATCGGCCAGCCCGGAGACGACATTTCCGGAATCGATTGATCGCCAGTCGGCTGCCTGTCGTGGGCGGGTGCGAGAGGTGCTGAACTGCGGCGAGGACGAGCCTCGTTGGCGCAAGGGAGAACACTTAGATGAGCGAAATCGGCGCGGACCTACTCATGTCCATGTACGAAATGGCGGCCACGATCCGCAGGTTCGAGCAGCGCGCCATTGAGCAGTACCGCCTCGGGAATATCCGTGGCTATTTGCACCCGTACCTTGGCGAAGAGGCGATCGCTGTCGGTACGGTGGCCGCGCTCGAGCCGGATGACTACATCGTCAGCACGCACCGAGGTCACGGGCATGCGATCGCGAAGGGACACGAGCCGGGGCGCATGATGGCCGAGCTCTTCGGGAGGGAGACCGGCTATTGCCGAGGGCGGGGCGGATCGATGCACGTCGCCAGTCGATCGGTTCGGAATCTCGGGGCAAACGGTATTGTGGGAGGCGGGCTCGCGATCGCCGCCGGGGCAGCGCTGGCAATCAAGCAGCGAGGCGGCTCCGAGATCGTCATTGCGTTCTGCAGCGACGGCTCGTCCTCCAACGGCATCTGGCACGAATCGTTGAACCTTGCGGCGATCTGGGACCTGCCTGTCATCTTCGTCCTGGAGAACAACCAGTACGCGGTCTCGACCCCGATCCGTGACAGCGCGCGCGTCGAACACTTGTCTCAGCGTGCGGCGGCATACGGCATGCCTGGCGTGACGGTCGATGGCAACGACGCGGCGATCGTCTACGGCGCGATGCAGGAGCCAATCCGCCGCGCCCGATCTGGCCAGGGACCTTCGTTGCTGGAGTGCATGACGTACCGCCACGGCGGCCACCACGTGAACGATCCGGGCCTCTACCTGCCACGGGAGGAGCTCCAACGCTGGAAGGCGCACGATCCGCTGGCCGTCTTGCGCGGCCGCCTGACCCGAGCCGGTGTCGATGAGGCCGCCATCGGGGCCATCGACGAGCGCGTCGAGCGACGCATGGATGAGGCGGTCGAGTTTGCCGCTGCCAGCCCCAACCCGTCGGTCGATGAGTTCCTCATGGAGGTCTCGACGCTCTGATGGCAACCCACTCCCACGGGTCACTCGCGTCGTCGGACGGCGACACAGCCGTCCTTGGGCCGAACCAAGCCGAGAAGGAACCTTCACGATGAAGTACCGGGAAGCCCTCCGAGCCGCTCTTCACGAAGAGATGGAACGCGATCCGACCGTGTTCTGCCTTGGTGAGGGAATCGGTGAGCGGGGCGGCTCTTACAAGGTCACCGAAGGGCTCCTCGCTCAGTTCGGACCAGGCCGCGTCATCGACACTCCGCTCAGTGAGGCCGGCTTCGTCGGGATCGGAGTCGGGGCGGCGATCGCGGGCCGGCGCCCCGTCGTCGAAATGCTCTTCGTCGACTTCCTGCTCCTGGCGATGGACCAGGTCGTCAACCAGGCTGCCAAGTACCGTTTCATGTCCGGCGGAGAAGGCCGCGTGCCGATGGTGATTCGCACGCAGGGCGGGGCCGGAAACTCGCTGGCCGGCCAGCATTCGCAAAGCCTCGAGGCGCTCTACTACCACGTGCCGGGGCTCAAGGTCGTCATGCCGTCGACTCCCCGGGACGCCAAGGGTTTGCTGAAGGCTGCGATCCGCGACGACGACCCGGTGGTCTTCATCGAGCACAAGCTGCTCTACATGACCGAGGGGGATGTTCCAGACGAGGAATACGTTATTCCGCTCGGCCTGGCCGATGTCAAGCGTCCGGGATCGGACGTGACGCTCGTGTCCTGGTCCCACATGGTTCTGAAGAGCCTCCAGGCGGCTGAGGAGCTGGCTGAAGAAGGAATCTCGGCCGAGGTCATCGATCTGCGGACGCTCGTGCCGATGGACACAACCTGCGTGCTCGACTCGGTCCGGAGGACAGGCAGGCTCGTCATCGCCCAGGAGGCGATCAAACGAGGAGGCGTGGGCAGCGACATCGCAGCCATCGTTGCCGAGCAGGCCTTCGACGCACTCCGGGCGCCGATCGTTCGGGTGGCAGGTCTGAACACGACGATCCCATTCAACCTCGCTCTGGAGAAGGCAGCCGTGCCCCAGGTCGGGGATATCGTCGCGGGCGTGCGGTCTGTGATGCAGGCTGGGGCCCAGGTGCCAGGGTGAGCGGCCTGCGGCAGGAACTCGTGGCGACGTACCTGGCCGAGCTGCCTTCCAAAGACCCCGGAGATACTGCCGAAGCCTTCGCAACGGGTCAAAGCATCGGAACGTGGTTGCCCGTGCCGGGGATCACCCAGAGGATGCGTCGACTGCACGGGGCTCGCGTGGTCGAGGTCCGCGTCGCGCAAGTCGACGACCATACAGGCGGCGAGGCGGCCGGCGCGCGCTGGCTGCTGCGGGTGGGTTTCCCCACCGAGAACTTCGGGCCGCAGTTTCCGATGATGCTCACCACCCTCGTCGGCAACGACCCCTCAACATCCATCGCCGCGCGCCTAGTGGACGTCGATCTGCCGGTGCCATTCCAGGAGGCATTCCCCGGTCCGCAGTGGGGAGCCGCCGGCTGGCGGCGGCTTACGGGCGTGTCGCACCGGCCGTTGCTTCTGAACATGATCAAGCCATGCACCGGGTACTCGCCGAGCGTCGGTGCGAACCTGCTCGAGCAAGTTGCACGCGGCGGCGCTGACCTGATCAAGGACGACGAGCTGCTCGGCGACGCGCCGTTCAATGGCGTCGCGGAGCGCTCACGAGCGTATCGCGAGAGGCTGGACCGCGTGGCCGAGGAAACCGGTCACCGTGCCAGGTACATTGCCAACGTTACCGACCGCTCGATTCGTCTCATGGACACGGCACGGGCGGCCGTCGATGCCGGCGCGGACGCGATCATGGTCAACGCCCTTGTGGTCGGGCTGGATGCCGTTCAAACGCTGGCCGAGGCTCGGCTCGGCGTGCCGATCCTTGCCCATACCGCCGCCACTGAAATGTTGACCGGATCCGTCAGCATGGGGTTCGGACAGGCGGTCCTCTTCGGGAAGCTGCTTCGCCTGGCCGGGGCGGATGCCGTGCTCACGAGCACTCCGTTCGGTCGTCGCCCGCTGCCGCGGATGGTCTTCGACAAGACGGTGGAGTGGCTGTCCGAGCCTCGAGGAGCGCTCAGATCGGCGATGCCGATGCTAGCCGGGGGCGTCACGGAGGCGATGATCGAGCCGCTCGTGCGTGCTGCGGGCAGCGACGTAATCCTCGGCGTCGGGGGGGCGATTCAGGGCCATCCGCAGGGCGCGGAAGCGGGCGCTCGCACGATCCGAGCCGCAATCGACGAGGCCCTCTCGGCAAGCGTGCCGACATGAAGACGCCCCAGCTGATCGGTGCGAGCTGGAAGATGAACTTCACGGCCGCCGAGACTCGTCTCTACCTTCGTACCCTGCTGCCTCTCGTAGACGACGTTCGACAGCGAGATCTCTTCGTGCTGCCGCCCTTCACAAGTCTGTGGGTGGCCCGAGAGGAATTGGCCGGCACCGCTATCGCCTGGGGGGCCCAGGATGTGCACGAGAGCGTGTCGGGAGCCCACACAGGCGACATCTCTGCGCCGATGTTGGTCGACCTGGGATGCCGATACGTGGAAGTTGGCCACTCCGAGAGGCGCCGGGATCATGGCGAACGCGACAGGCAGGTCGCCCGGAAGGTTGCCACGGCAATTGAATGCGGACTCGAGGTCATCGTCTGCGTCGGCGAGAGCCATCGCATGGCAACGTCCACGGCTCGATCTGTCGTGCTGCGCCACCTAGGCTCGATCCTGGGCGCCTTCGGTGCGCAGGAGCTCAACCAGGTCGTGGTCGCTTACGAGCCGTACTGGGCGATCGGTGCCGGTGCGGGCGCGGCAGAGGTCGACCACGTGGCGGGCATCCACGTGGGGGTCCATGACTGGCTTGGCGCGCGCAGCGCCACGAGGATAAGGGTGCTGTATGGCGGCAGCGTCAGCCCGGACACATGCAGCGACTTGCTCGCTCAACCGGGCGTAGACGGACTCTTCGTCGGACGTGCCGCCCTCGACCCAGTCGCATTCGCCCGGATCGCGCACACGTCCCTGCCGCCGGAAGTGTTGAGCGGCGAGGGGAAGATAGTCCGGGTCATGGCCGCGTCAACGCGATGATGCCCGGCTTCGGCGGCGCGCCCCTCAGCCGGGCGCGCGGCCCTGACGGCCGTGCGTCAGGTTCCCGAATGACCTACAGGCGTCCCGCCGGAGGTGCAGATGCCAGTCGTGCCGACCAGGCAGATCCTCGATCGCGCGTTCGCCGAGCGGTACGGCGTCGCGGCCTTTCAACAACCCGGATCACGCCGCCCGGCGATACTCATGGATCAGCCCGCCGAGCACGTCCCTCCGTTCGACAGGCGTCTGAGTCGCCCTCCGGGCCTGCGGTGCTCTGGTACCGGCCGGCACGGCCAGGTTCA
>Ga0209226_10001125_pt1 | contig 12617 bp, 8 predicted proteins | sample BarGraNGADG00212_2_FD_184497 | JGI IMG/M metagenome (GOLD analysis project Ga0209226, IMG submission 184497) | Arctic peat soil microbial communities from Barrow, Alaska, USA - Barrow Graham LP Ref core NGADG0011-212 (SPAdes) (version 2) | ecosystem: Environmental > Terrestrial > Soil > Wetlands...
CTTGAGAACGCTCCGCAAAGTTTCCAGGTCCCCTTTCAGCTCCAGCGACGACCGTTTGTGCGGCGAGAACCTCGCCAGCTCGGACTGCGACTTGAGGGTTAGGAATTTTTCGGCGGCGGGAACGGGGACGTGCCGCTGGCGGAAGATCTCGGCGATCCTCTGGTCGGTGATCTCGGCCAGGCCCAGGCCGCTCTTTTCCTGGAAATAGGTCTCCAGCAGGGGGGCGATGTCGGCGCCGTGCTGGACACGGGCCAGGCGCTTCAATGCCCGGGCCAGGATGCGCCGGTTTTCAAGCAGCGGGCTGGCGGCGATGTGGCGGTCCCAGAGGGCCGTTTTGAGCAGCGCCAGCAGGTTGAAGGCGAACAGGGCGAGGATGACGGCGGCATACCAGGCCTGGCGATAGAGCAGCCGTGACTGGTCGCGGAGCGGGCTGTTCTTGATGAAGTCAATATCTTCGCCTTTTTGCAGGATAGCGCTGCGGGGCAAGGTCTGGGAAATGCCAGCCTCGGTTTTTTGGCCGGAGACCTGGATCTGCAAGGGGCTGCTGTGCAGGCTGACCGGGCCGCCCCGCTCCGGGTCGAAATAGCGGAACTCCAATGGCGGCAGAAATATCTTGCCCGTTTTTTTGAAAGAGACCGGGATCTCGGCCCGCAGGGTCCCGCTCAGGGCGGTGGTCTGGTATGCGTTTTCCTGGGTGATCTTGGCCGGATAGACCAGGATCTGCTCGTCGCTTTGCAGCGCCGGCGGAATGATGGCTTTGCTGTTGCCGTTGCCGCTGATGCGCATGCGCAGAGTGACGATTTCGTTGACATCGGCTTTGGCTTGCGGGCTAACCAGGGCGAAGGTGAAATGCCCGACCGGCAGCCCGGCGCCACCTTTAGGCGGTTCGTTGACCGTGACCTTTATTTCCTGGGTCGAGCGGCGGATCGAGCGGGAGCCGAAGAACGGGGACTGGGGATCGGCCAATTCCAGATCGAACTGCAGGGGCGGGATGGCCAGGGTGCCGCTTTCGCCCGCGAACAGCGCCGCCTTGCGAACCTCGTAGACCTGGTAGATGGCGCCGTTGACATTTTCAGTGCCCGGAGTGATGGATTGGGGGACCGGGAACCACTCCTGCCAAAAACCGGCGAAGGAAGCACTGGAGACCATGTTCACCGCTTCGATGCGGTTGCGCGTGTAGAGCAGGATGCGGAACAGCAATTGTTCGCCCTTGAAGCAGGTTTTTTTGGACAGCACGGCCCGCAGATAGGCATCCACCTTCTGCGGCTGACGGCTCTGCCTGGGGGAAGCGAAAAAATCGTCGTCGAAAAACGAGGGCTGTGCCGCCTGGGGAGAATGGCTGGAGTTGAGGCTGCCTTTGACCACTTCCACGGTGAAGGCCTGGGTCCGGTACTCGCGGCCCTGGTGGCTGTAGACGACCGGCGGCAGGGTCAGTCTGCCCGTGCGCGTGGGCTGCAGGTAATAGATGAAACTGGTGGACGAGGTGCTGGCGCCGTTGCTGAATTGAAACTCGGAACTGCGCGAGGTCTGCAGGGTCTTGAAATCATCCCAGCGGGAGAGGTCGGGCTGGCTCGGATTCTCAATGTTGCGGAAGGTCAGGGTGAAAACAAGGTTGTCGTCCAGGCCGATCTTTTCAGCGTTGATACTGGCGGTGACTTCGGCTTCCAGCGTCCCGGCCGGCATGACGGCCGGGACCAGCAGCAGTGCCAGGAGGGCTAAAAAGCAGGCTTTACCAGTCCTTCTCATTTTTGGCCGGGGTGATCTTGCGTTTTTTCTTTTCCATCTGCTGCTTTTCGTTCTGGTTGAGGAACTGCATCATGGCGCTATACTTTTGCTTCTGCCGTTCCGCGTCGGCTTGCTGGTCCTGCTGCGGGTCCTGGTTTTGCTTTTCCTGCTGCTGTTCCTGGATTTTTTTCAGCGTCAGTTCGAAATTTTTCTTGGCATCGACGTCGTCTGGATGGAGCAGCAGGCAGCGTTTGTAGCTTTCCAGGGCCTTGGGGAATTGCTCCAGGCGGTAGTAGGCGTTGCCCAGGTCGTAGTGGAAATCGGCCCGGTCCGCCCCCAGCTTGGCGGGGTCAATGCGGGAAAATTCGTCAACGGCCTCCTGGTATTTTTTCAGCTGGTACAGAGTGGCGGCGGTGTTGTTTTTCAATTGCGGGGCTTCGGCCTTCAGCCCCTTGGCTGAAAGGAACTGCTCCAGCGCCGCTGCGAATTTCCCCTGGCGGTAGGACTCGATCCCCTTCTGGTTTTTGCGGGCGGCCGGTTCGAACCAGTGCCAACCCCAAAGGGTCCCCGACAAGGGGGCCAGTAGCAGGAGGATCAGCAAAAGGGGAATCAGCCTTTTCGCCATGTGATTTTCCTGTCGCTGATGGCCATCTCGCTGACCAGCAAAAAAACGGCCAGCAGCAGCGGATAGGCAAAGCGGTCGATTTTTTTGCTTTTGACTTTTCTGGCCAGCAGCTGCCACTCATAGGCGCGCAAAATGCGGATGAAGGGAGCGATTCCGTCAGCGGCGCTCAGGCGGTAATATTGCCCGGAGCAGGCCGAAGCGATCCGGACCAGGGTCGCCTCGTCCAGCTGCGACTTGACGATGCCGCCCTGGCTGTCTTTTTTCCAATCCACGGTCTTGCCGTTTTCGTCAAGGATGGGAATCGGCGCCCCCTCAGGGGACCCAATGCCAACTGTGAAAACCGTGATCTTTTGCTTTTGTAATTCCTCTACCGGGCCGGGCCACTTTTTTTCCTGGTCCTCGCCGTCGGTGATCAACACGATCACTTTCTGGCTGGCCGGGGAACTCTTGAACATGCGCAGGGCCAGGACAAACCCAGCGGCGAAGTCGGTCCCCTGCTCTTCTTTCGGGCTGGGGGCCGAGGACTGGGCCAGGAGCTTGAAAGCCTCGTAATCCATGGTCAGCGGGCATTGCACGTAAGCTACTGCGGCGAAGTTGACCAAGCTAACCATGTCGGTCTTCAGTGCGTCGACGATCGTCGTGATCAGGTTCTTGGCCACTTCCAGGCGCGAGGGCGGCAAGTCTGCGGCGTTCATCGAGGTGGAGGTGTCGAGCAGAAAAACGATCTCCAGGCCGCGGATGTCCAGGCTTTCGAAGCGCTCTCCCCACTGCGGCCGGGCCAGGGCCAGGATCAGGAAAAAAAAGGCCGCCAGCAGCAGCGCCGCCTTGAAAAAATCCATTTCCCGGCCGCCGCGCACGACACTCCGCGCTTCGGCCGGTGCGGCGATGAAATCGCGCAGGATCTGCCTTTTCTTGCGGTAGTTCCACAGGACCAGCAGGGTGAAGGGAATGAGCAGCAGCAGGAGAAAAAGCACGTTAGAGTTGGCAAAGGTCATGGCAGTTCGTGTGGGTATCGGATTCTGTCTAATTCAGCCATTTTCGTTTGAATTATAGCAGAAAAAGACGGGGGAAAAAAGACCGTAAGGGGTCAATAGAATGTTGGGGTTCAATATGAGCTGCCGGAATCTCGTATTGAACCCCTACATTTGATCTGCTATTATCTCGTATTGAACCCCTACATTCGATTTTTCACGATATTGTATTTAACCCCTACATTTGATATAACATCATCTCGTATTGAACCCCTACATCCGATATGGTTTACATGTTGTCGGTAAAACGCTAAAATATTTTCATGACAAAAAAGCATTCGCGCCCTTTGCGCGCCGTTTTCGTGGGTTTCGGCAATGTTGCCCAACGGCTGGCGGCCATGCTGACCGTGGAGCGCCATTTGTTCCCCGGATTGGAGAAACTGCAACTGGTGCCCGTTGCCATTTTCACCCGGCAGCGGGGAGCCCTGGTCGAGCCGGCCGGGATCGACCTGGCTGCGGCACTGGAGCGATTCCGGGCGAGCGGCGCTTTCCCGGATGCGCCCATGCCGGTCATGCAGGCGCTACAGGAGCTCGATTATGATGTCCTAGTGGAATTATCCACTTTGAATATCGCGGACCGGGGCGAACCGGCCGTCACCCACGTGCGGAACGCCCTGCAGCGGCGGCGGCACGCGGTCACCGCCAACAAGGGGCCGGCGGCTTTCGCTTACCGGGAGCTTTCGGCCCTGGCTCGTAAAAAAGGCGTGCGTTTTCTTTTTGAAAGCGCGGTCATGGACGGAACTCCGGTCTTCAACCTGATGCAAGCGCTGGCCGGCTGCCGGGTCACTGGCGTTTCCGGTATTCTGAATACCACCACCAATTTTGTCATCTCCCGCCTGGAAATGGGCGAAACCATGGATAGCGCCGTCAAAACGGCCCAGCGCCTCGGTTTTGCCGAGGCCGATCCCTCCCTGGACCTGGATGGCTGGGACGCCGCGGCCAAGACCGCCATCCTGGCCAATGTCTTCCTGGGCGCGGATATCGATCCCCTGCAGGTGGAGCGCCGGGGAATCGGCGACTTGACCCCCGAGGCTGTGGCCAAGGCCGCGGCTTCCGGCAGGCGCTTCAAGCTGATCTGCCGGGCGGAGCTTGAAAACGGGAAGGTGCGGGCCAAAGTGGCTCCCGAGGAGATCGCGGCCGACCAATTTTTCGCCGCGGTCAACGGCAAAGGGGCCGCCCTGCGCCTGGAAACCGACATGATGGGGCCGTTCTGGATCGTACAGGAAAATCCCGGCCTCAACGATACGGCCGCCGGAGTCCTCCAGGACCTTTTGACCGTGGCGGCAAGCAGGTAAGGAGATAAAGTGCGCATAAAAATTAAGTTTGGAAAAAAAAAGGCTTTCTTGTTCCCGGTACTGCTGCTGTTTTTTGCCCTGGCGGGGATGCATATACCGGCGGAAACGGCTCAGAACGGAGATGACGCCTGGCGGCAGGAACTTCTCAGGGAGAGGGAGCAGAAGGATATTGAATTCAAGACCTCCGCCACTTCGCCCATGGCCGGGAGCATGCGATTGACCGTCAACGCTCCGGGAAAAACCTTTATTACGATTCTGGACGGGATCGTTTCCGCTCGGCCCCAACAGGGAACCGGAACGGTCTTCACGGTGTTTTTCAGCCAGGGCAAGTGGTACTGGGATGATGCCGCCCCGGGTGTTACCTGCCTCCTGGGAGAACATGCCGTTGCCCAGATCGTCGAGGCGCTGCCGGCGGGCAGCCTTTTCCGTACCGGGCGTTTCACGCTGGCCGTCTATCCCGGTCCTGACTTGCTGGCGCTTATCGTTTTCGACGGTCAGCGCCAGCAAGTGCTTGAGTTTAAGCATTTGCTCTATTTTCTCCCCGATGTCCGCTACGCAGTGAAGGCGCGCCTGGAGAGGTTTCCAGAAAAAAAAGCGGTCCGGATCACTACCACCCGCAAACTGGAGAAGACCTTTTACCGTTATGGCCGGGTCCATTTTCAGCTCGAAGGCCGGAAACTGGAATTGACCGCCTTGAAGTCAAGCCTGGAGGGGCCGGACGCCAGCGCCCTTTTCATCCCCTTCAAGGACGCGACCAACGGCCGGGAATCCTACGAAGTCGGGCGCTTCATCGACGTGGAAGAGCCGGCGGGGGAAGAATTTATCCTGGATTTCAACCGCTGCTACAACCCGCTGTGCAACTATTCTCCCGCCTACAACTGTCCGCTGCCGCCGCTGGAGAATTTCCTGGACGCGGCCGTGCCGGCCGGTGAAAAAGTCTATCCCCATTGAATAATTATTTTTAGGAGTGACCATGAAAACGCAAATCATTTTTTGCATACTGGCGCTGCTGCTGGCAGCGCCGACTTTTTCGCAGGCCGGCATCCAGAAGATCGACCGCTGGCTGGTCCTGGGGCCGGCCGAAATCCTGGCCGGAGGCGCCGCCTTGCCGGCCGGGGACGACTCGGCCCTGGAATACGATTTTCTGCCACCGGCCCGTCTCCGGCCCGAAGCGGGTATGAAAGCGCAGTGGAGCGCCCAGCAACAGCTGGCCTGGCGGCCTGAGGCCGTTCGTTTCGCCGGGTCCCCCAGGAAGCAGGCGGTCTACCTGGCCGTTTACCTGGAGAGCCGGTGCTGGCTGCAGGCAGAGCTGACCGTTGAAGCTGCTTTCCCGTTTCAGGTTTATTTTGACGGCGCGGCGCTGGCCAAGGAAACGGGAAAAAACAGCTTCCAGCTGACCCTGGCCAACGGCAAACACCTGCTGCTGGTCAAGGGCATCTTGCCCCCCCGAGGGGACGCCGCTTCGACGGCAGCCCCCCAAGGGGGCGTCGCTGCGACGACAGCCGCCGGGGGAGGCAAGATCTATCAACTGCAGGCCAGCTTAAAAAACAAGCCGGCTTTCGGCGCCGAACCGGTTGTGGTTTCCCTGGTCCCCGACCGGCGCACGGACATGGGCGACGTGCTGAATACGGTGAATATCAACGATGTTTTTCTGGCCCCGGACGGGAGCAAAGTGGCCGTGGCCCTGAGTCAGCGTCCCCGCGGCGAGAGCGAGAGCAGCAAGTGGCTGGAAATTTTGGATACGGAAAACGGCGGCCGGGTGTTCACCTCGCAGGGATTCGGTGACCTTGGCAGTTTCCAATGGCTGAAAAATTCACGGAGTTTTTCCTTCAGCCGCGATGAAAAAAATCTGACCGACCTGTGCGTCTTTGACCTGGACACCCACGCCATGCGGACGATCCTGGCCGGAATAAAGAACTTTTCCGCCTGCTGGTGGGCCGAAGACAATTCTTTTCTGATTTACGCCACCCAGGACGAACCTGAAAAAGACAAGGCCTACCACTATATCAAAAATATCGACGACCGTTCGCGCTTCCCGGAACGGCGCCAGACGCTGACCCTGTTCTTCCCCGAGTCCGGGGTCCGGCAGCCGCTGACCGATGCGAAAGATAATTTCAGCCAGGTGCGCATCAGCCCGGACGGACGCACGCTGCTGCTCGCGTCCTACAGCGAGGATGCCAAAGTTCGCCCTTATCACAAAAACACGCTGGTATTGTATTCCCTGGCCGACGGCCGGCGTGAAAAAATCCTGGACGATCCCTGGATCGAGGATTTCTGGTGGTCGCCCGATTCCCGGAGATTGCTCCTGCTGGGCGGCGCCTCGGCGTTTTCCGGCCTGGGCAGCACGCTGCCGGTCGGGGTGGTTCCCAATGATTTTGACGTCCAGGCCTACGCGTTTGACCTGAAGACCCGCAAGGCCGAAGCGTTGACCCGGAAGTTCGCCCCCTCAATCGAAGCCGCCTGCTGGCACCCGGGCGGCAGCATCTACCTGAAAGTGACCGACAACGATTATACGCGCCTCTACCGCTGCGCCCCGGCTGAAAAGAAATTCAACCGCCTGGACACAGCGGTCGATGCGGTGGAGAGCGTCAGCTATGCCAGGACCAGTAAAGCGGTTTATTCGGGTTCGGGCCTGGCCTCGCCCCAGAAACTCTTCGTGCTGAACCTGGGATCAGGCAATTCGCGGTTGCTGAAGGATTACAATCAAAGCGAATTCAGGAACGTCCGTTTCGGCAAAGCGGAGAACTGGAGCTTCAAGACCGGGGACGGCAAGACCATCGGCGGCTACATTTGCTACCCGCCCGATTTCGATCCCTCTCGCCTGTATCCCTGCATCGTCAATTACTACGGCGGCACCAGCCCCATCGGCCGCAATTTCGGCGGTCGCTATCCCAAGGACTGGTATGCGGCCAATGGCTACATCGTCTGCGTGCTCCAGCCCAGCGGCGCCGTGGGCTACGGCCAGGAGTTTTCCAGTGTCCATGTGAATGACTGGGGCGAGATCACCTCGGCCGAGATCATCCGCGGCGTGGAGGAGCTGCTGCGCACCCACCCCTACATCGACAGCCGGCGCGTCGGCGCCATCGGGGCCTCCTATGGAGGCTTTATGACCGAGGTCCTGGCGGCCAAGACCGAATTGTTCGCCGCCCTGGTCTCCCATGCCGGCATCAGCTCCCTCTCCTCGTACTGGGGGTCGGGCGACTGGGGCTACAGCTACAGCGGCGTGGCCTCGGCGAACAGTTTCCCCTGGAACCGCAAGGACATCTACGTCGGCCACAGCCCGCTGTTCATGGCCGAACGCATCAAGAAGCCCCTGCTGCTTCTCCACGGCGAGGACGACAACAACGTGCCGCCGGGCGAGAGCTACCAGATGTTCGCCGCCCTGAAACTGCTGGGCAAGGAGGTGGCGCTGGTCACCTTTCCCGGCCAGCAGCATTTCATCCTCACCCCGGCGCAGCGGGTCCGGTGGCTGCAGACCATCATGGCCTGGTTCGACCGCTGGCTCAAGGGGCAGGGGGAATGGTGGAAGGATCTGTATCCGGAATGAGAAGCAGGCGGACTCGGTGTAGGGTGTACGGATTGCGGTAAGAATTAAATTCCAAATCCCAAGCACCAAATCACAAACAAGCACCAAAATCCAATGACCCAATGACCCAAACAAAGAAAAGGCGCTGTGATGGCCTTTGTTTTGGACATTGGAATTTGGAGCTTGGAATTTATTTGGGATTTGGTGCTTGATTATTGGTGCTTTACTTTTTCTTCTCGTTTACCGTCTTCCGTCAACCGTATGCTGTAAACCGAGTTCTTTGTATCTTGAACTAAAGCCCCATTTCGTACAAGGCCTGATCAAAAGCCTCTTGGCTTATCCAGCGTCTCCTGAGCATGCGCGAAACGATGATGCGGCGTTTGCGGTTCATGCGTGTATTTGCGTTGCCCAGGGCCTGGAAACGGTGCGGGTTGGGCAGGACCGAGGCCAGGCGGATGGCCTGGGAAAGGGTCAACCCCGAGGCGGGGCGATTGAAATAGGAACGGGCGGCGGCTTCGGCGCCGTAGATACCGTTGCCCCAATCGACCAGGTTGAGGTACAGTTCCAGGATGCGCTTTTTGCTCAGTTCCCTCTCCAGCTTATAGGCGATGGCCGCTTCGCGCAGCTTGCGCCAAATGCTTTGCTCGGAACTGAGGAACAGGTTCTTGGCCAGCTGTTGGGTGATGGTCGAACCGCCGCGCAAAACCCGCTTTTTTTTTATATTGGCATCCAGGGCTTTGCGCATTGACTCCCAGTCGAAGCCCTCGTGCTCGAAGAACTTGTCGTCCTCGGCGATCAGCACCGCCTGGATCAGGTAGGGAGAAATGCGGGAGAGGGGGACGCGCTTCCACAGCCGCCGCGACCGCTGGCCCTTCTGCTTGGCCTGCGCGGAGCGCAACCCCATCATCGCCGTCTCCTTGGGATTTTCTTTTTTCAGCCAGGAAACGTCGGGCAAGGTCAGCCAGAAGACCAGGCCGCCGACAAGTAGCAGGGCAAGGATGATGCCGGTGTTGCGCAGCCAGGCGTGCCGGGGTTTCTTTTTTTCGCTCATGTTCCTGCCAATTTAAAGCAAAGGAGCTTTTCTGTCAATCCGCAGGTTTCATTTGAAAAGTTTTTATATTTCTGCTAAGGTTCTTTTGCTATTAGCGCAGGCAATTTTTATGGAGGTAGCATGAAGATCGCGAGATACTTGTTGGGAATTTTTCTCCTTTCGTTATTACTGCTATCAACGACAACATGTAAGGAATTGTTCCCCGGTGTTTGCGAAAAAGTCTATTTTCGGGATGAGAGCCCCCAGGACGACGTGGTCATGGTTCCGGACTGTGTCGGCAGCTACGAGCAGTCGAACATCAAGTACGATGCGAAGGGCTATATCATCTCTTACAATTTCAGTGTCACCTGCGAGGGTAAAACCTACAGCGGCAGCGTGACTTTTACCAGGGACAGCTCGGGCGTCCTTACTTCGAGAATGCTGCTCGTCAACGGCAAGGATTGCAGTTAGGCTCTCCCAAAGGTGAGGGGGACTTCAAGTACCTCCTCTAGAAACTTCTTCCGGTGCGCAGGTATATCCGATACGGGTGCGTGGGGGCCAAGCCATAGGCGAAGCCAAAGGCCATGTCTGTGTAAGCGACGCCGCCCAACGCCACGCGCAGCACGGCTTCGATGCCGGCGGAGTAGGCGACCGGCTGCGAATAATACTTGTGTGAGAGGCGGCCCATGTCGAAAAATGCGTTCAGCCAAAGCCGGTCGATGCTGAAGGCGGGCACGAGCGCCTTTTCGATCTTGAAAAGCGGCAGGCGGTATTCCAGGTTGAAAAGATAGCCTCCTCTGCCCCGATCGTAGTCGGCCGGGAAGCCGCGCAGCAGATTGAAAGGCTCATTGCCGCCCAAGCCGCCAGTGATTTCGCCTTCGCCGCCGCCCATGGTAAAGCCGTAGGGATCATCCCAGGATTGAGCCAGTGCCAGGCGCCAGGCCAGCACCCCGGGCCGGAACAGGGGGACGTAGATGCGCAGGTCGGCCTGGGCGCTGCGGCTGGCCTGGGCGTTCCCCATGCCGTCAGGCTGCCAGGAACCCTGCAATGTGAAGTGCATGCCGTCCGACGGAGAGATGGAGTTGTAATATTCCCGGGCCGAGTTGAAGTCCAATCCCAGGCGGAAGCCGTTGTAGATGCCAGGATATAAGTAGTTGCCGTTGTCATATATTTCGGAAAGACGCTCCGTGTGCAAGTCGGCGTAGGCGTACAGCTGTGAGAGCTTGCGGATGCGCAGCGGCCACAGCGAAGCCAGCTTCAGCTTCTGGGTGCGCAGCGAGTTCCGCGAACCGCGGTAATAGTCGACGCTGTCGCTGTAGGAGAGCGACAAGTTGGGAAACAGCCCGTCGTAAACATAGCTGAACAGAAAATTAGCCTGGCGACTGGAGAAGCCGTAGTAGCCTTCCAGGCTGTAGCCGTGGATTCCGAGAGCGTCCTGGCCGCCGGTCATGACGCCGGCCTGGATCTCGTCCCCGCCTTGCCTCAAGGATGGGGACCACCAGCGCGGCAGCAGGTCGCGCCAGGGTCGGTAGGGGCGGGAGGTGATCCCCGGGGTTGCGGCTGGTGTTTCGGGAATACTTGAACCCACGCTCAATTCCTGGGGGGAAAAGGTCAGCCCGGCCAGGTCGAGCCGGGCGATCTCCTGGCCGCGGCCGCTGAAGCAGGTGAAAAATATTTCTCCCCCGTCTCCTGAAAACGAGAATTGCCGCAGGCCCGACAGGCGCGGGTCGTCGCAAACGCTGCCTCCGCTCCCGGCCAGGGAGAGCGAGGCCAGGCGCGTGGTCTCTTTCCCGGCTGTAATGAAAAAGAGCTTTTCGCTCCCTTGCCAGCGGGGCTGGCTGAGGTCAGCCCCGGACACGGTGATGAAAGCGCTCATTTCTCCCGCAATGGAAAAGAGAGCGATCCCCCATGGGCCTTGGTCCGGCTTGACGGCTGCGGCGACCATGCTCCCGTCCGGGGCGAGGTCGGGCTGGGCGACCCCGGCAAAGGGGCGGGAGAGCGGCCGCGCCGCCCCTTTTTGCATGTCGAAAACGGCAAGGCGGTAGCCGCCGTCGCGGCGCTGGACGCAGATGATCTCGTCGGAGTTTTCCTTCTTGACCGGCTGCGACAGGCGCTGGCCGCGCGACAGCCTTTGCCTGCGCCCATTTTTCATGTCGTATGCGTAGAGGTCGGAAAACTCGCTGAACGCATGGAACTGGTCTGTGGCGGAAAAGAATATCCTGTTTTCCTTTGCGGAAAAGCTGATGCCGTTGACCGCGTCCATTTTCAGCAGCGTCTTTTCTCGGCCGTTTGGCAGGTCCAGGATATTGATCGCTCCCCGTTCCCGGTAGTCGCGGCTGTAAAAAACCAGTCCGTCTGGACCGAGCGGGCAGGGATACTGGTGGGAAAAACCCTCGCCGGTCAGCGGCTCGGGAGCAGGGCCGGCGGCCTGGCCCGCCAGGGGCGGAAGATCCCGGTATTCAGCCCACAGCTTTCCCAGCGGCTCACCGAAGGTATTCTCAAAATCCCGGCTGCTGCTGATCAGCATCAGGCGGGCGGCGACCATGTCCAGGTACAGCCTGAGGCTGTCGGCCCCGTATTTTTCGGTCAGGAATTCCATGAAGCCGGCGCCAAACAGGTATTTTGCCGTTGGTCCCGGCCAGGCTGCCGGCAGGCCGTCGATCCGGCTCCAGTCGGGGAACATTTTGTCGCGGCGGTCGGCGGCCAGCATCAGCCGGTAGGGCGGGTGGTCCAGGCGGCCGTCGCGGCTGAATCGCGATTCGCCGTACACGGCCATGCCTTCCAGCGCCCAGGGCGGCATCTGGGCGGCCGAATAAAGGATCGGCAGAGCGCCGAAAACCCGGCGCAGGATGAGGCCCAGCTCCGTGGCGGCGTTCAGGGTGAACAGATGGGTCAACTCATGCGCCAGCACCAGGTCAAGCCAGCCCCGGCTCGCAGCCAGCTCGGAATCGGGCGGCGGCTCGGCCAGGTTGACCCCGACCAGGTTGAAGGGAAAAAAAGTGGCGAAACCGTTGGACTCGTCGGTGCTGTCGTCCAGGACGATGCGCGTCCGGGCCAGAGACGGGGCGCGCCAGAAGTCGGCCAGTTTTCCCTGAAGTCCTTCAGCGGCGGACAGCGCCGCTTCGGCTTCCACGAAGCGGACGGCGGGAAAGATGACGGTGAACCCGCCGCGGCTGATCTCGCGCCACTGCTGGCCGGGAGGGTACTTGGCGGCCCGTAAAATCCCCGCCGAGGGGACGGCCAGGGCAAAACACGACAAGCAGATCAGGGCGAATAACTTCTTTTTCATAACTTGCGGGCCGCGGCCAGTTTCTTTTCCCATTCCCAGGCGCTGGCCACGATCTCGTCCAGGCGGGGGACACTCGGCTTCCAGCCCAGCTCGCGG